>Ga0129302_1000077_pt1 | contig 62958 bp, 48 predicted proteins | sample BlaSprsedimmetaG_FD_94476 | JGI IMG/M metagenome (GOLD analysis project Ga0129302, IMG submission 94476) | Hot spring sediment bacterial and archeal communities from California, USA to study Microbial Dark Matter (Phase II) - Blank Spring... | ecosystem: Environmental > Aquatic > Thermal springs...
GATTTGCTTGTCACAAATCTCCATACCAGAAAAGAGAACAGGATGCTTTTTTTATGGCTTCATATTACAGTGGTTACACTATCAATACCTAAAACGGACCCACAAATTCTGCGGAGGAACCGGTTAACTTTATAGACAGATCCGTCAAGCCAAACTACATGGCCAATCTCCTCGAGATCGGCGGCAGAATATCAGGCCTCTCATCCGAGGAGAATAAACTGGCGGATGTTGTCGTCAGGAGCAAGCTTGAGAACTATGCACCACTCGAGATCACGGGCAAGATAAACCCGCTGAAGGAAGACCTGTATGTTGATCTAAAGGTGGACTTTAAGGATATTGACATGGGCCCCTTCACCCCTTATTCAGGAAAACACATAGGATATACAATAGAGAAGGGAAAACTGTTTCTTAATCTGCAGTACCTGATAGTAAAGAGGAAACTTGATTCCCAGAATCATATTTTCCTTGACCAGTTTACAGTCGGCAACAAGGTTGAAAGTCCCGATGCCATAAAGCTGCCTGTTAAGCTTGCGATCGCCCTTCTTAAAAACAGAAAGGGGGAAATAAGTCTCGACATCCCTGTTACCGGGTCGCTCGATGATCCGAAATTCAGCGTCGGCAGGATAATAATAAAAATTATTCTGAATATCCTCGAAAAGGCGGCCACGGCTCCTTTCGCACTCCTCGGGGCGATTTTCGGAGGAGGGGAGGAACTCAGTTACGTGGAGTTCGATTACGGCAGTCCCGATATAAGCGAACATGAAATCAAAAAACTTGACACTCTGGTCAAGGCATTATATGAGAGGCCGTCGCTGAAACTTGAAATAACAGGACACGTGGACACCGAGAAGGACAGAGAAGGGCTGAGAAAGTATATTTTCGATAAAAAGATAAAGGCGCAAAAATTAAAAAACATGATTAAAGAAGGGCAGACAGCGATATCTGTAGATGAGATCAAGATAGAGGAGTCCGAATATTCGAAATATCTGAAGAAGGCGTATAAAAACGAGAAGTTTCCAAAGCCCAGGAATATCATCGGCATCGCCAAAGACCTGCCTGTGCCCGAGATGGAAAAGTTGATGTTTACGCATATCGAAGTGAAAGATGATGACCTCCGGCTGTTAGCCTCACAACGTGCGTTGAAGGTTAAGGATTACATCTTGAAATCCAATCAGATCGAACAGGAAAAGATTTTTCTGGTCGAGCCAAAGGATCTTCAGCCGGAGGAGAAGGAATCATTAAAAAACAGCCGGGTTGACTTTAAGCTTAAATGATTGGTACTTGTCGGTCACATACCGTTAAATAGCACCGGACCCCATTCTCCTTGCCAAACCCTCTCGCTTAATGGTATCCTTGCCGGAATTTTTGATTTCCCTTATTCTCATAAATTAGGCGTATGCTGGCAACTCTGCGCGATAAACAGATCTTCGGCTGGGCAATGTATGACTTTGCTAATTCTGCCTTTGCCACCACTATCCTGGCGGTGATTTTTAATAAATATTTTGCCCTGGAGGTAGCCGGGGGAGAAAGGGGAATCTTCATCGCCGGGCTACATATCCATGGGGCGACACTTTTCGCCATTATCGTATCGCTTAGTATGGCTATCTCCGCCCTCACCGCTCCCATCCTGGGCGCGATAGCCGATTTTTCACAACGCAAAAAGGCATTCCTGGCCGGATTCTGCTATACCGGGATTATATTTACCGCCCTCCTGTACCTGGTGCAGCCCGGAGATGTCTGGTCAGGGGCGTTCTTTTTCATCATGGCCAATATCGGGTTTTCCGGCGGCAACGCCTTTTACAATGCCTTTCTGCCACAGATGACTACGCCCGCCAATGTCGGCCGCGTCTCCGGCCTGGGATGGGCCTTCGGCTACATAGGAGGCGCCGCCCTATTGCTTATAAACCTCTTTATGCTGAACGGCCTCTATATCCCCGGAGCAGGCCGTATAACATTTACCGTACCGGCCTGTTTTCTCTCCGTAGCAATCTGGTGGGCATTGTTTTCCTTGCCCACCTTTCTATGGGTTCGAGAGAAGAAAACGGATAAGAAGGGGGTTAAAGACAGGAGTTACGCGGCTATCGGCCTCGCCCGGGTAAAACGCACCCTCTCCCGGATCAAAAAGTTCCGCGAATTATCCTTATTTCTCATCGCCTTCCTATTCTATAATGACGGCATAGAAACCGTCGTTGTTATGACCTCCGTCTTTGCCGCCGAGGTAGTGGGGATGCAGACCCGGGAGATCATCTTTCTCTTTCTTTTTATCCAGGCAGTGGCCTTTATCGGCGCTATATTCTTCGGCTATGTCAGCGATCGTCTGGGCCACAAACGAACCATACTCTGCACCCTCTTTATCTGGGTGATAGCCGTAATCTGGGCCTTTTTTCTGGGATGGCTTCTGGAAGCACGGCGAGAATTCTGGATTATCTGTTTTCTAGCCGGGCTGGTGCTGGGAGGAAGTCAGGCGGCATCCCGCGCCTTACAAGGCATCCTTACCCCTGTCTCACACGCAGCGGAATTCTTCGGGTTCTTTGCTATCTCAGGCCGTTTTGCCTCTATTTTCGGCCCGCTATCTTACGGCCTTCTGATCTACCTTACCGGAAGCCTGCGTTGGGGGATATTGTCCGTGGCTGTCTTCTTTATCATCGGGGCCATCATATTGTTACAGGTAGATGAAAAAGCGGGGATGGCGGAAAAGGCAGGTTATGAAGAACAATTATCCTCTAATATGGGAATAACTTCGTGAAAACTATCCACATGATAGGCCGCCGTTAACCCTTTATTCTTGTAGGCTACAAGGCTTATACCGGCGGTGCGGGCCGCCTTTTCATCCAACTCTGAATCACCGATATAAATAACCTCTTGAGGAAAGACCTTAAACCTGTCCATTATCTTCAGCAGGGGTTCGGGATGTGGTTTGGAATTGGCGACATCCAGGGCTGAAACCACCATATCAAAATAACCCTTGAGCTCAAAAATATCGAGGAGCTTATTCATGGTTGTGGTCCGATTGGTGGCAATAGCCACCCGGTACTTCGGTTTCAGATACCTTAAAAACTCCTTCAATCCGGGCTCCATTATCATCAGGGGAAGAAATGGGGTATAATCCGTGTTAAGCCGATACTGCTGCGCTGACTCCAGTTCTTCCCTGCCTCGAAAAAGATGGGCTATAGAGTCATCGGCCGTGTGCATGTGTACATAAAATAGTTCCTCTTCGGTCATCTCTTTACGTCCGAAGGCCGCCAGTATATGATTATAAAAGGCCCGGTTGGCCTCCCGGGAATCAAACATGACCCCGTCGCAGTCAAACACAACTACCTTAATCATAACTCTGCATCACCCTCTAGATGGAATAAGCTTGTTAGGCTTGCTAAAAATAATAGATTGCCCTATGATACCCAAATTTGGAATAATAGCAATAATCGATTGCTTCACAAATACCATGGGGAGATTTAAGTGGAAATTAAAACTGATTTTTTAGTCATCGGCAGTGGCATTGCCGGACTTAGCTTTGCCTTGAAGGCGGCACGTTATGGTGAGGTAACAATCGTCACCAAAAAGGCCATGGTGGATACCAGCACCAATCTCGCCCAGGGAGGGATTGCTGCGGTCACAGGCCCGGACGACTCCTTTGAACTGCATATTGCAGATACCCTGCGCTCGGGAGATGGCCTATCTCGTCCGGATGTAGTGGGGCTGGTCGTAAAGGAAGCCCCGGAAAGGATCAAAGAGTTAGTGGATATCGGGGTACAATTTACTACACGGCCGGAAAACCAGACACACTTTGACCTGGGTAAGGAAGGTGGTCACTCCCGCCGGCGTATCGTCCATGCCCAGGATCTTACCGGACAGGAGATCGAACGGGCCCTTGTAGCCAGGACCAGAGAAAATCCGCGCATCACCATCTATGAAAACCATGTTGCTATCGACCTCCTGACCAGGGGCAAACTGTTAAAGAAAAAAGGTAAAGACAACCAGGAGACCTGCTTTGGGGCCTACGTTCTGGACACCCAAACAGGTTCAATCCATACCTTCCTGGCCAGGATAACCCTCCTCTGCACGGGCGGGGCCGGAAAGGTTTACCTTTACACCAGCAATCCAGACATCGCTACGGGTGACGGCATGGCCATGGCCTACCGGGCTGGAGCCAGGATGGCCAACATGGAATTTGTTCAATTTCATCCCACCTGCCTCTATCACCCTAAGGCCAAAAACTTTCTTATCTCAGAGGCCGTCCGGGGCGAAGGAGGAATCCTGATTGATAAACACGGACGGGCCTTTATGGAAAAATATGATCTTCTAAAAGACCTGGCCTTGCGGGATGCTGTAGCCCGCGCTATAGATGCCGAGCTCAAGAAGAGCGGCGATGATTGCGTCTATCTGGATATTAGTCATCGCCCGGCAGATTTTATTAAAAATCGTTTCCCCAATATTTACCAGAAATGTCTCTCCCTGGGCATTGACATCACCGGAGAGCCCATTCCGGTTGTACCCGCCGCCCATTACATGTGTGGAGGTATATTAACCGATATTTATGCCCGCAGCAGTATCGCCGGTCTTTATGCCATAGGCGAGACCGCCTGCACTGGGCTCCATGGGGCAAATCGCCTGGCTTCTAATTCTCTTCTGGAAGCGGTCGTCTTTGCCCATCAGGCCTTACTTTCATCCATCGAAGAGATAGGGCCTAAATCTTCTTATACTCCGCCTTCAGTTCCGCCCTGGGATCCGGGTGGAGCCGTTGACCTGCAGGAATCGGTACTTATATCTCACAACTGGGACGGGATACGCCGTCTCATGTGGAACTATGTAGGCATTGTGCGGACAGACAAACGCCTGGCCCTGGCCCAAAAACGTCTCGATTTTATGCAAAAAGAGATACAGCAACATTACTGGGATTACATAATAACCGGGGATTTCTTAGAACTGCGCAACCTGGCCACTGTAGCCGAATTGATCGTCACCTGTGCCCTCCTGCGTAAGGAAAGCCGGGGGCTACATTATAACCTTGACCACCTCTCCAAAGACGACGCCCATTATAAGAAAGACACCATAATCTGGCGGCAATAACCGCCAGGCACAAAAAAGGCCTGCTTTATTGATATAAAGCAGGCCTCCTGCATACTTAAAAGATTTATAAATTTCTATCTGGCCGGCGGATTTAAATCCCTTTCATACGGGAATACCGGCAGGTAACGATAGGAAAGGGAGATAATTACGGCGCCATAAGCAATTACGGCCATCGAGGTCACCCATTCCTGCCAGCTCGGGAAGTAAATATACCATTTGTCAAATGGAAGCACAGGCATAGCCAGCGTCTGCACAGTAAAGATAAAGCGGTTAAGAACCACACCAAACGAAGCCAGGGCGCAGGCAAGTACCAGCCATTTATCATTCTCACGCAGGCGGCGAGTAATAAGGATAATAGCCGGGATTACACCACACAATCCAATCTCTACATACGGCAGCCACATACCATACTGGTATCCATGGTACTGCTGGGCAAAGGTAAGCCCTCTCGCCGGGAGGATATGAGTAGCCCAGTAATACGTATCCGCTATCTTTACGATCACGTAACCACAAAGCAAACAACCGGCTATCTTGGCCAGAACGGAAAGCGACTCCCGGGGTACAAGCCGTTTTTTGGTCACCTTTTGTAAGATCATGGTGATGAGAATGGTAAACGTTGGTCCGGTAGAAATCGCCGAGAAGATAAAGAGGAAGAATGTCCACGGCCAGACAAAAAAGCCTTCGCGGAAGGCAAACGGCCGGGCATACATTACACCATACATGCCGCCCAAAGAACCCTGGTGGAAGAAAGAAAGAAATGTACCTATGGCCGCAAAGATGGCCATGGCCTCATGAAAATTGTGGCTCAGGGTATGCGCCACCGGGTTAGCGTAGATTTTCCGGTTTTCGAGGATTAAGGGTACGTACTCAATAGTCAGAACCGTAAAGTACAGGGTGATGCAAAAGATAACTTCGGTCAGCATGGAGTGGATGTTGGGGAACCAGTAACCGAACCAACACCGAAGCGGCTGGCCGATATCCAGGATCAATATCAACAGAGCGCTACTGTAACAGATGAACCCAATGATAACGGCAAAGTTAATGAGGGCCTTAAGTTCCTTTATCCGTACCACGTAGGTAAGAAATCCGCTGAAAAAGGCCCCGGCTCCAAGGGCGATTACCCCCAAATCTGCAGTGATCCAGGCGCCAAAGCCGAAGTAATCATTCATATTCGTCTGATTCAGGCCCTTCCAGAGTATCAACAGGGCTGTAGTTACGGCAGCACCCAGCACGAACAACCAAAGCGCCATCCATGAATAAAAGGCCCCGGCGCTACACCTTTGAACCCCTTCTGGTATCCATGCACGATCCATATACTTCCCCTCTTTTCAACCAAAATTAAGGATTTAATTCTTGTTTTTAAGCCAGTCCGCCTCTCTTTTTTCTCCCCAACGCATTATCCCCTAATTCTCTGATCCAGGACTCATTGCTCAAATAATAGACCTTCGGCTGAGTGCCCAGCTTCTCGAGCAGCCGGAAAGCCCCTGGACTTTTAATAAGTTTGGCTATAGCGCTTTCCGGATCTTTCATGTTTCCGAAGGTAATCGCCCTGGTGGGACAGGCCTCAGCGCAGGCGGTCACATATTCGCCATCCTTCAGTTCCTTCCGGCCTTCCACGTAGGCTTTATCTTTGGCCTTTTGTAGCCGGTGATTGCAAAAGCTGCATTTTTCCGCCACACCGCGCATACGCGGGGACATATCCGGGTTCAATAACTTATGCATGCCTTCCGGCCATACCGGATCCCACCAGTTGAAATATCGGGCATGGTAAGGGCAGGCCCCCACACAATACCGGCAACCTATACATCTGGTGTAAATCTGGCTGACAATGCCGGTTAACGGATTGTAGTCTGTAGCCATTACCGGACACACTGAAACACACGGTGTATGGTGATCGCAGTGCATACAGGGCCGAGGGATGAAAGCCACCTTTGTATTTGGAAACGGCTCCCCGTTTGTTACCTTATAGACCTTCATCCAGGTAACACTATGGAGTTTGTCCGACTCATCTTCCCGAACGTAATGGTTATTTTCTGAAAGACAGGCTACCGTACATGCGCCACAGCCCGTACACTTATCCAGGTCAATAACCATGCCGTATTTTTCTTTGCTGGCGACCTCTTGATGCTCACTCATATCTCAACCTCATACTTTTATAAGTTTAGCCCGCGTTCCCCACCACACAGCCAGGCCAGTCACCGGGTCTAATTCCGGCTCGAGTACCTCATAGGCATTAACGCCTTTTCCAGTCAAAAACGGGTCATCATTGCTATGCCCCAGTCCGAGGGGGATGCCGATAACATCCGGCATCATACCCACATCCATGTGAACACGAACTGATAATCTTCCGCTAGGACATTGAACTGTGGCCGCATCCCCTTCAACCAGTCTCAACCGGCCGGCCGTCTCTGGATTTACCCGAACCAAAAGGTCGTGCTTCTGAAGGACAGTGTTATCGATATTTTTCGTTAGATAGGGTAGCGTGTCCACTGCTCTGCGGTTTGCTATATTGATATTTTCATAAGCCACTAAAAGCATCGGATACTCTCGAGAAGCCTTCATCCAGCTTACCGGCTCAAGGCGCGGTGTCCGGCCCTGAGGATTAAATGTAAGCCCCCCGCCTCCAAATATCGGCTCTTCATACCAGCACTTCCCGGCATTGAGACCTTCCCAGAGTTCATCTGACGAGCCGAGCATGGCCACTTCCTGATCTCCGATCCGGCCTCGTCTGGAGGCAAAAATCCCCCCGACTTTTTCCTTAAGCAAGGCCTCGAAGTTATCCCAGGGCAGCGAGCTACCGACGCTTCCGCCCATGGCCCTGGCTAAGGTCAGGAAGACATCTCCGGGGTGCCTGGCCTCGGGTACATTAGCCAAAACGGGCCGGGTCAAACTCATGGAGGCGTAAGGAACCCGGGCCGCCGAAGTTACATCCTCCAGCCTTTCCAGATAAGAAGCAACCGGCAAAACAATATCTGCCGAGCGGGCAGTTTCATTCATACAACTCGTAAGGGCCAACACGAAGGGCACTTTCGCCACCGCTTCCTCGAACTTACGGGCCCTGGGCAGCGCATAGCACGGATTGGCCTCGTGGACTACCAGGGCATTAACCGCGCCACTCTTAAGCGCTGCGGTCAAGTTATGTGCCATGGAAACGCCATGCTTAATCTCGCCGCCTTCCCCATCGATCCGGGGCTGGGAGAGTCCCTGCAGGGCTACCGCATCTGTTGCCAGCGCCGGCCAAGCCTTAAACGGCACCTCCCGCTGCATAACCACCCCGCCCCTTGCCCCAATACTACCCACCAGGGCGTTGAGGCTATAGATGCTCATAAATTCTGCCAGATTACCGGACATCACTCCCTGGCCGCGGCCATAGACCGCAACCGCAGGCTTCGTCACGGCAAATGCACGCGCCGTGGTGGCGATAACGGCCGCCGGAATTCCCGTTATCTCCGAGACCTTACGGGGGTTATATTCACTCTCAAGGAGCGCCTTGAATCCTTCAAATCCCTGGCAACGTGCGATGCCTGACCGGTCATATAACCCTTCCGTAACGATGACGTTAGCCATGCCCAAGGCCAGAGCAGCCTCAGCCCCCGGTTTTACCGCCAGCCATTTATCCGCCTTGGAGGCAGTAATGGAACAGTTTGGTTCTATCTGGACCAGGGTATGCTCGTTCGCCTCCTGCCATTTTCCAAACACCATCATGTTATGGACCGGGGCGCCCCAGCCCTCCAGCAATGCCGCCCCAAAGGACAAGACGTACTTGCTGTTTTCCAGGTCATAGGCCAAAGGCCCGCCTGTTCCCTGCATCAATGACAGGCCTACGGTCTCAACGTCCTCCTGTGAGGGCATAGTAATTACATTGGGAGAACCATAGGCACGGAAGAACCGGTCTATTAATTCTGCCGTCAGTCCTTTCTTGTTATCCAGGATACAGGCTACTGTATGCGGATTACCGGCTTCCCGTATTTCCCTTAATTTTCCATTTACTATATTAAGGGCCTCATCCCAGGTAATCTTTTCCCAGGCGGCCTCGCCTTCTCCCCTGGGATTTGTCCTCTTAAGCGGGGTGGTTACACGGTTTGTCCCGTATAAGAGCTGTAAGCCGGCTGCTCCCAGCGGGCAAATCCCTCCGCGGTTTACCGGGTGGTCAGGGTTACCGGCAATCTTAACCGCCCGCAGCGGCACTGCCGGAAGCCTGCGCCTTTGTATAAATTCTTTATGATGCCAGCCTCGCCACTCATCGCGGCCCGACTTGTCCTCAACCAGCCGTAAGGTTATCCCGCAGCCTCCCGGGCAAAGCCGGCAGGTACTATGGACAAATGAAGATGGCCCCTTAGCCGGCTCCGGGGCCCAGAGGTCGGTAAATTTAGCCGACTCGTCGATCAGGTCCCAGGGTATAGGCGTGGCCAGGGTTCCTATCGCACCCCCGACAGCAAATTTCAGGAATCCTCTCCGATCTAATTTCATAGGTTAACCCTCTTTAAGACTTTTGGTTAAACAAGCTCCCGATATCATTTATGACACACAAAGCAGGCGTTGCTTGTACCCTTTTGGGCGTGACAATCCTCACACGCTTCCATGGACATGGTATTCTTGCTATAGCCGGATATTCTATAGACCTTTACCGGAGGACTGCTGCTGGATTTGCTCATATCCTCATGGCATGTTGTGCATTCCAGTTGAGCCATCTTGACATGGGCGGCATGGGAAAAGAAGACACACAATGGCTGATAGGAATAACTAAGCCACGGTATCTCCTTGTTGGGCGTAATATATTGTTCGACCAGCTTGGCCTCATCCGGACTCTCACCCTGCGCTGATTCATGGCACTGGATACAGTTATCCAGTTTGGGGATGCCGGCAAAGCTGCCATCTTCACGAAATGTATGGCAACCGTCACAGGCTAACCCCGCTCCTTCTGCACCGTGTGCCTTATGATTGAAGTTAATGGGTTGAGGCTTCGAAGACATGACAATAGCCGGATAAAGAAGCCAGCCAACCACAATGGCTACTACAAAACCAGCAGCCAGCATACCTAACCCCCCGCTGGCCTGCTTGTGTCCCCCTTCTCTTCCTCCCGTCGGTACGTGCTCTTCAGACATCTCGGTCAAGCCTCCCCCTTATACCTTTAGCTGCGACTCTTTTATAACCATCATTTATATTTGTCAAGCGAAATTTGAATGAGGCTTCATTTCGTAACCTCATAAAATAGCCAGCAATTTTTCATGGATATTGTCAAAACCGCCGTTGGACATAATGGCAATGACATCCCCTCCCCTGGCATGTTCCTTCAAAAATCCTAATATGCCGTCTGTGTCAGGAAAATAATAGGCGGTCCGGCCCCGTGTTTTTAAATCTTCAACCAGGGTCCTGGAAGAGAAGCGATCCTGGATCGGGATATTTTCCAGACCCGGCGGTTCACGCACAATTACAGAATCAGCCGCATCAAATGAATGGGCATAATCATCCTGAAATACCTTGCGACGGCTGGAATTGGTTCGTGGTTCAAAAACCGCTATCAAACGCCTCCCTGTATAAGCAGCCCTGAGGGCCAGAAGGGTCTCGTGCACGGCAGTAGGGTGGTGGGCAAAATCGTCGATAACCGTGACATCATTCTTTATACCCCTTACCTCCTGCCGGCGGCATACCCCCTGGAAGGAAGACAGGCCGGCCTGAATCGCCTCTGGCGAAAAACCTATCCTATCCAAAACCGCTATGACCGCCAGAGTATTCAGGGCATTGTGCCTGCCTATAAGCGGACTGGTGAAGTGGGCATAAAATCCGCCCTCTTTTTTAACGGAAAACCTCGCCCCTTTTCCTTCAGTCAGACAATCTGCCAAGGTCCATGGCAACCCTTTGTCTTCACCGTATCCGATAACCGGGCAGGAGGCATCCTTAATAACCTCTCTTACTATCCCGTCCTCCGTATGCGCCACCAAAGCGCCTGATGAGGGGATAATCTGAACAAAACGCCGAAAGGCATCCCTTACCTCCGCCAGATCCCGATAGATATCGGCATGATCGAACTCCACACTGGTCAGTATGGCTATATGGGGCTGGTAGTGCAGGAACTTGGGCCCCTTATCAAAAAAGGCCGTATCATATTCATCGCCTTCTATTACAAAATAAGGACCCTGGCCCAGTTTATAGTTGCGCCCAAACCCCTTAACGATACCCCCGATCATGAAACCCGGGTCCGACCCGGCATGTTCCAGTATGGCGGCCAAAAGGGAAGCCGTAGTGGTTTTTCCATGTGTACCGGCCACCACCAGCGGAGTCCTTTCTCTTAAGAAAAAGTATTTTAACGCCTGGGGAAAAGAGACAAAAGGGATATTTTTTTCGGCCAGGCCGCGTACCTCTTCATTTTCGCGGCGGATTACGTTGCCGACAATGACCAGGTCCGGATGGTGATTTATGTTATCAGGGCTATAGCCCTGAAAGATTCTGATATCGAGCGAGGCCAGAAAAGTGCTCATAGGTGGATAGACCTGGGTATCGGAACCGGTGACCTGAAGACCTTTTTCCTTAAGCATCCCGGCCAAAGCGCCCATGCCTGTCCCACAGATACCCATAAGATGTACACTGCACACCTTTTCAGGCACCTTATTTAAGCGCATATCTAAGTCGAACATAATCCCTTCCAAATCTGCTTTCAGCGGTCAGCTTCTAACATTCTAATGTAGTGCGTCCAACGTTTCTTTACATAACATATATTGTGGCATCAAAAACCGTCATTCCTGCGAAAGCAGGAATCCAGAAAGGCAAAAAAACTGGATTCCGGGTCAAGCCCGGAATGACAATCAAAGTAAAGGGACTTATGACACACTACACTAACAAAAGAAAAAACAAGAACTTCCACTTATTGCTGAATGCTGATAGCTGAGAGCTTAAATCAAATCGATCTCCCTTAACAGCCCCCTGGCCGTATCGAAGAGGTCTTTTTTACCCTCTTCAGTACGTGCCTCTACATAGAACCGGACCTTGGGCTCCGTCCCGGAAGGCCGGATTAAAAGCCAGCTCCCGTCTTCAAAAACCATCTTATAGCCATCTATATTTATGAGTTGGCTAATAACCTTTCCATCAGCACCGATCTTTAATCCCGTCCCAGGGGTATACCGGGATAATGCCTTAAGGGTAGTCGAAAGTTCTTCTCCTTGCTGGGAGACAGGCACAGCGTCACGAGCGGCATAGAAATGGCCGAACTTATCTTGCACCTCGGCCAGATACTGGCCCAGATTCTGATTGAGATGAAGGGTCATAGCCAGGGCCAGGATAAGTCCTATATAGGCGTCCTTTTCCGGGGTATGTCCCTTTATAGTAATACCGTCGCTCTCTTCAAAACAGACTACAGCCCGGTCTATAACCGGTTTAAATTCCTTAAACCCAACCTTGGGCTCAAAAACCTCCTCGCCCAATTGAGCGGCTATGGCATTGGCGAAATTACTGGTAGCCACTGTCTTCGCCACCAGGCCTTTAATACCTTCGACCTCGTGCAGATAATGGTAAGCCAGGGCCCCAAATTGATTCATCTCTATCTCTACCTGGCTGTCGGTAAACCTGATCCGGTCTGCATCGGGGTCTATGATAACTCCAAGCCTTAACCTCTCCTTACGGGCCCGGAGGGCCTCATTCACCAGGACCATGTTTTTACTGGATGGTTCAGGGGCTACACCTCCAAAGGTGGGGTCATCTTCTCCGCGGATGGTAATTAAGCGACCGGTTGAAGCGTCACCCAAGAGATCTTTGATGTGTATGCGGCTGGCGCCGTGAACACAGTCCACGGCTACCACGACATCATCTCTCCGGCCAAACTCTTCAATGACCGCATCATAGTCAATGTGGTGGATGGCCTTATTTTTCCTAACCAGATTTTTCCAGGCGTCCAGGGCATTAACTGAGCTTAGGAGAGAAGAGTCAGCGCCTTTCTTTACCGGCAGATCTCCCTCGATGATCTTTTGCGCCCTCTCCTGAATACTCCTTGTGACCTCGGATGCCGCCGGACCGGCGTCAGCCGCATTAAATTTAAGACCGCCATACTCCAGGGGGTTGTGACTCGGGGTCAGATTGCAGGAAAAGGCCGCATCCAGCTCCATAACCGCAGCAGAAAGGACCCCGGTGGTGGACTCACCGGCAAAATGAACCCGGAAGCCGTGGGCAGTCAATACCTCCGCCACGGCCTGCGCGAATATCTCACCGCCAAAGCGATTGTCATAGCCCAGGACACAACCCCGCTCCCGGGCCTCTTTATAACTCCTCACCCCTAAACTCGAACCCAACGCCGAATCGTTATCCAGATCCTTGTACATATCAACTATGGCCTGGGTCACCTGACTTACCGACTCGACCGTCAGGTCTTTTCCGATAACGCCGCGCCAGCCCGAGGTGCCGAATTTGACCGGGGATATCGGCCTGGCCTGGGAGGTCAATATCTCGTCCTTGACCAGGGAATAAACGGCGTCTATCTCATTTTGATAAAAGGCCCTGTTATCCGGATCGGTATCCCTCAACCGAACCAGTTCAGAAATGGCCGAAAAATAGCTGCTCCCGGCATGATCGCCCGGCATGATGTATTTATCTCTGATCTCCCTGCTCATCTCCTCACATCGCATCATTATATAATTACCCTTAACAGTTCGCCCTATCCCTCAGGTATTCTCTCAACATCCGCCTCATCGAGCGGTTCGTCCACGGCGTTACGCAGCCATGATGGATCGAACCCGGCAGCCGATGAGCCCTCGATGCGGATTCGCACCATAGCCCCATCGGACTTGTCCGCCAGGTTCACAATGGCCGGTAATGCCTTGAAGACCTGCTCTCTGGTGGCTTTGGAGTTGGAAACATAGAGGCGCATAGCCCCCCGGCAATCAATTTCTTGTTAAATGAAATAACGGCTAAGGAATTTGTGTAAAGTGTATTGAGTTAGACTTTACACAAAACAGTTTATTGCTCATCGACTTTACACAACGCTTTTCCCCTCCACCAAATTGATCAGACCTGGAAATGCCATCAGAGCGGGACGTCTGCCTTTGCCCTTTTCCAACACCTTGAGTATGTCCGCTTCCCCGAGTTTTCTCAGGATCAGCATGGTAGTCGGCCGTGTCGGAATCTTTGCAAGCTGTTGGAACTGAGTGCTGCGAAAGATTGGTTGTGAGAATATGGCATCCAAAACCTGGATGGCGTATTGAGAATGGGTGAGGGTCACTATCTTGTCTTTCAATCTTCCGTAAAGGTCTATTATTGCCCTGACCGTTTTCGTGTTGTGTTCCGCCTGCTCTATCAATGCCGAAAGAAAAAACGCAATCCATCCATTCCAGTCTCCGTTTTCGGTAATCGCCCTCAACCGTCCGTAATAGACATCACGATGTTCCTCCAGGTAGGCGCTCATGTAGAAAATGGGGCTTGAGAGCAGGCCCCTAGCATACAGGAACAGGGGGATCAACATCCGCCCCAGCCTGCCGTTGCCATCAAGGAATGGATGGATGATTTCAAATTGCGCCTTGACCACTGCAAGCTGAACAAGCTGATCCTTCTCGTCGAAATGCAGGTACTTCTCCCAGTTATCCAGAGCCGACGGCAGCTTATCGGGTGACGGTGGTACAAAAGTTGCTTCTTCCATGGAGCAGCCCGCCGGCCCGATGTAGTTTTGAATCTTTCGGAATTCGCCCGGCGCCTTGTTTCTACCTCGGACACTTTCAAGAAGGATGGCGTGCAGCTCCTTGATCAGATTCAGACAGAGGGGGAGCTTCTTAAGATTTTCTACCGCTGCTGCCATGGCCCGACGGTAGTTGATTATCTCCTGGATGTCCGCTTGCTTTTCCGGGGTTATCTCTTTTTGTAAGGGCGCGGCCTCATATTCCAGCACCTCTTCCATACTGGCCTGGGTGCCCTCGATGCGGGAAGAAAGCACAGCCTCTTGGGTGGTCAAAGGCGAAAGCAGCACTGCCGGGTTGACCACCCCTTGGAGCATGCCGTCATACCTGGCCAGGGCGGCGTTCGCCTGTCCGATCAGGGAAACATGGGCGGCCCAGTCAACACGGTCGAGGGGCAGGCTGTCCGGTGTAAAGGGTTTCATGAAATAACCTCCTCGCGCACGTCGATCTTGCCCGTTACGGCCGCAGAGATGATGCCGGAATGGTATTCGAATTTTTCAGAAAAAAGACGCAAGGTCATCATCTCTCGTTTCGTGCCTTTCGTGTGTTTCGTAGCCTCTTCATAAGTCCTCACCCCTAACAGATTATCCTATCCCTCAGGTATCCTCTCAATATCTGCCTCATCGAGCGGTTCGTCCACGGCGTTGCAGAATATCCCGTATCTCGCCCGGCGCTTTCGCCACCGCACAACGCCAGCGTCCGAAACCTCCATGTTCGTTCACGGCCTGGGTCCATTCGTCTAGGTAGCGCCGCTTGACCTGATCCTGTTCGGTGTCCTGTCCTTTGGTTTCCAGAACCAGCATATCGCCCGTTTTGAGGCGCATCATAAAATCGGGCCGATATTTGCGCACCACGCCGCGATAAACATAGAGCACCTCAAATCCCAGATGGTCGTTCTTGACCCAAGCTGTCACCACGCCGCTTTCTTCCAGCGCAAAGGCATCCGACGCCTCCCACGTGCTGTCATAGACACACACGTTGATGTGCGACTTGCGGGTGCGCTCGCACGGCTTGCCGGTGTACCAGGTGCGCATCGCGCCGGTAGAACGAATGGGGTGGTCTCGGTCGAAGACCGGAGTGAGCCGTTCCGTGTTTTCTTGCCGCACCGCCTCCCAGACGTGCTGCACCACCCGTGACATATTGAGGGTGATGATCAGCCGACGGCGCAGCTCATCCTGATAAAACAGCGGCGGGAAAATGGCGATCTTGTCGGAGCGGATGAACTCCTCCACGATGCGCACCAACTGGGCCAGCAAGACCTCGCGGCTGCCCTGCCAGGCGTGCTTCATCTGGTCGAACACGTCGCGCGCCGTCTCGAAAATGATGCGCTGGGTGCGGAACTCGCGTGCCAGCCGCTCCAACTCGATGCGGTTGATCTTGGTCACGTCCGGCTTGCCTTCCAGAACCGGGGCCAGTTCGGCCACCTGAGCCGTTTGGGAGGCATCGAGTTCGAGCCGACGCACCTTGTCCCAATCCAGCGTTAAGGTCGGCTGAAAAACGCGGTCAATGCGCAGCACGTTGGGCCAGCGGATTTCAAATTCGGCTTTCGCCGGGTCAGGTTCGACGGCGGTCTTGGGGGTCGGGGGTGGAGGCGGGCCATCCTGCCCGCCTTCGTGCGGCAAAAAGGTGAAGGGCACACCAAAGATGTTGACGTACTCCGGCTCGAACAGCCCCGTTTCGGGATTGATCTCGTAAGATGTGCGCCGCAGGCCGCGCCCCACCACCTGCTCACACAACAACTGGCTGGTGAAGGCCCTCAACCCCATGATGTGTGTCACCGTCTTGGCGTCCCAGCCCTCGGAGAGCATCCCCACCGAGATGACCTTCTGGATTTTCTCGCCCGGCTGCCCGGCCTTGCCCACCGTGTCCACCGTCCGGCGCAGCAGTTCGGCCTGTTCGGCTTTGGTCAGCTTGCGCTCCGCTGGCGCTTCGGCTTCCTCGGTCTCAGCGTCCGCTTCCGCCGTCTCCAGCGGTGCAACCGGCTCCTCCTGCGCTTCCGCCTGGTCGAGCACCTTCGAGTCAATGTGCAGGATACGCTCCGGGTCGCACAGTTCGTCAATATGGATGCGCCGGGAGTCAAAGGCGTGTTTGACCCGGGCCGCCGTCTCGGTGCGATTGCAGACGGTGATCATCACCGGCGGGGTGGGCAGATTGGCTTCATTCCATGCCTTCCACGCCTCGCGCCAGTCGTAGCTCAGCAGGTAGTAGGCGTTCAGCGCCAGGTCGGGCAGCGGCTCTTCCGGTTCGGCCTTGCGGTTCAGGTCGTCTTTTACGTCCGGATCGTTGTAGATGTGGTAGAGGCGCGATTTGTAGGTCTTGGCGTCCGGCACGGCGTCGTCGCGCACCACCACGCGCGGGGTCTTGACCAAGCCCGACTCGATGGCGTCGTTCAGCCCAAAATCGCTGACGATCCATCCGAAGAGCGCCTCCTCGCTGCTCTTCTTGCCCGACGGGGTGAAGGGCGTGGCGGAAAAGTCGTAACAGGTGAGGATGCCCCGCGAGCGGTGCAGGCGATCCAGCCCGCCGATCCACACCGTCGCTTCCTCAGCGCTGTCTTTCATATCCCGGCTGCGCAGGTATTTGCCTTCCGCTTCCCAGTTGACCCGCCAGGCGTGGTGCGCCTCGTCGTTGATGACCAGCAGGTTGCGGGCATTGGCCATCTCGCCCAGCACCTCGCGGGTGTAGGCTTCGTCGCTCTTGACGCCGCGCTTGTCCACGCTGCGCCGTTTCTTGACCTGCTCTTCGCTGTCCCAGGCCAGGGTATGCCAGTTGCGCACGAGCACCTTGCCCTGCCGCAGTTTGTCCAGCAGGGCCGAGGGCACGATGTTGAACGCCTCGTAATAGTTCCCCGCCGCAGCCGGTTCCAGCACCGCCAGCCTGCTCTTCACCGTCAGCCCCGGCGCCATTACCAGAACATTCTTGGAAAAACGGGCGTCCCGCGGATAAGCCACCTTGTTGAGGATATGCCAGGTTATCACCATCGCCATCACGATGGTCTTGCCGGAGCCGGTAGCCATCTTGCAGCACTGGCGCAGAAAAGCCCCGCCGTCGCCGGGAATCTCGATGCCCACGCGCTCGACGGCGGGCGCTTCCAGCAACCAGATCAGCGTCTCCACCGCCTCCAACTGGCAGAAGAAAAAGCGCCGTGCCTCGAACTCTTCCGGGTCGCGCCAGTGTTCCAGCAGCCGCTTGGTGATGCTGCTTACGCCCGGATAGCCCGCTTCGCTCCACGCCTTGACGCGCGGGCGAATCTGATTGACCAGCGGGATTTCCACAAAGATGCCGGGGTCGTCGAAGGCCCTGGAATCGCCCGAGGCCACCACATACCCTGCCGGGCGGCGACCCTCCACGAGGTCGAACAGCCGCGTCTCGCGCTCGTAGCGCCAGTGGCGTTCCGGCTCCGCGTAGGGCGAGTTGACAATCAGGCGGTCAATGGTCGTCTGCGCCATCAATCCACCTCCACGATCTTCAAACTCTCGATGCCCCGGTCATCCACAATCTTGACGGCGATGCGCCGGTGCTCACCCGCCGCAAAGGGCAGCGACACCGTGCCGCGGTAGGCTTCGATCAAACCCTCGTCGATCTCGGCCTTGAGGTTATTCGCCAGCTTTGCCCAGCCCTCCTTCTCCCCGGCCTGAGGGAAGAAGACTTGGCGCGGATACAGGCTGCGCCCATCGTAGTCGGTGTCCAGCAGCCAGACGGCGATCTGTCCCGGGCCGCCTGATTCGACGCCGCCGGTCTTGGTGTTGTAATAGTCGAAACCCTCGACGCTGACCCGCCACTTGCCCTTGTCTTCGCCTTTGGCAATGCGCTCCAGCCGCACATCCGGCTGGCCGATGAGCCAGAAGGATTCGTTGCTGGCGCGCTTTTTCTTCAGGTCGTCGGTCAGGAGATCGGCGTTCATCTGCGCCTTGAGCAGGGTCACGCCCGGCCAGTTGGTCTCGTCAATGTCCTTGGCCGCTTCCGGGTCGAACTGAAAGGCGACAAAGACGATCAGCTTGGGCTTGGGCACGAGGGTTTGCGCCTCCTCGATAGCCTGGGCCACCTGGCGCTGTTCCAGCGGGGCATGCTCCGGGCCGAAGGAAACGACAATGCGCTGGGGAGCATAGGCTGTGCCTGCCTCGCGCACCCGGTCTGCGCCCTCGGCGCTGGGGCGGGTTTCGCCGTCGGCGTGCAGCCAGCGCGTGCCGGGAAGCGGTTCCAGCCGGGCGAAGCGGATATGCTGGCCCGCCTTGCCGCGAATCCCGGCCCGCAGTAGTTCGTCGCGCCATTCGCCCTGACGCAAGGTCTCGCCGGAGCGGGCGATGGAGGCGTCGGCGACTTGCGGCGCCCCTTCCAGCAGTTCCTCCACCGACTTGACCGCCGGGGCGGGCACGGCCTCGACCGTGAACGGGCCGCTGACGCGGTGTTTCTTGCGATCCACCAGCGGCTGGTCGTAGAGCGTCTCCGTGGCTGGCGGCTCGTTGTTGGCAATGGATTTGAGGGTGACGTGCGGCACGGTCTTGTATTTGAAGCCGCTGCCCACGCCTTCCTGCGGGTGGGCCAGCTCGTAGTAGTCGAAGACGGCGGTCATCAGCCGCTGTTTGGCCAGCGTGAGCGCCACGCGCGAGGTGTCGCAGGTGATCCAGCGCCGCCCCCACTGCTCGGCAACATAGGCGGTGGTGCCGCTGCCACAGGTGGGGTCGAAGACCAGGTCGCCCGGGTCGGTACTCATCAGGAGGCAGCGTTGTATAACGAATTCCGACGTTTCAACTATGAAAATTCGTTTCATGGGGCCTGATGTATCAACCCAAAAATTTGTTAATTTTTGGTAAGGAAAATCTCTATTGTATAATTTGTAAGAAAGGGTTTTTCCCTCTAACTTTATTCTATCTAACTGAATCAACCTTTCCAGTTTTTCTTTTGAGACAATCCATGATTGTCCTTTGCTTAATGCGAATTCTTTTCCTTTATAAGTAACAGAATAATCAAGTTCAGGAGAGTAACCTGGTGCTCGTAAAGAAACTAACCGATACCACTCTTTTTCTTCCGAATCGTATACCCATCTGGATTTTCCATCAGGCATATAATCTTGATAAAGATTTCGATATTTAAGCATTTCTATGTTTTTTGAATAAGAAATAAGATAATCATTCATGCTATCTAAATATTTTGCACCAAGAGGCATTGTCTTTTTTCTAAATGGAATCAAACTGACAAAGTTCCACACCCCAAACACCTCATCCATCAACTCGCGCACGTGATGCACATTCTCGTCGCTGATCTGGACGAAGACGCTGCCGCTCTCGGTGAGCAGTTCGCGGGCCAGCAGCAGGCGGTCGCGCAGGTAGGTCAGGTAGGAGTGGATGCCCAGTTCCCAGGTGTCGCGGAAGGCGCGGATCTGCTCCGGCTCGGCGGTCAGGTCCTCGTCCTTGCCGTCCTTGACGTCGCGCTTGTTCACGAAGGGCTGGAAGTTCGAGCCATACTTGATGCCATAAGGCGGGTCGATGTAGATCATTTGCACCTTGCCCGCCATGCCTTCCTTTTCCAGCAGGGAGTTCATCACCAGCAGACTGTCGCCCGCTATCAGGCGGTTGCTCCACCCGTGGGGGTGCCGGTAGAACTCGACCGCCTCCCTCAGGGGCGGGTTCTCTTTCGGCGTGGCGAAGAGGGGAAGCTGTTGTTCCGCACCGCTGCCGTTGCGCTTGCGCACCGCCTCGATGATGGTGCGCGGGTCAATGCGCTCGTGGACGTGGAGCGAGACGGTGGGCACCTCGAAGGAGGTGTTCTCGGCCTTGCCCGCCCATTGCAACTGAGGGTCCAAGTGAGGGTCGTAGGCGTAGGTCTTCCGCTGCCCGGCGTCCGGGTCGGTGTCGGGCGTCACCAGGCCGACGGGCGGGTTGTTGACCCGTTTTTTGTCGGTGTGCTCGTAAGACGCAATCGGGCGTTTAGGATCGGCCTTCTTTTTCCTTACCATAGCTTCCTGCCTCATCAAAGATAGTTTATTATCCAACTGTGCCCCTTATGGACGGACTTCTCCCGGCTGGCTTTCGCGTAGCCTTCGCCTTCTTCTTGCTCTTTGGGGGCGTCCCTGGTTTCTTGCGCCGCGTCTCCAGCATCTTTGCGGAGGTCCGCAGGTCTTCCACGTACCGCGCCTCGGCCTGGGCTTCCGCTTCCAGCCGCCGCCTTTCTGCGAAGGCGTCGTATTGTCCCTGCGCCCATTCGAGCGCCTCGTCACGGCTGACCGTGCCGGGTCCGAAGAGCACGGGCAATTCGGTGTCGCGCAGGAACTTATCGAGAAACCCTTCCCAGTCGCGCATACGAATATCCTGCCGCCGCTGGGCGCGGAACTCGGCTTGGTCGAGGAACATCACGGTGATCCGGTTGAGCGTGTCGATCTCCTTGGCGTCAAGATAGTTCTTCGCCGTTCCCACGTCGCGCTTGAGCACTCGGCCGCCCTTCCATGAAGTAAGTCCCATGTTGGCCTCGCCCGCGTCGGCCCGCCGGCAGACGATCTCCGCCGCCGTCATACCCGCAGCGGCGTAGTGCATCTTGTTCTGCATGGTCGCGAAGAAGACCTGCGTTTCTTCTTCCCCCTCCCGGTAGTCGCGGGCCAGCGCGAAGATCTCGCGAATCCGCTGATAGACCCGCGCCTCGCTGGCGCGAATTTCGCGGATGCGGGCAAGCAGTTCGTCGAAATAATCCACCAGCCCTTTGCCGCCCTTGAGCCGCTCATCGTCCAGAGTAAATCCCTTGACGATATACTCCCGCAAGCGGGCCGTGGCCCACTGGCGGAACCGGGTGGCGACGGCGGATTTGACCCGGTAGCCGACCGCGATGATCATGTCTAAGTTGTAGTAATCGAGCAGCCGCCGAACCGTGCGTGGCCCCTCCGGGCGAACTGTCAAGTATTTCTTGACGGTTGCCTCCGGGGCCAGTTCGCCTTCCTCAAAAATGTTTTGTATGTGAAGGCTTATGTTCTGCTTGGTGGTCTCATAAAGCTCGGCCATCAGGTTTTGCGTCAGCCAGACGGTCTCATCCTGAAGTCGCACCTCAAGCCGGGTCTCGCCGGAATCGGATTGATAAATCAGTATCTTGGTATCATCCGGAATGGGTAGGTTTTCGGTCATTCCGTCACCTCCGCGAGCATGTCGGCGATTTCCTTCTCGATCTTTTTGAGATCGGCTTCAATCTCGTCCAGCGGTCTCGGCGGCGTGTACCTGTAAAAATACCGGTTAAATTTGATCTCATACCCGACCTTGGTTTTGGACTCGTCCACCCAGGCATCGGGCACGTGTGGTAGGACTTCCCGCTTCATGTACTCGTCCACGTCTTCTTTGAGCGGGACGTTCTCGAAGTCGCGCAGTTCGGGATCGGCTTCCGGGTTGCCCTTGGCGTCGGTGCACACGTCGGCCGTCTCGTCACGCTCGGCCAGGGCCATGAGGATCGTCTTAAACAAAGCGGAGGTAATCTTGAGGCCCGACTTCTTGAACGCCGCCTGCACCATCTCCGAGAACTGGTCGCGGTTCTTGACGATGCCCTTACCGGCAAGCGGCAGCAGGGCGGCCACGATGTCTTCTTGCTGCTTGCGGCCCTCTTCGATCTCGGCCTGCGCGGCCTTTGTATCCTTTCGCTTCTTGCTGGCGGCGAGATTGGCGAAGGCCGTGGTTTCCTTGAGGCGGTTAATTCGAGGCTGGTCCACCGCGAAGTTAAGCCGCAGGGGACGTTCCACGGTGATGCGGCGATAGCCGAAGTCCTCGTTATCGAAAATGCGGACATGATCCGCGTCTTTCAAATTCCCATAGAGCCGGGTAATCTCGTCGCGCTGGTCATCGCAGACCTCGTTCCGCTTATTGCCGAGGGACTTGCGCATCTTTTTGAAGAAGGACGTTCCATCCACCAGTTGAATCTTGCCCTTGCGGCCCGGCTTCTTCCGGTTGGTGACGATCCAGAGGTAGGTGTAGATTCCGGTGTTGTAGAAGAGCTGGTCCGGTAGGGCGACAATGGCCTCCAGCCAATCGTTTTCGATGATCCAGCGGCGGATTTCGCTCTCTCCCGACCCGGCCGCACCGGTGAACAGCGGCGAACCGTTGAAGACGATTCCAAGTCGGGTGCCGCCCTCCTTCGGGTCCTTCATCTTGCTGATCATGTGCATGATAAAGAGAAGGGAGCCGTCATTGATGCGAGGCAGTCCCGCGCCGAAACGTCCTCCAAAACCCTGTTCTTCATGTTCGCGTGTGATGAAGTCGGCTTCCGGCTTCCACTCCACACCGAAGGGCGGATTGGCCAGCATGTAATCGAACTTGTGACGAGGAAACCGGCCGTCGGTAAAGCTGTCGCCAAAGGCGATGTGCTCGATGTCCTGTCCCTTGATCATCATGTCCGAACCGCAGATGGCGTAAGCCTGGGCGTTGTAGTCCTGGCCGAAAACCTCCAGGCGGGCGTCGGGGTTGAGCTCGCGCACGTAGTCCTCGGCCACGGAGAGCATACCGCCCGTTCCGCAGGCCGGGTCATAGAGGGTCTTCACGATTCCCTTGGTGGTAAGGATGTCGCCATCCGGCATAAAGAGGAGGTTCACCATCAGGCGAATGACCTCACGGGGGGTGAAGTGATCTCCGGCCTCCTCGTTCGATGCCTCGTTGAATCTCCGGATCAGCTCCTCGAAGATGTAGCCCATCTCGATGTTCGAGACGACGTGCGGGTGGAGGTCAATATCGCAGAACTTGGACACGACTAGATAGAGCCGGTCGGCCTTGTCGATCTTGGCGATATGTTCCTCGAATCCGAAGTGCTCGATGATCTCTCGTGCCCGCGTGGAGAATCCCTTGATGTAGTTGGTCAGATTTGCGGCGATGTTGTCCGGATCGCCTTTGAGCTTTTCGAAGGTGTAACGGCTTGTGTTGTAGAAAGGCACACCTGTGACGCGGCAGAGAATGGAATCGACCTTCTTGACCTTGCCGCCCGAAAGTTTCTTCTGCTGTTCGAGAACCTTGTCTTTGGTAGGCTCCAGGACGCAGTCGAGGCGGCGAAGAACGGTCAGGGGGAGCATGATGTCCTTGTACTGGTTTGGCCGGTAGGGTCCGCGAATGAGGTCGGCAACCGACCAAATGAAGCTGACTTTTTCGCCGAAGTTATTCATGACTGCTCCTGATCCTGACCCTGGCTCAGGGCCTGCTGCTTGCCGTGACGACGGCGGCGGCGCAAGCAGTTCGCCTGGATCGGCAGTAAATATTCTATCAATCTACGGTCGTTAGACATTCGTTTCTCGCTATCCCTCATCGTCCTTGGCCCCTTTGTCCCCTTTATGTCCCCTTTTGTCATCGGGGTGACATGTCCCGTTTGTCGGGTTTTTATCGGGTTGCCGTGAGCCCCCTGAGGGGCTGACTGGCGCATTTGGCGCATTTCTGGCGCGATTAAGAAATGTGCTCATTGTCTCCCAATGAGGCGTTTGATGCGTTTGTGATGCGTTTATATTCATGAGTCCTTTGAGTCCTTTGTGATGCGTTTCCTCATGAGTATATAATGAGTGCCCTTGCCTGTGATTCCAACTTTCTTCAGAATTTTCTTGGTGAATAGATCGTCGAGATCCCGCGTCGCAGTAGCCCTCGAAACACCGAATAACTTCTGATATTCGGAGTTGGAGATGCGACCATTTTTCTTAACATGAGTCAGAGCCTGAATCTGCCGCTCATTCAGCTTGTACCCGGCCAGCACCTTCGGCGTCAGCCAGTCCCGCCAGACCGTGCTTGTAAACTCTCCGCCTCGTTGAACGAAATCAGGCTCAGGAAGGGCATGGGCAAGGCTCTCCCGGATCATCATGAGAGTGCCGGTACCGTATTTCTCGATATAGCGGGCGAGAAAGAGAGCCTCGCATATACGGAAGTTGCGGGCTATGGAGCCATGGGGCAGGCGCAGACTTTCAGGGGTGAGCGGCGAAACCAGCGTGCCGGGGTTCCATACTTCCACGCGGTCTGCAAAGACGGAAACCTGCACGGCTCCGGCCGAGGTATAGTCTCGGTGGGCAATGGCGTTGACAATAGCCTCACGGATCACATCAGGTGGTATTTCATAACGAACAGGGGCCTGAGTGCTTTCGGACCGGGTGCCTACACTTCTATTAAGCTTTGACATGACAAAGTCCACTGCCATATCCACCTGCTCAAAGAGGGTGCCCTTGAAGATGCGGTAAAAGGGGACAGGGCGTTGAATCTCGGTGCCGTGGAAATGCATACAGCGCACTTCGGAGGCCGGAAGGAAACGCTGAGGGTCCCGGCCAAAAAGGAGTATGGCGGCGTTGCTTGGATGATCACCACAAAGAAGATGCAGGTGTGCAAGCACATCAGCCACGGGGGTCTTGATCGGAAGCGGAAACTGGCGCTCAAGCCTGGCAAGACGCACAAAATCCGTGACGGCTTGCTCGTCCATATCGCCGAGGGTTGCATCTGCGCAGGTTCTTTCTTCGAAGGGACGGTTTTGAATTGTGCCGCACACTTCAAGATAATCCACAAGGCTTGAATAGAGTGCCTCGATCAACTCGGAAATACTGCCAAACCTTTTTCGGATAAGCTGTCGGCCGACCTTTGCGATCAGCGCACGCATCTTTGGATGACGACCGGCATCTTCTTTGCCCTTGACGAAAACAAGACGTACCTTGCCGTGAGCAGTAGCAAGGTCAAACTCGCGCTCTGTAGGGGAGATACTCTTGGCATCCTCTGATCCATACTCATTTCCAAACAGGCCTACGTATGCATCGCACTCTTCGACCTCTTTCAGATACACATCGTCCGCTTTGCGGTCACTGGCAGGCAGGTCTTCAAACAGAAATACGTCAAAGAAACGCCGGAGCAAGGGATCATTCTGCACAAACTCCTTGATGGCACGCCGTTCTGCTTGCAGTTCCTTCTGGACGCTGCTGATGAAGATTCTTTTCCGGTGCGCCGCCATCACGAAAAGCCTCCTTCAAGACGAGCCGCTTGCTGTACTGCATCTGCCGGAATTTGGTAGAACCTCGCCGCCACGATCCCTGCCTGCGCCGGGGCTCGCGACGCGGCAGGCAGGCTAGTTGTAGGAATCACTGCCTACGAATGCCAACGAAACCAGTGAGAAGTATATTTAAGCGGACCAGTCCCGTCAAGGACAAAAGCCTTGAGCTTTAAATCAGGGCTTCCATAATGGCATCATGGATGAGCGGCCGGAAGGCCTTTATTTTTTCATTGGTCCGGCTGGGGTGAATACGGTTGGTAAGAAGGATCACAATGATTCCTCCCTCCAGGTCCATCCAGAAGGATACACCGGTAAACCCAAGGTGGCCGACGCTTTCCCGGGAAAAATACCGGCCGGCGCTCGATCCCTCTTCGGATGGGGTATCAAAGCCCAGCGCCCAGGTGGTCCCACGAGGCGACCCCTGCCGCGCCAGAAAAACCGACATTAATTCGTGCCTGAAGAGTCCCGTCTCTGTTTCTCCCCGATAAGCCTTTAATATCATCTTAAGCAGGCCATATAACTCTTCCGCCGCGCCAAACAGACCGGCATGACCGCACACCCCGCCCACGGCATAGGCGTTGTCATCATGCACCTCGCCGCACAAGACCTTTTTGCGCCAGGGGCACTCCTCTGTGGCCGCTATCACCCCGGGCTCAGGTAAGCTGCGGCTATTAAGAGGCCGAAACCCGGTAAAAACCAGGCCGAGGGGCCGGTAAATGTTAGACGAGGCAAACTCATCCAGTCCCTGGCCGGAGGCCTTCTCCATTATCCATTCGAGCAGCATGAACCCCAGGTCGCTGTAAAGAGCCGCTTCCCCGGGGACAGCAGCCAGGGGTTCATCCAGGAGCCACCCGCGTAATATCTTTTTTCGTTCCCCCGGGGGATAAGCCCTTAACCTCTCAAAATAAGGTTGATAGGCAGGCATACCCGAGGAGTGGGAAAGAAGCTGTCTCAAGGTAATTCCCGCCTTGGGATTATCCTGGCCAAGACCTAAGATACCTCCTATTTTTTGATCGATCTCCAACTCACCATTGGCCACCAGGGCCATGATCGCCATGGAGGTAGCCAGGGGTTTGGTAAGGGAGGCCAGGTCAAAAAGCGTATTTGTCGTCATTAATTGTCTGGACGGAATAATAGAGGCATGCCCATAGGCGCGATGGGATAAGACCTTCTCCTCAGCCGATATAAGGAGCACGGCGCCCGGGAAAGCGTCTTCTTCTACGGCCTGATGCATAAGAGTGTCGACTTTTGAAAAGACAGGCATGTTAGCTGTTAATGCGGGCCTACCGTAGGCAAGGCTCGGCCAATTCCAGTACCCCTTCGTATCCGTCCAATCTGAACATAGCGCCAATGGGCACGGCCCTATTTTCTTTACCGTGCCCAAAGGGGAAACCGGCAACAATCGGAATATCCAGGTCTCGCAGGTTCTGATAGGCAAATTTCCACACCTCTTCCGGCTCGACTCCATCCGTGAATTGCCCCAGAACCAATCCGGCCAGCTTAGAAAGCCTCCCGGCGAGTTTAAGGTGGGTAAAAAGGCGATCAATGCGATAGAGTTTTTCCCCGCACTCTTCAACAAAAAGGATGCGGCCCTCCCAGGAAGTCTCGTAAGGCGTATCTATCAGGTGAACCAGGGTAGTAAGATTTCCTCCCATAAGCCGGCCCTGCGCCCGGCCCTTCTGAATAATCTCCCGGCGCGAAGGCGCTATAATCAGAGGCAACTCTCTGGTAAGGAGGTCTAAGAAGCGCCGCAGCCCATCATCAGAAAGACCAGGCAGTCCGGTTAACATCGGCCCGTGAAACGTAACCAGGCCACCAGAGTCAAAGGCAAAATTAAGGAGGGCGGTGACATCGCTAAAACCCAAGATGATCTTGGGATGGGTCTTAAATAGCGAGGCATCTATATGACCCAACATACGCAGCGTACCGTAGCCGCCGCGTACGCAGAGCACGGCCTGGACCTCGTCATCTATAAGCGCCCCGGCTAGAAGCCGGGCCCGATCTTCATCAGAACCGGCCAGATAACCGTTTCGTTCGAATAACAGAGGATGATACTTGATTTCAAAACCCAGGGAAATCAAGACCTGCACGCCTCTATCGAAATCCTCTCTCTCAAAGGGGCTGCCGGTAGCCACCAGGGCGATCCTATCACCCTTGCCCAATCTCTTGGGTCTGATTATTTCAGGATATCTAGACGTTCTGCTCATAGATGAGGCACAGCCCTTCCAGGGTAAGATGGGGTTCGACTACCTTTATGGTCCTGGATTCAGAGACGATTAGAGAAGCCAGCCCTCCTGTGGCCATTACCTTAACCGGGCTTCCAATCTCCCTTTTCATGCGGGTAACGATGCCATCGGCCATATCTGCAAAACCATAGACAATACCGGCATTCATGGCCGCTACCGTATCCCTGGCCATAACCGACCGGGGTCTGGCAAATATAGCGGCACGGGGCAGCCTGGCGGCCTTGGCAAAGAGGGCTTCACAGGAAATAAGCACACCGGGCGCAATGGCCCCGCCCCGGTACTCCCCGCGTCCCGAGATATAATCAAATGTGGTGGCGGTGCCGAAATCCACGACGATCACGCCCCCCGGATACCGGGCAAAGGCCGCTACGGCATTGACCAGGCGGTCAGCCCCTAGTTCTGCCGGGTTATCTATACAGATCTGTATTCGGGACCTAATCCCCGGCCCAACTACCAGCGGCTTAACTTTCAGGTATTCCTGACAAAAGGTCTCGACTGCATAAAGCATGGAAGGGACCACACAGGAAATGGCCGCGCCGTGAATCTCAGAAATGGCTATGTTATCACGGGATATAAGGTAGGAAAAGCTGATAAAAAGCTCGTCAGCGGTCACCTTCGGGTCTGTATGCAACCGCCAGTCTCTAAGGAGACGGTCTCCTTTAAAAAGGCCGCATACGATATTTGTATTGCCTATATCTATCGCCAGGAGCACAGGGCATCCCTTTCTCATTTCAAGGCCTTTTCCAGAAAAAAAGCCAGATCTTGCGCCAGGGCCTCTATCTGATCTTCTCTTTCCCCCTCCACCATCACGCGGACTAATGGCTCTGTGCCGGAGAAACGCACCAGAACCCGTCCCCGCCCTCCAAGCTCACGCTCTGCCGCGGCCAGCTTTTTCTTGAAGCCATTGATCTCATCCAGATTTTTTCTCACACTTACCCGCATGTTTATCAGCTTCTGGGGATATGATTCCATAACCTTCGTCAACTCGGAGAGGGGACGGCCGGTCTTACAGATGATCTCCAGGAGCTGTAGCGCCGCCAATATGCCATCGCCGGTAGTAATATGGTCGAGAAAAATCAGATGTCCGGATTGTTCGCCCCCAAGGTTGTATCCGCCCCCGACCATTTCTTCCACTACATAACGGTCACCAACCTGGGTACGGACAAGGTTGACCCCCATATTCCTCATGCACACCTCGAGCCCCATGTTGCTCATGACCGTAGTAACTAAGGTCTTTTTGCGTAATTTATTCTCCTTGGCCATCATAGAGGCACAGATGGCCATGATATGGTCTCCGTCAACCTTATTCCCTTTCTCATCCACAAATATAACGCGGTCTGCATCCCCGTCGAGGGCGATCCCCAGGTGAGCGCCCTGTTCCCGGACGCTATTTTGTACCAACTTTGTGTCGAGGGCCCCGCAACCACGGTTGATATTCGTCCCATCCGGGTTGACTCCGATCAGGGTCAGGTCGGCACCAAGCTCGCCAAAGACGATTGGAGCCACTTTATACGCCGCCCCATGGGCACAATCAAGCACGATCCGCAGGCCATCCAGGCTATAAGCTGAAGAAAACGTGTTCTTGAGAAAGACGATATAACGCCCGGTGGCATCATCGATGCGGAATGCCTTGCCCACCTCATCTGCCGTAGGCCTCAAGGAGTCAATTTCCTGGGAAAAAATAAGGTCTTCGATCTTTTGTTCTGTGGAATCTGGAAGCTTAAACCCGCTGCCGGCAAAAAATTTTATTCCGTTGTCCTGAAAGGGATTATGAGAGGCCGAGATAACGACCCCGGCGTCAGCGCGCATATTCTTGGTAAGAAAGGCTATGCCGGGGGTCGGGAGCGGACCGACCAGGAGCACATCCACCCCCATGGAACAGATGCCGGAGGCAATGGCATTCTCAATCATGTAACCCGAAAGCCGCGTGTCCTTTCCGATAACTATGCGGTGCCGCCGGTTTTTGTCCTTAAATACATAGGCGACGCCGCGCCCTAATTGCATGGCTATTTCCGTGGTCATGGGGTGGATATTGGCCACGCCGCGCACGCCGTCCGTACCAAAAAGTTTACGCATATATCAACCCTGTTACTTCTAAAGTGAGCACAAGCTCTCAGCCACCGGCTTTCTTGATTTCAAATCTGAAATTTGAGATCTTTTTGCTGATGGCTGATCGCTGACCGCTGAATGCTTTTCTTTAAAAATGTTCACCCTGACCGATTTCGGCTCAGCCTTCTCTATCTCTACACCTGACGGGGCTTCAATAACCGGCCGCCTCACATACGTGCCGGGGCCGAGTCCCCCCAATTGCACCACAGCCCGGATATCCTGTTTCCGGTCCGCATTTCGCAGCGCACTCACCGGCCCCTGTATTGATACTTCTATGTTCCGGGGGTCAATCTTATAGCCATAGGCCGCACCCGCACCCTCCACAGGTATAAGCAGGCTCTTCCGTATAATCTTTTCCTCAACCTGTATATAGGCGGTCACCTGCGGTTCACCCACCACCCTCAGGTGATACCTGTGCAAGTCAAGGCCTGCCACAGCCTTCGTGCTTACAGTAATTCCTGAAATATCAATGGGCTGGGTCAAGACCTTTTTTACCTTAGCCACTTCTCTGGCCGCACCGGCCAAAACTACTTTAGCCGGTTTAAGTTCCACTCCCTTTAGCTCATAATCAGCGGCTACCGCGCCCTTTAACACGGCCTCAACCGGCGCTTCCCGCCGGACCAGCGGCTCCAGGACCAGGTTCACCTGAGAAGGATGAATACGTGTTACCTGGACCTCCCTCGGGAGATGCATGCCTTCGGAGGTAATATGCAACGTCATCTTTCCCGGCGCGGCCTTGGCCAGATCCACCACATAGCTAAGACGACGGGTGACCAGTTCACGCACCAGACTACGCGGCCCATAGACACGCACATCTATCGCGCCGTTAAACTCATTGCTGATAACCAGATCATCAGGCATGTTAACCAGTTCCAGGGGGACATTAAGACCTACCTCGGCCTTTTCCTCTCCCACCACAAAGAACCACAAAAATAGGGCAAACGCCAGGGCTAAGAGCTTAAGCCCGATATTCTTTCTCCAGAATCTCTGTGTCTTACCGGCCTTCATTTTTTACCTAAATTGAACGAGTTAAAAACCACAGAGCGCACAGAAAAAGATTTTAATAGTTTAAAATATAATGATTTCAAGTAGTTCTCTGTGTTTTCGTGCATTGAATTTGCAAAACAATAATATATCGTCTTCACTCAACGAGTGCACAGAGGAAGAGAGTCTTTTCTTTTATTTATCATGTTCTTCTCTGTGTTCTCTGTGGTGAATCGCCTTTTTTAGGTTTTAATCTTTGTACTCATGAGTTTTTTCCACCACTGTTTACTATCCTTTGCCTCACTCCAGATACCCTGAAGCATATTTCTTAAGGTCGCAGCGTCGAGATCGCGTGTTATTTTGCCGTCAATAGCCACAGAAATAGTCCCGGTCTCTTCCGAGACCACTACCACCACCGCATCGGTATGCTCGGTCAGGCCAACTGCGGCCCGGTGCCGCGTACCCAGTTTTTTGCTCAGAAAAGGGTTGGTGGAAAGAGGCAAAAAACACCCCGCATGCGAGATGCGGCCATTACGAATGATGACCGCTCCATCATGTATAGGTGAGGTCGGATAAAAGATACTCAAGAGTATCTCCCGGCTGACCCGGGCATCGATGGGTACACCGGATTCCAGGTAATCCTTCAGGCCGGCCTCCCTCTCGAGGGCTATTAATCCACCGATTCCCTTATTCGAAAGCGATACAGCCGACCGAACCACCTCTTCCAAAATCTGCAGCGTGGCTGTATCTGCTTTTAGAAATGGGGTCCGGCCGACCTGCATTAAGGCCCGGCGAATATCATCCTGAAAAATGATGACTACCAGAAGAAAAAAGGAGCTTAAAAAGGTGCCGAGCAGCCAGTGCAGGGTTTGCAGTCCCACTTCGCGCGCCATGAAATAGAAAACGACCAGGATAGCCAGGCCGGCCACCATCTGCACGGCCCGGGTACCGCGAATAAAAAGGATTATCTCATAAATAATAAAGGCTACCAGCAAAATGTCCAGGACATCCTGCCAGCGCAATGTAGTCAAATATTCAATCATTTTCCTGCGTGCTTTCTACCATCAAATATAGCTAATGGCCGACTGCCGTATGCTGAACGCTGCCCTTTCTGATGGCTTCTACTATGCGGACCGTGCGTACGGCAGAACGCACATCATGTACCCGCACTATATGCGCGCCCTCCCAGACACCCACAGCCACTACGGCCTGCGTGGCCCCATCCCTTTCCCCAACGTCGATATCCAATATCTTGCCGATAAAACTCTTGCGTGACGGTCCTATCAGAATGGGCCGCCCCAGTTCCTGAAAAGCAGAGATAGACCGAAGAAGCATTAAGTTGTGATCCGCGTTTTTGCCAAAGCCGATGCCGGGATCGACAATAAATCTATCTCTATCAATCCCCATTTTCCCGGCCCAGGCCATGCGTTCACGCAAAAAAACCATTACCTCCCCCACCACATCGTCATAATAAGGTCTTGCCTGCATGTCTTGCGGCATTCCCTGCATGTGCATGAGAATGGCCGGAACCTGATGTTTGAGAAGCACCTCAACCATGGCCGGATCATAACGCAGCGCCGTAACATCGTTAACTATGTCCGCGCCGGCAGAAACGGCTGCACCAGCTACTTCGGCCTTATAAGTATCTATAGAGAGCAGGACATCCCATCGCCTGCGGATAGCCTCTATCACAGGCACAACCCGGGACAGTTCTTCCCGGACGGAGACAGGCTGCGAAAAAGGACGGGTGGATTCTCCGCCTACGTCAATGACATCCACCCCGGCCTCGATCATATCTTCCGCGTGCTTAAGGGCCGCATCCGGCGCCGTATAGCGCCCGCCATCAGAAAATGAATCCGGCGTGACATTAAGTACGCCCATTACATAGGTCTTCACACCAAAGGACAGCACCCTGCCCTTGCAGACCAATGTCAAACCCTCTTCATCCATGATAACCAAAAGACACCCGGATACTTTAACTTATATAAGGAAGGTCCCTTACTAAGCGGATCTGGCGTTAAGCCGCTGTTGGCTCTCTTCTTCCGTTTAACCCTAAAATTTTGTCGATGTCTCCCGCATCCAGCGACTCCCGCTCCAACAAAGAGCCAGCCAGCTTGTGCAGGGACTGAATATTCTCATGGATAATATCCTTGGCACGTTGATAACTTTCCATTACCAGCCGCCTAATCTCCCCATCAATCCGGACCGCTGTTGCCTCGCTATAATCCTTGTGTTGAGCTATTTCCTTACCCAAAAAGATGTGCTCTTCCTTCTTGCCAAAAGATAGCGGACCCAGCCCTTCGCTCATACCCCAGTTACAGGTCATCTTACGTGCCAACTCGGTAGCCCGTTCAATATCACTGCCGGCACCCGTGGTAAACTGCTTTAAAACGAGTTCTTCAGCGGCGCGCCCTCCCAAGAGAATGGTCAGGTTATTGACAAGATAGTCTTTTTGATAGGTATGCCTCTCATCGATGGGTAGTTGTTGGGTAAGGCCCAGGGCCCGGCCGCGGGGAATGATGGTTACTTTATGGATGGGATCAGCCCCGGGCAGGAGTTTAGCTACCAGGGCATGGCCGGCTTCATGATAAGCGGTTATGCGTTTTTCTTCCTCAGTGATGATCATACTGCGCCTCTCCGTGCCCATCATAACTTTATCCTTGGCCTCTTCAAAATCAGACATCTGGAGCTTTTCCTTATTCTTCCGGGCTGCGAGTAAGGCTGCCTCATTAACCATGTTTTCCAGATCCGCTCCGCTGAAGCCGGGCGTACCCCGCGCCAGGACGCTCAAATCCACATCACTGTCCAGGGGCATATTCCGGGAATGCACTCTCAAAATACCTTCACGGCCGCGGATATCAGGTGTGGGCACGACTATCTGCCTGTCAAACCGGCCGGGCCTGAGCAAAGCCGGGTCAAGGACATCCGGCCTGTTGGTGGCCGCGACGATAATAACTCCCTCGTTCGACTCAAACCCGTCCATCTCTACGAGAAGCTGATTGAGTGTCTGTTCCCTTTCATCATGGCCTCCTCCCAGTCCGGCGCCCCGGTGGCGGCCCACCGCATCGATCTCATCGATGAAAATAATGCACGGGGCGTTTTTCTTCCCCTGCACAAAGAGGTCGCGTACTCTGGAGGCGCCCACACCTACAAACATCTCCACAAAATCAGAACCGCTTATACTGAAAAAAGGCACTCCAGCTTCTCCGGCTATGGCCTTAGCCAGTAAAGTTTTCCCCGTCCCCGGCGCGCCCATGAGGAGCACACCTTTGGGAATTCGTCCTCCGAGACGGGTGAACTTCTTGGGATCCTTCAAAAAATCGATAATCTCGGCCAGCTCCTCCTTGGCCTCATCTATACCCGCTACATCGGCAAATGTTGTCTTGACATTCTGACCGGAAAGGAGTCTGGCCCGGCTCTTGCCAAAAGAAAGGGCCTTGCCGCCCCCGGCCTGCATCTGCCGCATAAAAAATATCCAGACCCCTATGAGAAGAAGCATGGGCAGCCATGAGATAATAAGTGTCCAATACCATGGCGATTCTTCCGCCGGTTTTACCGCTATTTTGACGTTAGCCTGCCGCAGAATTTTAACCAGATCAACATCCTTTGGGGCATACGTCTTAAACGCCCGGCCATTAACATACTGTCCATGGATGCGCTCTCCCTGCACCGTTACCCGCGACACCTCTCCCTTTTCCACCTTATCCAGGAAGTCGCTATAGGTTGCCTCACCGCTCTCCTCTCCCGGACGATTAAAAAATTGAAACAAAAGGATCATTATCAGGCCGATAACAAGCCAGAGGGATAGATTCTTATAAAACGTATTCAAAAAGTCCTCCCTGCTTTTACATTGATTATAAGATTGCGTTATTTTCCCACGGTCTTAACGTAAGGAAAAACGCCATATTTTGCAAGCAAAATATATGCCTTTCCTCTTTTTCAGTCTAATGAAACCCTGAGTATCTGTTCTGTCTTTTCGGTAACTTTAAAGCGTTCACCAACCCGCCATCCAGGGATCCCCACAATCTGACCACCTTGCTCAATTATGGGTATTTTTGACCTGAGAGGCCGTGGTATTTTTTTGTTAATAAAATAGTCTTTGACCTTTTGACTGCCACCCAGGCCATCCGGATAAAACCGGTCGCCTAGCCGGAAATTACGCACTACCAGGGGGAAAAAGATCCGCCCATAATCAAAATAAGAGACGGAGTGCAAGCTTTCACGGGGAGAAGAATCTAAACCCTCCATTACCTCAAGGGAGATAGATCGTCCGATCTCCGGCAAAAAATATCGGCCCACGCCGTTTATCTCATACAAAAAATCTTTGGGCACCTTATCGATCTTCTTCCGGCTAAATCGCAATTCCTGATAAATCCTTTCTACTGTTACTTCGCCGGGCAGAGAAATCCTTTTATAAGGGCCGTCTTTCATGGCCAGGGATTGAATAGATTCCAGATGTCTGAACCCGATGTCCTTCAATCTTGTCCCGCTTAATTCAAGGCCCTTTTGCATGACCCTCATCTGAATCGGCCTTGGAATTTCCTGATAACGCTTTAAATCCAGCACTGTTACCTGTCCCTCCGGCCCTTCTTCCAATTTAGCGAGGCCTGTCCAGGCCTCCTCAGCCATACTCGCCAGCAGGGCCTCATCCTCCCGCAGTATGGAAGCAGTCTGAAGCAAGATTCTACGGATGCGCGGATTAAAATTACTTTCAAGCATGGGCAATAAATCATGCCGGATACGATTCCGCAGGAAACCCCGCGCCTCGTTTGAACTATCGATCCGAAAAGAAAATTTATTGGCCGTTAGATAAGATAAAATATCGGCTCGCGAGGCCTCGAGCAAAGGCCTGACAAAGATCCCTTCCCGGATAAAGGGCATACCGGATAGCCCCCTGGCCCCGGACCCCCGAATCAATCGCAATAAAAATTCCTCGGCCTGGTCATCAGCCGTATGTCCCAGAGCTACTCTCCGGGCCCTTGTCTTCTCCGCTGCTTCCTGCAAAAACTTATAACGAAGTTCGCGGCAGGCCTCTTCCAGGGAAAGTCCTTCTTTCTCTTTTAAGGCCAGGGCATTGCCCCGGCCCGGATGAAAAGGCAGGCCGAGTTCTTCGGCCAGGTTTCCGACAAAAATGGCATCTTCGGCAGATTCTCTCCCGCGGAGGCCATGATCAAAATGGGCCACAGAAAACTGGAGCGGACGGGCTTCTCTTAATTCGCAAAGGAGATGGAGCAGGGCCACCGAATCCGGGCCGCCGGAGACTGCTACCACCACCGCGTCTCCAGCACGAAACATGCCGTGCTGATCTACGGTTTTCTGAAATATTGACCTTAATGCCAACCTCTCTTTTTTCATTAATTTAAATATAATCTTTTTGTTTTGCGCTGACAAGGAGGGAAGAACACTGTAACTATGCAAGATATAATTTATAGGAGAAGTTCAAAGTTCAAATGGTGAGGTTCTTGGGTTCTCCTGCAGCTAATCCGGGTTAGGTATCTATAAAAAAGGCAGGGTGCCACCGTGGGTTAAACGTCGTTCTCTTATTGCCTGGTAGCCAGAAAGGCGGCCATCTTCAGAATTTCCCAATCCTCGTAAGGGGCGCGAATACAGCCATAAACCCCTTTTCCCATGGCTTCTTTGACCAGATCACGGTCGCTTTCCTTATGTAATAGTACAATGGCCAGCTTAGACGATGTTTTTTTTATTTCTTCATATATCTTACTGCCACTTTCTCTAACCACCTCTGCATCAAGGAATACGGCCTTGACCGGCGTTCTACCCGTGTTTTCCAGAAAACTTGGGTAGTCACGATACCAGTCAAGGCCGTAACCATTGGCTTCCAGAATTCTTTTAAAGTGAGAAGCCAGGTTTTTGCTTTTAGTTAGTATTTTCAAGGATGGTTCTATATGATCGCAACTATCCATCGTTGCCATATCCTGATTTATGCCGACTTTCTTTTTAATTGGTGAATACTCTATTCGCATCCATACTTAGATTATTTCTCAATTCTTACCACCAGCACCGAGCAAGGGGCGTGGTTTATCACCCGGGAGGCCACACCGCCCAGAACAAAACGGGCCGTGGCCCCTAATCCACGGCTGCCTATGGCAATAAGGTCGAATTTACCTTTCTTGGCCATGGTGATGATCGCATCAGCCACTGAATTTGATGAAACCACCGATGTCTTCGGAGTCACGCCCTTCCCTGAAAGGACTTTTTCGGCATCTCCCAATGCCTTTTCACCATAAGCGGTAAGTTTTCGTTCCAGGGAATCCCGTTCACGAGCCGTATATTCAATGTCTATATCGGCAATAGAGGGCGTTACCGTCACAAGGTGCACTTGGGCGCCTGTGGCCTTGGCCAGGTCGGATACCATTTTGACCGCCTCCATGGCATACTTGGAACCGTCGATCGGTACTAATATCTTCATTTTTACCTCCTGTCTTAGGTTTTCGTATTGTCAAAAATTAACCACAGAGAACACGGAGAAATTAACAAATTAATCAATAATCCCACCCTCTTATCCATTATCTCCAGGTAATATCTTTTAAAGAAAATTCTTTTTGAGAATACAGAGATTCCTCTGTGGACTCTGTGGTTTCATAGTGCTTCCTATTCCTTCTTGGCCTTGGATTTGGTCATGGTCAGTCCTATTCCATTGAATATCTCATAGATTGAATAACCAAACCACAACGTATAGATGACGTAGAAAACCAGAAATGCCACCAGCAGCGCCGCGCGGTCTTTCACCTTCTCCGGCTTTATCCCATAGAAATTGTATCCTGGTTCGATAACCTTGGTCACCACCTCGCCCAGAAAGATCGATCCCTCAAAACGCTCCTGCTTTTCCAACTCTTTGCCCAAGCTCTTGAAAGCGCTATGCCAGATATACATAACCTCTTTCTCATTGAAGCCGTATTTCGCGGCCACCTCGTCTCCCCGGTTGTTGAACATGAGGTCCGCGTCGTGCTCCGCAGCCAGCATGGTCTTACCGTAGTCGCCACCCGCCAACGTAAGTGTCTCGCCCGCCACCGTAGCCGTAGAGCCGTTCTTCCCGAAGAGAACAGCGGCCTTTTCCGCCTCGGCAGCGTTTCCCATCTTGAGCGTTATTTCCAGGGCTTTGCCCACGAACTTCTCACTTTTCTCCATATACTTCGGGATAAAGTTCGTCGATCCCTTGGCCAGGGAGTTGAACATCTCATCCGCATAGATAATCGTCGTCTTGCCGTCAAAAAGCGGCAAAAACATGATAACGTAAAATACTATGGCAAAAGAGACTAGCAAGAGTAGCCCCAGATTGAATGTCTTTGCGTTTTTCACTAACATCGTTTATCCCTCCCCTCTCAATGTTTTCATGTTCCCAAAAAACTTGCCAAAGACGAACAGGCCGAAGGTCGTGACCACTGCAAAAAAGAGGACTATGCCTATGGTATCAAACATGTTGCCCGTACCTTTGGATATCTCTATCCACCCCAGCTCACCGAACTTCTTGGGAAGGGCGAACAGCCGGTTGAAGAAGCCGGCTAGGACGGCCATGGCGTAGAAGGCACGGATATAGATGCCGCGCACCACCTTGGTCGTCAACGCCCCAATCTGGATGCCGATGAGGGACCCGAGGAGCATGCCCATGGCCAGGGTGTAGAAAACGAAGCCATAGATGGCGTACTGCGAGATAGAGGCAAACCCGGCCGTCATGATGATTTGAAGAATATCAGTACCAACCGTGGTAAACGAAGACACACCGAGTATATAGACGAAAATGGGGAAGGTCAGGAAGCCGCCGCCCACACCCATGATGGCAGCCACAAAACCGACAAAGGTCCCACAGATTCCAACAATCCAGGCCGACAGTTTCCTGCCGCCGGGAACGAGGTCTTCATCAAAAGCAATCATGGGCGGCATATTGATGCCCTGCAGTTTTCGGGGCAGACCCGTCAATTCACCAACCGGGCCGCCGCCGTGCGCCCCTCCGGTATCGCCGGCCTTACTGGCCTTAAAGAAGTCGAGCATCGCGTAAAGGCCCAGGAAACCGAGCAGCACCGCGTATATGATACTGATGAAGGTGTCGCTGATGACCGGGTTCATGTTGTAGAGGGCCCGGTTGATCACACCGCCACCCAGTACGCCCACGATAGAACCGCCAACAAAGGCGATGGCCAGCCCCACGGACACGTTACCCAGTTTCTTGTGCACCGCCGTTCCCATGATGGCCTTGGCAAAGATGTGAAAAAGGTCCGTGCCTACGGCCGTGATACCCTTGATCCCGGCGCTCATCAGAGCGGGGGCGATGACAAACCCGCCACCGGCACCGATGCAACCTGTGATGAGACCAGCGACCAGACCTATGGCTATCGACGACAAGAATATGGTCGTGGTATACGTAGCCGGGGCATAGGCCTTCTTGCCGCCCAGGATCAACGGCAGGTCAGCGGCCGATGCTATCACCACTGCCAGAATCGGCAGCAGCAATGCAAGTAATATCAGCAATTTTTTCCTGTTTTTCAAGATGGACATAGATGTTTCATAGTCCCATCTGGCATGCGCCATGGATGCAGTCTTAAGTACTTCGTATACTTTTTTAAATGAATTCATGAGATGTCCAACCTCCTTTTTTGACCCAAATTAGACAGAAAATGTCTTTTCCTTATTCATATTATACTAATCTATTCGCTGACTTACCCTAAAGTTCCCCCCTTTCTTTTTAGTCTCCTATCTTTAAGATTTTCTGCTCACGCATGGCTACTTGGTGTTTGCTTCAAGACCGCTTCGCATATACTTACAAAAAACATGCCTCCAGTAAAAAGGGCTTATTATTAGAAGCAATTAATTTAATATTATCTAATAATATTAAATTCTTATATCTTAAGCATACACAAATACATTTTTCCGTTTTTTGTACCTCTTCGGTTTATTTATAGTCTAAAATACGACCCTAAGCAGTCAATTATCTGTTAATGACAGATAATATGGGCATAACTTTATTTGTCTAAGATACGACCCGGACGTCTAATATTCGTCCCTTTACAGTGAACTGGATGCTTCCTTTGACTTGGACGAAGTGTTTGTGTGGCTGCTTAATCTATAATGGAAGGGGGGGCCACCGATGGTTTGTATAGACTATGACCCTATAGGATCATTTCCAATTTATAACGTTTAACCTTGCTATATAGAGTGGAACGGGTAATGCCTAATCTTCGCGCCGCTTCATGTTTATTCCAGTTGGATTCGTCAAGCACCCGAGCTATGAGTTTTTTTTCATTTTCAGCCAGAGAAGTGGATGGATAGATATATGTTTCACGGAGATGGGGAGGCAAGCATTTCTCTTTAATGGTGTTACCTTTAGTAAGGATAACAGCAAGCTCCACTGCATTTTGCAATTCACGTACGTTACCGGGCCAGTCATGGTCAAGGAATAACTGTATAACCTTAGGATCAAAGTCCTGGATGTCTTTCCCCTCTCTTTCGTTATACTTGGCCAGGAAATGACTGCAAAGCGGAACAATATCCTCTTTGCGCTGGCGAAGTGGTGGAAGATCAATAGAGATTACATTGAGACGATAAAAAAGGTCTTCTCTAAAGTTTCCGGCGGCCATTTCTTCTTTGAGGTTCTTGTTGGTAGCAGCTATAATGCGTACATCAGCTATTATGGTTTTTTCTCCACCCACGCGCTCAAAACATTTATCCTGGAGGACTCTGAGAAGAGAAACCTGGGTCGTCAAAGGTACTTCACCAATCTCATCAAGGAAAATAGTTCCTTCCTGGGCCAGATCAAAACGTCCCAGTTTACGCTTTATAGCGCCGGTAAAGGCTCCCTTCTCGTGGCCAAAAAGTTCACTTTCAATGAGAGAACTGGGATAAGCTGAACAGTTGGCTATTATAAAGGGACCATCTCGCCGGGGGCTGAGGGCGTGAATGCTCTGCGCTACCAACTGTTTTCCTGTGCCATTTTCACCGGTAATGAGCACCGTGGCCGTGGTAGCGGCAATGTCCTGGATTAGGTTGTAAATCTGTTGCATTTCCCGGCTCTGACCAACCAGTGATAAAAACGAAAATCGATTAGGTGCATAGGCCTTCGGGTCGCTAAGGTGTTCTTCAAAACGAAGGGCATGCCATATCGGGCCGGAAACCAAGTCAAGCAGGTTATAGAAGAATTCTGAATCTACCGAAGAAATCTTTTTGGATTGGTGAAAAGCAATGACGTAATAGGCAAAGCATTGTTTCTCAAAGAAAAGAGGAAAGGCATGCCACATGTGGTAGATTTTCAAAAGTTCATCAAAGGGTGTAGATGTACTGCGGTGATCATTACCGCTGTAAACTACAGCGTGGTCCAGGCTTGTCATCCATTGCAGGAAAGAGCCGATGGAACGACGGTTTATCGTTGGTGGTAGACTGGCTTTGCTTAGAGTAACTAGGTCGGTTGATGTGGAATTTGGGGCGAAAAAGAGCCTTTCAGCACCTAAAAAGATATCCTTAGCTACCTTATCTATAGAGCGGATAATCTCTTCAGGAGACGACTTAGCCAGGATCTTTTTTTGATAAGTCAACAGTCCAAACAGGCGTCGGAGGTTGTCGCCATATTCTTTGACCTGTTTTTCCAATCGTCTTTTCCCGGTAATGTCCTTAGCAACGGCAATGATTCCTGCAATATTTCCGTGTACGTCTTTAATAGGAGAAACCGTTAGTTCGACATGGACTAATTTTCTGCTTTTGGTCAGGCGTACCGTCTCATAACGTTTAACTTCCTTTTTATTTACGATTTTAGCTATAATACTAAGTGTTTCGCCCTTTACTTCTTCCGGCTCTAATACCTCTGCGGCCAGGCCCAAGACATCTTTTTCCCTATAGCCATACAACTGTTCAGCTCCCTTATTCCATAAGGTAATGCGCCCCTCCAGGTCTTTGCAAATAATGGCATTATCGGTTAGGTTAATGGCCTCAAAGAGGTATTCGTGCCCGGGAGGTGTACGGTATGATTCTTGACCAACGAAATTATTTTTGTGCAGATGTGAAAGGCGGTCGCTTTTACTTGTTGTGATTTGTGATTTGCCCATTTAGTCGTGTTCTCCAATCCATTCACAATTAACATGGATTAGTCTGACAACTTTTAAAAAATCAGGTCCTTTGAGCCTCTTGCAAAAGTCCCAATTCTGTCATTCCCGCAGCGATTCTGAGCGGGAATCTGGTTCTCGCTGCTTGAAAAACCATATCCCCGATAGAAACATTCGGGGATGACAAACAGTTTTGCAAGGGCCTTTTTTATATATTTATATTTATTACCCTGTAAGTCAAGATATTGCAGAGATTTTAGGAACAAATTCATTGACAATGGCATTATCTATTTCATAATATTAGAAAAATCTTAAGGAAATTGATCGATTTATGTTTGGACTCAAAGAGTTTTTTAAGAAGCTGCGAGGGGTTAAGCCTCGGGAGGCCAGAGAAGAAGAGTCTCCTGATGCCGTTCGCCTTGCCTTTACGAACCGGTATCTGAATTTTAAAACCCTTTTAAGCACCAATAACAAGGTATTAGAAATCATAACCGACATGGAACAGGCCCTGGTTAGCAGCCACAGTTTCGGTATGTCGTTTATAAGGGCCAACTGTACTGCCATTTCCGTCAATATGTACAAGATCATACAGACCTTAAACGAAATAACCGTTGGTCGATACCGGGAACTTTTTGAGGTGTTCGAAGATATCTGGGTAAAAATTGACCAGGAATTAAAAGGCAAAAAAATCCCAGCCAGAGGGGACTTAGTGTTTCCTCTCGAGGCTGTTGATAAGGAAATGGCTGATCAGGCTGGAAGTAAGATGGCCAACCTGGGGGAAATCAAAAATCGGATTGGCCTGTCTGTTCCCGAAGGTTTTGTCATTACAGCCACGGCTTATGATCGGCTCTTAGAGCACAATCGTCTGCAAGATGAGATTAACCGCCGGATTCAATTCCTGGAACCGGAAAATATCGCCCGGCTTTATGAAACCAGTGCCGATATCCATAAACTTATCATCAATGCACCCCTTCCCTTAGAACTGGAAGAGGCCATTCGGCAGGCTTATCAGGATGTAATTAAAAAGGTGGGCCGGGGTGCCAATGTTTCCATGCGCAGCAGTGCCATCGGGGAAGATACAAAAGAGGCCTCTTTTGCCGGACAGTACCGCTCCATACTCAACGTAAGCCCTGACTATCTAATCCTCTCTTACAAAGAGATACTGGCCAGTAAATATTCCGTCCCGGCCATTGCCTACCGTTTGAACAAGGGATTCCGGGATGAAGACATCGGTATGTGTGTCGGCTGCATGGCCATGATCGATGCCAAGGCCGGTGGCGTAATGTATTCTACCGATCCCGCCAATATACGCCACGAGTGTATCATGATTAATGCAGTCTGGGGGCTGGGTAAATCAGTGGTGGATGGAAGCATAGCCCCGGATCTTTTTGTCCTCTCCAAAGGGGATCCGAAAATTATTCTTAAAAAGGAGGTTAGTACCAAGGGGCAGAAGTTTGTTTGCCACGCTGAGGAAGGGATATGCCGCATGGAGGTGGTGGAGAAAGAAAAAGATGATCCGGCAATTACCGACGAGCAAGCCTCTTTGCTGGCTGAACTGGCCCTCCGCCTGGAAAGATATTTTGGCTGTCCCCAGGATATTGAATGGGCCATTGAACCGGATGGCTCGATCCGGATATTACAGAGCCGGCCACTGATGGTAATTGGCCAGGATTTGGCCGTACCTGAAGAGATCGCTGAATCAAAAGTTGACCTTCCAGTAATCTTAGCCGGGGGAGTAACCGCTTGCCCGGGCGTGGCCACCGGCCCCGCCTTCGTAGTGAAGACGACTGTGGATATGTTGCAGTTTCCCCGCGGGGCTGTCCTTGTGGCTATGAATCCTTTGCCCCAATGGGCAGCGGTCTTAAATAGTGCGGCCGCTGTCGTCACCGACCGGGGAGGGATCACCGGCCACCTGGCGGCCGTGGCCCGTGAGTTCAAAGTTCCGGCCCTTTTGGGAACCTCAACTGCCACCCGGGAAATCAAGAGCGGAGACCTCATTACCGTGGATGCCGATGGCGGCAAGGTTTATGCCGGCCGGGCAGAATCTCTCTTGCAGAAGGCGTCTGAGAGGGTAAGCTTGATGAAGGGGAGTCCTGTTTATGTTACTCTGGAAAAGGTCCTGAAATATATTGCGCCGCTCAACCTTACGGACCCGGATGCCTCTAATTTTAGGCCTCAAGGGTGCCAGACCATACATGACATTACCCGTTTTGCCCATGAGATGTCCTTACGGGAGCTTTTTGCTTACAAGAAGGAGGTTTCTTTCCCGGAACATCTGGCCAAAAGGTTGGTCTTCGATGTCCCCATGCAGTGGTGGGTTATTGATCTGGATGGTGGGTTTAGAAAAGAGATTGAAGGAAACACGGTCAGCCTTGAAGACATTACCTCCATTCCCATGTTGGCTTTGTGGAAGGGGATAACGGCCGTGCCCTGGGAAGGTCCACCACCGGTGAATACGAAGGGATTCCTTTCTATAATATACGAATCAACCATGGATACCAGCCTTGTACCGGGCATAGGTTCACGTTTTGCCGAACGGAATTACTTCATCATATCCAGAAATTTTTGCCATCTGAGCTCGAGATTTGGCTTCCATTTTTCGACTGTAGAGGCCTTTTTGAGTGACAGTGTGGCGGAAAATTACATCTGCTTTAATTTTAAGGGCGGCGCGGCCGACCATACGCGCAAAAAGCGAAGGGTCAACCTTATTAAGGCTCTCCTGGAAAAATTTGATTTTTGGGTACAGGTCAGGGGTGACCTTATTTTCGCCCGGCTGGAACGACAGGAGCAGGATTTCTTAAAACAGAGATTGAAAGTTATCGGTTATCTCACTATGCATACCAGGCAGCTGGATATGACCCTGTCCAACAACGGAATGGTAAACTGGTACGTGCAAGAAATGCTAAAACAGATTTCCTCCTTTGCGGCCATCCCGCAATAATTCTTCACCGCAAAGGGCAGAGTGAGGGCGCTTTCTCTGCGGTGAATTATAAGATTGGATATGGATAGAGAAGAAAATAGATCCAGCTATTATAGGACCTTGCGACGCCAGTTCATGGCCATTATTTTGTTTATCGCCTTCGTCCCCCTGGTACTGTTGAGCGGTACTATTTATTATCATTATAGCCGTACCGTTAAGGAAAAGATCAGAAACGAATTAAAAAATGTGGCGGAAAACAGAAAAAGTACCATTGATCTCTTCCTGAAAGATCGGGCCATCAACTTGGGTGTCCTGGCCCATACACACAGTTTTGATTACCTGAGAGACAGGAAAAACCTGGACGTTGTCTTTCAATTATTAAAAAGGGTTGATAGTGCCTTTGTGGACCTGGGCGTAATCGATGGTAATGGTCTTCAGGTCGCTTATATAGGAGCGTATGCCTTAGAGGGCAAAGATTATAGTTCGGCCGGGTGGTTTCAATCGGTTATGCGTAATAAAGAGGTTTATATCAGCGACGTCTTTCCTGGTTTTAGAAAAGTCCCCCATTTCGTTATTGCCATCAAGAGAGTAGAGGCGGGGAGGCCGTGGATACTACGGGCCACAATAGATACAGAAACTATAAATCATTTTATGAGTACAGCACTTTTGGGTAAAAGAGGTAATGCTTATATCTTAAATCGGGAAGGTGTCTATCAGATATGCGGCCGTGACCCTGGCCGGGTCCTGAATAAATCAGATTTCAAGATACCCCCCTTGTTTTCCGGTATAAATGAAGAGGAAAAATATGGTCCGCAGGGCGAGCCAGCACTTTATGCCATGGCCTGGTTAAAGAACAACGACTGGCTGATGGTAATTGAACAGAACTTAAAAGATGAGTTGGGCCCCATGATCCATGTTAAGAACATCGTTCTGGCCATATTTGCAGTCAGTTCTCTGATTATTATTTTTAGTACGGTTCTTATTACCAGGCGGGTAATCGGCCGCCTGGAAGAAATCGACAGGGAACGATCTAAACTTACCAACCAGCTTGTCCACGCCGATAAACTAGCCTCTATCGGTAGATTGGCGACTGGTATTGCCCATGAGATCAATAACCCGCTGGCGGTCATCGCTGAAAAGGCCGGATGGATGGAAGACCTGCTGAGCGAAGGTGATATAAAGAAGGACCCCAATTATAGCGAGTTACTCAAGGCTACCCAGGACATCAAGAAACACGTTAATCGTGGCAAGAAGGTTACACATCGCCTCCTGGGGTTTGCCCGAAGGATGGAGATGGTGTATGAAGAGATAGATTTAAACTCCACCCTGGATGAAACGGTTTATTTTCTGGAAAGAGAGGCCAGATTTCGCAATATCGATATAATCAAAGAATACCAGGATTCCCTGCCCAGGATATTCAGTGATGGCGCACAATTACAACAGGTTTTTCTCAATATGTTTAACAATGCCATAGACGCTATTGAAAAAAATGGTAAGATATTGATCTCGACGAAAAGCGTGCACGGGGACATTCAGGTTTCCATCGCCGACACCGGACCGGGTATCCCCGGGGAGAATCTGGAAAGGTTATTCGATCCATTTTATACCACCAAGCCGGTCAATAAAGGCACTGGCCTGGGACTTTCCATCAGTTATGGTATAATAAAAAATTTAGGCGGCCAGATCAAGGTCGAAAGCGAGGTCGGCAAAGGGACCACTTTTCATATTATTTTGCCCAAACATTTTCAGCAACCAGCTATCAGCGGCTGAGTGCTGACTGCTGATTGCGGAAAGCTAAATAAGGAGTGAGAAAATGGAAGATATCCGGTTATTGCTGGTCGATGACGAGGAGGACTTTAGAACTACTCTGGCCAACAGGTTAAAGAAGAGAAAAATCGATGCTACAGGCGCTGGCAGCGGCAGTGAGGCCATAGAACTGGTCAGACTAAGGTCTTTTGACGTGGCTATAGTTGATGTCAAGATGCCCGGGATAGATGGTATTGAGACATTGAGGCAGATCAAACAGATCAGCCCTCTCATGGAGGTTATTATGCTTACCGGGCATGCCTCGGTCGAGTCGGGAATAGAGGGGATGAAACTGGGGGCCTACGATTACCTGATGAAGCCCTGCGATATCGATGAGCTTCTGCTCAAGGTCGGAGATGCCTACCACCGTAAACTGGTCCAGGAAGAGCGTATTCACCAGGCCGAACTGAAACAAGAAGGCCGGTGAGACGGCCCGGGAATAAAACATACTTTAGGCACTTTAGTGCACTTTAAATTTTAGGCACTTTCATAATAAATTATGCCCCAGATCAAGCCAAGCTCTCTTGAATATTACGCGCAGCTTAAACAACACTTTGTAAAGATACTCCTCTCGGCTGCCTTCATACCCCTTATCCTGATCGGCGGCATACTGTACTATCATTTTAGTGCAACCCTGAAGGAAAATTCCCTGCACTATGTAGAAAATCTAGTCAGGGATCATCAAAATGGGATCGACAGTTTTCTTATCGAAAGGCTCTCCGATCTGAAAGCCCTGTCCAAAAGCCATACCATAGATTATTTAGTGCAGGGGGATCACCTGTCAGAGGCATTCAACATCCTCCAGGGAGAATATGGAACTTTCACGGAACTAGGGGTGATCGATGCCGCCGGCAACCATGTGGCTTATGTGGGTCCGTATAAGCTCCTCGGCAGGAATTATAAGGATGCTCCCTGGTTCAAAGAGGTGATGGAGCAGGGAGAGTATGTCAGCGATGTTTTTTTAGGATTGAGAAGGGTGCCGCACATTATTATGGCCGTAAAAAGAGTGGAAAATGGCCGTACCTGGATTCTTCGGACGACGCTGGATATAGCGAAGTTTAGTGATTTGGTGGAAGGTATCCGAATCGGCAAAACCGTAGACGCCTTTATTGTCAATACGGAGGGTATCCTTCAAACCCGCCCGCGCAGCGGGGGCGATCTTCTAGAAAAGTCTGATTTTTTGCCTGGTAAGTATGCCCAGGGAATAAGACTGGAAGAAAAAAAAGACGAACTGGGAACCAGATTCATTTATGCCTACACCTGGCTGCAAAATAGAAACTGGTGCCTGGTGGTTAGACAGGACCTGCGCGAAGTTTATGCCGCCCTCCGCCATGTTAACTACGTTATCATCCCTATTTTTATCGGGGGCAGCTTTTTTATTGTTTTTGCTGCCATTTTTACGACCAGACAACTGGCCAGCCGGATCGAGAAGACAGACCGCGAGAAAGACATGTTAAATGAACAGCTTCTTCAATCCGGCAAGCTGGCTGCGATTGGAGAGCTGGCCGCCGGTATAGCCCATGAGATCAACAACCCCCTGGCCATAATAGGAGAAGAGGCCGGATGGATGAAGGATCTGCTCAAAAAAGAGGCGCTCAAGTGCTCTCCCAAGGTAACGGAGTTCGAAGACAGCATAAGCCAGATCGAGCTTCAGGCCAGGCGGTGCCGCCAGATAACGCATAACCTCTTGGCCTTTGCCCGCAAGCTGGAACCGAAAATGGAAAGTGTCAGTCTAAATGATCTGATCGAAGACGTAATCAAGCTGGTAGAACGGGAGGCCAGAGTAAACGATATAATAATGACACGTAACTTTTACCATGAGTTACCCACCGTATGGACGGATGCGTCTGAACTGAGGCAGGTCTTCTTAAATCTCATCAACAATGCCATGGATGCCATCGGGCGAAAGGGTGGGATTACCATCACCACCCGCCTGGGATTGGACTCTGTCTGCGCTGAAGTAGCCGACACCGGACACGGCATTGCCAGAGAAGACTTAGACAAAATTTTTCTTCCCTTCTTTACCACCAAAGCACCGGGCAAGGGCACCGGCCTGGGTCTGGCCATCTCCTACAGTGTTATTGAAAAACTGGGCGGGAGAATAACGGTAAATAGTGCGGAGGGCAAAGGGACTACCTTTTCCGTATGCCTGCCCCTGGGGAGAAAAGGATAAAACAAGGAGAACAGAAAAGATGGAGAGGGCTATCAGAGTATTGCTGGTGGATGATGAAGAGCGTTTTACCCGGACACTTTCCAAAAGGCTGACGGAAAGAGGACTGAGAGTGCATACCGCCTCGAGCGGTATGAAGGCCCTGAGGCACATGGAAGATAATGTGTTTGATGTAGTGGTTCTGGACGTCAAGATGCCCGGCATGGACGGAGTAGAGACATTGCGGGAGGCAAAGAAGGTTCAGCCTCTGACCGAAGTAATACTGCTGACCGGACACGCCTCAGTCGATTCGGCTATCGAAGGCATGCGTCTGGGGGCCTTCGAATATTTAATGAAGCCCTGCGAGATCGAAGAGCTTATGGCCAAGATTGAGGAAGCTTACGCTAAAAGAGTGATGCGGGAAGAGGAAATTAGAGAATCCTAGGTGGCTATGAAGCTAAAAGCAACCCTTGCCGCTTTCGGCCTGGCTGCGGTGGTGCTCGGCGTCATCTTTGTGTACAGCTATATGGCCGAGAGACCTACACGGGAAATTTCTTACGGCGAATTTAAGACGCTCTTGCGGGGGAAAAGGGTAGAACGGGCCGTCCTATTTAAAGATCGTATCACCGGCGAGTTAACGGTCGAGGATGCCGGCTCCCTGGTCGCGATGAAGGACGCGCAGCTTAGCAAATCACCGGAAAAAGCGCAAAAAGAACGCTTGTTTACTACCAGGCGCGTCGAAGACCCCAGACTGGTCGACGAACTGGATCGGTTAGGCGTCTCCTATCGCTCCGGTTTCGAGCATACCTGGGTGATGACTCTCATCTCCTGGGTTGCTCCGGCCGGCATCCTGATGCTGGGCGCGTTCCTCTTTTTCCGGAAAATGGGGTATGGATCCGGAACAAGTCGCCTCTTTGTCGAAAAAAAATCCAACGTTACCTTCCCGGATGTAGCCGGAGTGGCTGTGGCCGAAGAAGAACTAAGGGAAATCATAGAATTCTTAAGAAATCCATCCCGCTTCCAGAACCTCGGCTGTAAAATTCCGAAGGGTGTCCTTTTGGTGGGTCCGCCCGGTTCAGGCAAGACCTTGCTGGCCCAGGCCGTGGCCGGAGAGGCTAATGTGCCGTTTTTCAGTATAAGTGGCTCGGCCTTTGTGGAGATGTTTGCCGGGGTCGGTGCGGCCAGGGTAAGAAACCTCTTTGCCCGGGCAGCCAAGAAGTCTCCCTGCATTATCTTTATTGATGAAATAGACGCTGTGGGCAAAGCCAGAGAAGGTATCGCTGTTTCCGGAGCGGAAGAGCATGAACAGACCCTGACCCAGTTACTTACCCAAATGGATGGTTTCGATACCAAAAAGGGGGTCATTATTCTGGCGGCCACCAACCGTCCCGAGATTTTAGACCCGGCCTTGCTCAGACCAGGCCGTTTTGACCGGCACATCGTGGTAGACCGGCCGGATTTGAAAGGACGGGAACAGATATTTAAAATTCATGCCCGAAATCTAAAATTGGCCAGGGATGTGGACTTCAAAGGCCTGGCCGCCACTACGCCAGGAATGGTAGGGGCGGAGATAGCTAATGTTGTCAATGAGGCTGCCCTGCTAGCGGTACGAAGGAATAAGGAGACCGTGCAAATGTCGGACTTTAAAGACGGCATTGAGCGCGTGTCTGCCGGACTGGAAAAGACGAATAAGTTAATCAATGCCAGAGAAAAAGAAATCGTAGCCTATCACGAGGCCGGGCATGCCATTGTGTCCTTATCGCTGCCACAGGCCGATCCGGTCCACAAAATTTCCATTATCCCCAGAGGAATATCTGCCCTGGGATATACCGTCCACCTGCCTACAGAAGACCGCTACCTCCTGACCCAGTCAGAGCTATTGGATAAAATAACTGTTTTGCTGGGTGGCCGGGCATCGGAAGAGGTCATTTTTGGAGAGGTTTCCACCGCCTCCCAGAGTGATCTGGAAGAAGCCACGGAAATCGCAAGAAGTATGGTTCAGACCTATGGGATGAGCGATAAGGTGGGGCCTCTTACCTTTGAGAAAGGACGGCCGCTTTTTCTAGACACCAAATATAGTCCGCTCAAGGAATATAGTGAACATACAGCCATGCGCATTGACGAAGAGGTTTATAGGATAGTAAACCAAACTTACCAAACGGCCAAACAAATACTTGCCAGCCGGCGTTTGGATTTGGAAAAAGTGGCCAGGGCCTTAGTGGAAAAAGAAGTAATCGACCGAAATGAACTGGATAGGATCCTGGTAGAAACGAACTAACCGTATGCCGTCCCCAAAACCAAATCTGCCCTTGCCTAATACCTTGAAGACCCTGAATGTAGCCATTGTGGGTGGAGGGGCACGCTGTAAGGCCCTTCTAGGGCTGGCTCTTGGGAATAAACTAAAGAACTTTCAGATGCATGTGATGGGCGTAGCCGATCCCAACCCGCAAGCCCCTGGACTGGCCTATGCGCGCCAGCATGGCATCTTTACTACCAGAGACTATCATGATCTTTATAAGCTAAAACCGCTTGACCTGATAATAGAGGTCACCGGCAAGCGGGCAGTGCGAGATGAGATTGTTTATTCCAAGCCAAAGCATATGCGCATTATGGATCACGCGGCTGCCAACTTGTTATGGGATTTTTTACAACTGGAAGACGAGCGGACTACTTACGAAAGGGAAACCATAGAAAAGGTCCGGAAAGAGTTTTCGCAGCACGCCCAGGAAATTTCGGTTTTGAACAGTATTATCCATGCTGTAAACCGATCATGGGATGTGCCCAGTATGTGTCAAGAAACCCTAAAGAAGAGCAGGCTCTGGGCCGGGGCAGATATGGCCTGGATTCATGTCCGCGATCCGGGGAAAGAGGTGTGGGAAACCTTTGAAAATCATGACTCAACCAGCGTGGATCCAAGGTCCTTCTGTAGTGAAATACAGCCTGAAAATTTCCTGCGAATGTTTAAAGATCAGCGGGAGGCGGTGTTAAACAATGACTCTTCTGCCCTTCCCCAAGCCTTGACTAGGCACGGCATACAGTCTATGGTCAGCCTTCCTCTATACTCTAGCCACGAACTGGTCGGGATTATGTGCCTGGCCAACCAAATGCCGAGAGAGTTCCTGGAAAGAAAACTTCAGGTCCTGCAGTCTCTCGGAGAAGAGATTGCCATCGGCATCGCCAAGGCCAGGCTATTTGATACGGTATCTCGCGACAAGAGGCAATGGGAGTCTACTTTTAATGCCATCACCGCACACATTTTTATAGTTGATGCGCAATTTTGCATTATCAAGGCTAATGAGGCCTTTCTGAGAGACTATAATGTAGATGATGCCAAACAGCGAAGGTGTTACGAGGTGGTTCGCCATAGGAAAAAACCCTGCCCTGAATGTGCCCTCCAGGAAGTGTTTCAATCCAAGACAACGGTTTCTTTGCAAAAAGAGCAGCCGGTTTTGGGAGGTTTTTTTCGATATAATTACTTTCCGGCCTTTACTCCCGAAGGTGAGGTTACTTCAGTAACCATTTATGAAGAAGATATAACCGAGATCAAAAAGGCCGAAGAGAAAATAATAGATTTTCAGAAGAGGCTCGTTAAATCGGAAAGCATAGCCGCCATGGGTAAACTAGCCGCTTCCATCGCACATGAAATCCGCAACCCATTAGGAGCGCTATCCAATTCCATCAGCATACTTCGTAAGAGCCTGAAGCTGGCCGGACCACAGCAGGAACTTATGGAAATCATGTCCGCGGAAGTTGGCAGGCTGAATAACATTGTGCATGACTTCCTTACCTATACCCGTCCCAAGTCCCTCCAGTATCGTCACATAGACATCAATAAGTTACTATCCGAAATGGTCACCTTCTTGAGTAAGGATCAAGCGTTGATGGGCAACTCTCAAATTCAATGTCTTTTTGAAGACATGCCTCCGGTGCAGGTAGATGCCGACCAATTAAAAACGGCCGTCCAAAACGTACTGATCAATGCCTTGCAGGCCACCAGGGGTAAGGGAGTGATAATCATTACTACGGAGAAGGAGACGTTGGATCATCAGCCCTTTTTCAAAATCGGCATCCAGGATAATGGAAAAGGAATATCTCCGGACCACATAAAAAAGATTTTTGAGCCCTTCTTTTCTACCAAAACCAAAGGTCTGGGCCTGGGTTTGGCTATAGCCAGGAGAATCATCGAGGAACATGGGGGAGATATGGAGATTAAGAGTAAAGAAGGAGTAGGCACCTCCATCTTTATGGTGCTGCCTTTAGAGCGGTTGAATTAATGGCCCGCATACTCATTGTGGACGACGAAAAGGGACTGCGTCGCAGCACGGCCATAGCCTTTCAGTTGAGGGGCCACCAAGTGGAGGAGGCTGGAACTGGAGAGGAGGCCCTGGAGTTTGTCCGGAAAGATATTTTTGACCTCGTCATCACTGACCTGGTTATGGAAGACATGGATGGATTAGAGTTAATCAAAAAAATCAAGGCATTGTGCCCGATTTCATCCGTCATTATGATGACCGCCTATGGGTCTATTGACAGTGCTATCGCCGCCACCAAATTGGGAGTCAGCGACTATGTCACCAAGCCCTTTACAGAGGATCAGATCCTTTTAGCCGCAGAGAAGGCCTTCCAACGGCAAAAAATGGAATCGACCATACGGGTCCTGCAAAGTGTGTTAATCGACAAGTATCAGTTCAAAAACATCATTACGGTAAGCCGCGAACTGAAGGAGATATTACGAAAAATCTGTCTGGTGGCTACTCAAAATATCACTGTTTTGTTAATGGGAGAAAGTGGAACAGGCAAAGAGCTTATAGCCGCCGCCTTGCATCGCGTGAGCCACCGGAAAGACAGGCCTTTTGTAGCCTTGAATTGCGGCGCTTTTCCGGAAACCCTACTGGAAAGTGAACTCTTTGGACATACCCGCGGTGCTTTTACCGGGGCAACCAGTCACAAAAAAGGGCTGGTTGAAGAGGCCGATGGTGGCACCATATTTTTGGATGAAATCGGGGATGCCCCTTTATCCTTCCAGGTAAAAATATTACGTTTTTTGGAAGATGGAGAATTTAGAAGACTGGGGAAAACCATCACCCGAAAAGCTGACGTAAGAATTATCGCGGCTACACACAAAAATTTAGAACACGAAATTGAGGCCGGGCGCTTCCGCGACGATCTTTTCTTCCGTTTGAGTGCTTGCCGATTTGACTTGCCGCCCTTACGGGCCCGAAAGGAGGATATACCCTTTCTGGCCCAGCACTTCTTGAAAACCTATTCATCTGAAATGAATAAACAAGTAGATATGATCCACCCCCGGGTATATAATATCTTTTTAGGGTATTCCTGGCCGGGAAATGTCCGGGAATTGGAAAACACCATCCGTTATGCGCTAGCTATTACCCCCAAGAATTGTATCGACATCGAAGACCTGCCGGGCAGTCTTCAGAAGCTGGTCCGAGAAAAGATACTGCCGGTCTACTCATCAGATCAGCCTGCCAGCCTGAGTGACCTCGAAAAAGGCTATATCCTCTCGGTTCTGGAAAAAACCGGATGGAACAAGAAAAAGGCCTGTGAAATTCTGCAAATATCCAAGGCCACGCTGCACCGCCGATTGAAAGAATATAAGCAACTATTCACCGCAGAGACCACAGAGGCCGCAGAGATAAAAAAAGATTAAAATTGATACCCTCCTTTGTGCCTTAGTGGCTTTGTGGCTGAGCTTTAGTCTCAAAATGATCCTTCCACTTACCCGTAATAGTATCAACTTGATGCCAAGATAAACAAATACTCTAGCCCCCATATAACAATACATCGTAATATCAGTATCTTAAGTTTATAGGCCTATTGTGGCACAAGTTTTGAATATGTCTCTTATAAAGGCGGTGGCTAAAGGAGCATGAAAATACTGGTTGTGGATGATGATACTAATTTTCGACACACCTTGGTCTTGTATCTCAATTCGAATGGTTGGGAGGTAGATGAGGCCGCTGATGGGCTCGAGGGATGGTCAAAATTAAAAGAGAGTCCCTATGATGTGGTCATTACAGACATTGAAATGCCGGGGATGGATGGATTCACTTTGAGGAAGAAGGCTAAGGTGAAAAAAATGAAAATAAAATTTATCTATATGTCTGCCTATCCTCCCGCGGTGGAGAAATCGCGGCAGGATACTGCATGGTTAACTAAACCTTTTATGCTGGAGAAGTTGCACAGGCTTTTGCAAAGTGTTGTTCCTAAGCCGGCAAGTCCGGGGATTGCATAAGCCAATTTGTTTTTGAGGGGAGGTGAAGATTTATGTCAAACGACGTTCTTATTTTGATCGCGGCCGCAGTAGTAGTTTTCTGCGGTATCGGCGGCTATCTGTTAAAACTGAGGAAAAAATAATCTTTCTTGGGGCGACTTCACCAGATCCGCGGTAGGATGGATAGATTATGGTTTGACTGTGGATCAGGGCGCCTAGATAGCCACTCCCTGATCCACGCCAGATCGAGTCTTCAAGCAGGTTTAACTACTGCGCGCTACGTAGTGTGGCTTGAGTCCCGGCAGATCGGAAAGATCGGCGCTAGCGTATCTGTCATACACTTTGGTCACCTCGGCCTTTCCCAGCATAATACCGTCATGGTCGTAAACTAATACAGGGTCACCTTGGTTTAAACCGTGTTTTTGTCCCAGCCCAAAGGTTATCTCCCAATTCTTACCCTTTTTAATGACCTTGAATATCTCGGCCTTGCCCTCCCTGGCCAATAAATCCTCTTTCTTGCCGGAAAGATAATAGGATAGACCGAAGGTTAAGGCTATTAATGGGACAAGGCTGATAGCAATCCAAAGCGGGGAAACACCGGTATACCGGTAAATCAGAGACTTGAAACTATGCTGATAACTGTTCTTATCCGGAAAAACCCTTACTTTATATCTCGGACTTTCCTCGGTAGGGGTCTCTCCCCTGGGTACTACCATAAAGGAGTATACACCCGGTTCTACGAAGGAGCCGATCTTTAGTATTCCCCTCCACAATCCCCCTTCCGGCTCCTGGAACTCTATCTTTATCCGGTTCGAGTCGGTGAAAAGGACTACATCATCCTTTGATGTCAATCTCCTGCCCACCTTGCCGCTGACGGCCTGTTCAGTACCAGGCAAGGCTCGAAATGCGTTACTTGGCTCCCGGTGGCTGGACACAAAGTTGTCCACTATGCAAAGCAGAAAAACCAGGGAAATAAGCACTCCTGCCCTGCCTATTAGCTTATTTTTTTTAGTTATATCATCTAATTCCATAGTTACAACCACCGATTGTTGTTCAACAATTTAATCGCTTCGGATCTAATTCCCCGAAGCTTGCCGCGGGATAGTAGTTTATTTTGACCAAACTAGAATCTACTCAGACATTGCTGTGTCCCCCTCCTCCCGATTCAGCCAGATAGTACCAGGTCGCCGGGCCTTTGCCTACTTTGTTTAGTACACCCTTCTTGACCAAGTCCTGTAGGTCGTAAAGTGCAGTACGCGAAGGAAGGTTGGGGCCGGCCAACTCCTGGTATTTTAGGCGGTTTAGCTTACCGTTCTCCATTAAAAAAGGAAAAACCTTTTTCTGCCGCTCATTCAATCCCGGCGGGATATCCGAAAACGGTGCCATGGGTCGAGAAACAGAGGATTGGTCATCCTGGGAAATGATGTACTTTTTGACCAGACGGGTAGGTCTTTCGTCCCCTAATTTAATGTCTTCGGCCTGGATGACGCTTCCCTCGGCCATGGCCACGGCCCGGGTTAGGCAATTCATCAATTCCCGAACGTTGCCCGGCCACGGATAGTTCATCATCTTCTCCACGGCGCCCTTACTCAGACCCTCTATGTCCTTATTCATCAAGCTGTTGGCCTGCTTTAAAAAGTGATCTATTAACAAAGGAATATCTTCCTTGTGCTCCCGCACCGAGGGGGTCTTAATGGTCAGCACCTCCAGACGATAGTATAGGTCTTCCCGAAAAGACCCCTGTTCGATCAATCCCTTAAGATTTAGATTAGTAGCCGCTATTAATCTGACGTCAACATTTATTTCATCGTCACTGCCCAGCGGCTTGATTTTTCGCATGGAGAGGACTCTTAATAAGGATTGCTGAACCCGGGGCGAGGCACACCCGATCTCATCCAAAAACAACGTGCCGCCGTCTGCAGCCACAAAGGCCCCTTTGCGGTCGACTTTGGCCTCGGTGAAGGCCCCTTTTACGTGTCCGAACAGCGTGTCCAATAGCAGATTTTCATCCAGCGCCCCACAATTTATGGATATGAAGGGCTTATCGCTCCTGCTGCTGTGCCTATGAATGGCTTCGGCAGCCAGCTGTTTGCCGCTCCCTGTTTCCCCTATAATCAATACGTCTGCATTAACAGAGGCCGCCCGTGAAATATCTGCCTTCAAGGCTTTTATGGCCGGGCTAGCCCCTATAATCTCTTTGATGGTATGGACCTGAAGACGTTTTTTGAGTGCCTCTACTTCTTCTTCCAGTCGGGCCCGTTCTCTCTTGCTCTGTTCCTTTATCTTTTCATCTTTTTTCTGGATCTCCTCCATCTGTGACTTCAGTGTAGAAATCATCTTATTTAGGGCCGTCTGGAGGATCTTGGTCTCCTCATCGGTTTGAGTTGCTTTTATCTCCTCAAGATATCCGGTCTTCTCGATTTTTTCAGCGGCCGCGGCCAGATTAAGTATCGGCCGGGCAATGACCCGGCTGAGCGCAATTATGAGCAGAGAGATTAAAATGGTGGATCCCAGGGTTATGACGAGGATAAGATTGATGTGAGCATATTTGGCCCACAGGGTAACATCGCTCCGGTCCGCGAGAACCACACCTCCAAATACCCTTTTTTTCTCTCCTGACCCATCTGACAGAAATATGGGGGCATAACTGTGCATATAAGGCCCCGAATCTGCCCGGGCGGCTTCAAGCGCCGGTAGTTCTAATGTCCCCGGTTTTCCCTTCCGGATGTCTGTGACCATTTTCCAGTATCCTTTTAGCTCACCGCCCGGCCGGTAGATAGCCCCTGTTCCGCCGTCAGGGGTACTGGACCCTTGTTTTACGTCACTGGTCCCCGCCTCGGCTGTGGACTTAACTGGGGCAGAAGAAAGACAAACCCAGCCGTTTTCATCTAGGAGATAGGCCCAGCGTGCCGATGGGCTGCGGCTGAGGCCAAACAGAGGGGATTGAGGCGATCTGACCTCTGATAAGACATCCATTAGTCGGCCAGCATCAAAAGACAGCAAGAAAAAACCCTTATAATGGCCATTAGTATCAAAACATGGCGTGGCCACCCGGACGATATCCATGACCAGGCCAGAAGATCGAATACCCTCCTGTATCCTGGGATAAGTTGTCCTCACTGGTGTGGAGAAAAGAACTTCACCCTTCGGCAATCTTCGGACCTGATCTGACATCGCCAGCGGGCCGGGATGGATGAGAGATATCTTAGATGGAGGTACGACAATGATTCCGTTCTTTTCCTTAAAAATAAATATGGTCTTACTTATATCAGCAGCAATGAATGCTGTTTCGCCATATTTAGTCTTGCGATATTTCGCAAAACTGGCCAGATTTTCTTGCGAGATCGATGCGGAAGCCAAAATCTGTAGCTCCTCCTGACAATCCTGAAAAAATAATTCAAACTGACGGCTAAGAGCAGCCGTCTGAATCTGAAGGGCCCGATTAACCTCTTCGCTTAAATACTTATTGGAAATCCAGGCAGTTAAATAACCAGTGAGGACAAGAATAAGAAAGACAGGTGGAATCAGGGCCACCAGAAGCCTTTTGCGGAATGTCCATCGCGCCAAAATCGGTCCACGTGGCATTTTGGCGAGGATCTCTTGGTGAAAACCCCCGAGACGCATGTATGTCCCTCAAACCGAAAAGTCTAGGTTTTGTAATTTCTTATAGCAACTTTGTCTTTTCCTGTCAAAAACTTTGTTAGTTGGCACGTAATTTGCTGTTTATGAATGGCGATTCAAAATCGCGCCATTCATGCGCAAACTAAGGAAAGGAGGTGATCAAACAATATGAAGATACTGATTCCGGTAGACGGTTCGGCGTTTGCGTTAAAGGCACTGGAAAAGGCCATAGATATGGCCAAGAAGGAGGGAGCGGAGATAACCGTGATGTCCGTGGCCCTGGAGTTCCAGGACGTGGAGGAGATTCCCATCAGCTATCTCGACAAGTTTAAAGACAAGGCTATTCGGGCCGTGGATCAGGCCAAGGAAATCGTAGAAAAGGCCGGTCTCAAGGCCAAGACCAGGGTAGAACAAGGCGCCTCTCCGGCGGATAACATTGTTACCTTTGCCGCCGAAGAAAAGTTTGATTTGATCGTTATGGGACACCGGGGGCTGACCGGCCTGGATAAGTTCCTGGTAGGCAGCGTGGCCGGGAGGGTGGTTGCTCATGCCCCCTGCTCGGTTCTGGTAGTCCGTTAAACGAAGGAGGGTTAATTGCTTTTTAAGGAGGGATACTATTTATGAAAAAGTTATCTAAAAAGGTTTTAGGCATCTTAACTGCGATTTTTGTCTGGTTGCCCGCCCTGGCCTGGGCCGGCGGGCCAAAGGCCGTCGATCTGGTGGTGGTAGCCGATACCCGGAGACTGACCGGCGTCCAGCACTATTTTGCCAATCTCTATAATGAGAACATCCTGCTTTTTGCTATCTGGGCCGTGCTCCTGACCGCGGCCCTGGGTTCCGGCCTGGGGTTTATAATGGATTTTATTATGGAGCGCACCGGGCTGGACCTGAAGTCAAGAAAGCTCGTCGAACACTAGGCTTATGTCCCTCCGGGGCATAGGAGGTTCTCCGCACATCTTTAATTAAGAAAGGAGGTTACACAAAATTATGGACTCTTTCTGGTATATGTATATGCCCATCGCCGGGGTCAGTATATTCTGGCCGGGCATGGTATTAATAGGTTATTCCGTCGGGGTCATCGGCGGATTCTTCGGCATGGGCGGCGCCTGGATGGTGACCCCGGGGCTGAATATCCTGGGCTTTCCCATGGCCTTTGCCATAGGCACGGACATCGCCCATATCGCCGGTAAGTCGATGATATCAACTATTAGACACTCCAAGTTCGGAAACGTGGACTACAAGCTGGGTATTGTCATGCTGGTCGGCACCATGGCCGGTATCGAGATCGGCGCCCAGATAGTCATGTATCTGGAACGTATTGGTATGGTGGGCCCCATCGTCCGCTGGATCTACGTCGGTTTTCTGTTCTTGATCGCCTTAATGGTCTTTTCTGATTATGCCAAAGCGGTCAAAAAGTCCAAGATGGGGGCCGCTGCTGGAGAAAAGGGCGTGGAGGGTTTTACCTGGTATAAGACCCTGCACAAGATCAAGATTCCTCCCATGATGCACTTTAAGGTGGCCGGGATTACCTGTTCGGCCTGGCTGCCCATCTTCGTCAGCTTCCTGACCGGTGTGCTGGCCGGCTTCCTGGGTATCGGCGGCGGGCTGCTGCGTATGCCGGCCCTGATCTACTTCATCGGCGCCCCGACCCACATTGCCGTGGGCACAGACCTCTTTGAAGTTATGATCTCAGGCCTATACGGCGCCTTCACCTATACCCTGAAGGGCCGCATCGAGCTGGTGGCCGTATTTGTCATGCTCTCCGGGGCGGCTATCGGCGCCCAGATCGGCACCGTGGCCACCAAGTACTCCAAGGGCTACGGCATCCGCGTGGCTTTCGGCATTGCCGTGCTCTGCTGTATGATCTCTATTATCCTGAAACAGTTTAAATACGATACTGCCGCCGCGGCCCTTATCCTGAGTGTCATTAGCGCCATCTGTATTTATATCATGGGCATTATGTTCAAAGGGGCGTCCGCTGAGCTCCGCGAAAAGAAACTCGCTTCCGGCAAATAGCTTTTAGTAAAGATAAACCACAAAGGAGGAAATTTATGAGAAGAAAATACCTCATGTACCTGGCGACTTTATTGATCCTGCTCTTCTCTGTATCCCTGGCCAGCGCGGCCGAGGTCTTACAGGGCAAGTTCGTAAGCCAGGACAAAGAGAAAAAAACCATGACCGTAGAAGAGTATGACCTTAATATGACCCCGGAGCATAAATACGGTGTCCCCACCGGCAACCTGGTGGAGGTAAATGTGGCCACGGCCAAGATCGGTATTCCCCCTGAGCCGGGGGATATCGTGCGCATCGCCTACAAGGTGGTCGGCGCGGAGAAGGTGGCCCTGAAGGTCATGAATGTCTCCAAGCAAGACCTAAGGAAAAAGTAAGGTATCCAGAAAAAGGAAGGAAGGAAGGACCATGAACTCCAGGCAGAAGATAGTAATTATTATCATGGATATCCTTATCCTGGCCGAGCTTACCTTGAGTATGTATCTGGGCAGCCGGGATCCTGAGTATAAGGCGGCCATATTTGTGCGCACCTACCTCCCCATGCTCATCATAACCGTGGTTGCGGCCAGGATTTTGTTCAAGAGATTCCGCACCCGGGAGCCGGATGAAGAAACAAGCGCCATTCATTAAAACCTGGCAAGAGGTGGCTCTCCCATCCCGTTGTATGACAGAACCAAAAAACATATAATAAGGAGGCGATAGATGAAAAAGGTAGTTTTTAGTCTGATTGCAATGATGCTTGTTCTGGCCTGGCATGTTCCGGCCATGGGCCAGACCAATCAGGCGATGATGGATGAAATCAAGGCCATAAAGGCACAGTTGGATAATATGAAGGCCCTCCAGGAGAAGTTAAACACCCTGGAGGAAAGACTCAAAGGCATGGAGGAGGTTACCACCAAGGCCAAGGCCATAGAGGAAACCATACAGAAAAAGAAGGGCACTCCGGTTTTCAGTTTCTGGAAAAACGATTTCTATTTCGAAACGCCGGACGGAGACTTCAGCATGAGGGTCCGGGGGAATGTCCACTTCGATACCAAGATGTACGGCGGACAGAGCGCCAACCCCACTCATTTCGACGTCCGCCGCGCCCGTATAGACTTCCAGGGGCTTTTTTGGAAATATATCCAATTCCGGGTACAGCCTGAGCTTGCCGATAGTCCCTATATCCGCAATGCCTGGGTCGATTTCAAGTTCCGGGATTGGCTCCACCTGAGGGCCGGGCAGATGAAGCCGCCCTTCAGCACCTCCTGGTGGACCATGGATAATAATGTCAACTTCCTGGAACGCGGAACCAGCACGCCGTTTTACCCTTACTTCGACCGGGGCTGGTGGGCCTGGGGTGATGTGCTTTGTAATACCCTGACCTGGAACCTGGGTATGTTCACCGGCGCGGGCCTGGAGCTGGATTACAAGAAAGGTGACATTGACGATCATAAGGACTTGATAGCCCGGCTATTTTACAGCCCGTTTAAGAACGACAAGGGACACCAGCTCGAAGGCCTGCACCTCTGTCTGGAAGGCACCCACAGTTATCAGTCAAAGCCGACCTCGCGCTTTGAGACCGGCGGCATGGGCGCGCAGGTGCGTGACGATAAGGTTTATAAATGGTATACGTCAACTTCGAGCCCACTATATATGGACATGGGCACCCGAAATCGCTGGGGGGCGGAAGTCCATTATATCAAGGGCCCGTTCACGCTCAGCAGTGAATACCTCGAGACCCGCTATAAAAGTATCGAGGCCTTTACTGATGCCGACAAAACCATCAAGATTTTTAATGAAGACGCCCGTATGACCTCCTGGAGCACTTTTGTCAGCTACTATCTGACCGGCGAGAGTAATACAGTGAGTAACTTCGGCTGGCGGAAACCCAGTCCGAAAGTAAACTTCGACCCGATTAACCTGAAAGGTACCGGTGCCTGGGAGATCCTGGCGCGCTACACGCACACCGAGATTGGAGACAACCTTTATACGAAAAGTGGAAGTTACTACATAGCCACAGGCACACCCTGGACGGATGAGATTACTCTGGGTGTTAACTGGACCTGGAACCCCATGGTGCGCTGGCAGTTGAATTACACCCATATCAAGGCCGCGGATGGTACCGGGCCAACCGGTGAGACCTATGGTCTCTGGACCGGCAGCAGTGAC
>Ga0129302_1000079_pt1 | contig 61374 bp, 61 predicted proteins | sample BlaSprsedimmetaG_FD_94476 | JGI IMG/M metagenome (GOLD analysis project Ga0129302, IMG submission 94476) | Hot spring sediment bacterial and archeal communities from California, USA to study Microbial Dark Matter (Phase II) - Blank Spring... | ecosystem: Environmental > Aquatic > Thermal springs...
CATCATATCCGGTAAGGTGCAGGAGGGCGTAGAGAAGCATCGACCCATGTCCTGCAGAGAGAATGAACCTGTCTCTGTTTACCCACTTCGGATTCCGGGGATTGTGCCTGAGATGTTTTGACCAGAGAACATAGGCCATGGATGCAGCACCCATGGGAAGCCCGGGGTGACCTGAATTGGCCTTCTGGATGGCGTCAACTGCGAGAAACCGTATGGTGTTGATGCATCGATCTTCAAGAAGAACCTGATCCGTCATGGAGAAACCCTCCTTATATCGTCTCCATCATTTCGAGCCCGATGAGTGCAGCGCCCATGAGGGCCACTTTCGGGTTGAGAATGACTCTGATAGGTATGTGTTTCAGGATAGGGGAAAGACGGCCTTTGTTCAAGAAAGAATCCAAGAACAGCCCCCTGTTCACTGCTGGCAGAATTCGGGGGAGGATGCCCCCACCGAGGTAGATACCGCCGGTTGCCAGGATCTTGAGGGCAAGATTGCCGGTCTCGGCTCCGAGGATCGAGAGAAACATCTCGAGGGTCCGCGTGCAGATCTCTGGTGCGTGCTGCCCATCAAGCGCCGTGGACAGGATATGAGCCGTCTTGTCGGGGGCTTCGGCGAGCTGTTCGGCATACCAGGCCGGTTCGTCACAGAGACGTTCCTCTTTGAGAAAGCTGTAGATGTTGGGAATCCCGCTCCCTGAACAGACACGCTCAACGCTCACGTGGTCGAATCGCCCCAGGAGGTTCCTGAGAAGAGCCAGCTCGTGCACGTTCGTCGGTGCGAAATCCGCATGGCCGCCCTCCGAAGGATGTGCCCGGTACCGAAACCCATCCCAGGTGAGGTATGCCTCACCGAGGCCTGTTCCCGGTGCTATGATTGCACGAGGACCACCGGGGTGGGCATCTCCAGGGGAGAGCACATGGAGATCCTTGTCATCTAAGAGAGCGATTCCATAGGCGATGGATTCAAGATCATTCATCACCACGGCTTTAGCGAGGGAGAGTGCAGAGCGCACCGTGTCTGAATCGATGACCCAGGGAAGATTTGTGATGGTTGCGCGTTTTCCCGAAACCGGGCCGGCGACACCGAAGGATCCGAACGACACTTCAGCGCCTGTTGCTGTGATGAACTCGGCGCAGATCTCCTCGAGGCTCGCATAATCCGCACTTCTGTATGTCGCTTCCTCGAGAGGAGATCGGGGCCCCCCTTCCAACGAAAAGAGACCCAGGTTCGTCTTGGTTGCTCCAATGTCTCCAGCTATCAGCACACGCATTGTCCTTTTCCGATGTTTCGCTTATCATTATTTCCATCGTCGTGCATCTGTTTTTCTCTGCCCATCCGGGGGGTGCATCCACGGCCCAGCTCTGCAGAGTTTCTGCAGGAACGTAAGAAACTGTCGCTCTTCCTGGGGAATCGTCACCCGGACCTCTGTTGCTGATGAATACACTTTACTGGCGGGCACCTCACGTCTGAAACAGTTGCGCTTCAGGAATGCAGTCGTTATTATCAGGGAAAAACAGAGTTCCTGAATCGGAATTTTCACCATTGGGTGTGTGATACGAATCAGGATGCTGAACTCAGGTCATCCTGAATGAGGGTGAGAAAAGGAGATGACGGATGAGGATAACCATGCTTCTCATTGTAGCTGGGGTGCTGCTCTTTTCCTGCTCAGGAACACGCCCCGCTCACCTCGGTCCCCAAGAAGGCTCGCTCAGACCGTGCCCGGACAGAGCGAACTGCGTCTCGACCATGGGCAGCGATTCACGACATGCAATCGAGCCCATACGATACGATTCAACCATGGAGCAGGCCAAGCAGAAGCTCATCAGGGCGATATCCTCGATGAAGAGGTCGCGCCTGGTGACAGATTCAGGAAACTACCTGCACGTCGAATTCACGTCACTGATATTCCGGTTTGTCGATGATGTGGAGTTTCTGTTCAATGACGAGGAAAAAACCATTCATTTCAAGTCTGCATCCCGTGTGGGGTATTCGGATCTCGGGGTGAACAGGAAGAGAATGGAAGAGATCCGTCTGAGATTCCATCAGGAGTTATGATGCGCGGGTTTGATCCGGGTGTCCCGATCAGTCACGGTCGTCTCTCTTGGGTGAACAGAAGAGGGCAGGAAAATTGAGACCATGAACCGACACCGGCTCCTCATCATTTTTACCCGATATCCGGTATCAGGAACGACGAAGACCAGGCTCATTCCAGCACTCGGTGCGCAAGGAGCAACAGATCTTCAGTGGGAAATGACATTCCGCATCCTGGCCATGGCGAGGAATGTTGCTTTCAAGCACGAAATCTTGGTCGAGATCCACCACGTGGGGGGAACGCAATCACAGATGGAGAAGGCCTTCGGGCACGACTTCACCTATGTCCTCCAGGAGTCCGGAGATATCGGGAAAAAGATGGAACGAGCCTTTGATAAGGCTTTCGAGAAGAGAATGGAACAGGTCGTGCTCATCGGTTCAGACTGTCCGGGCATCACCGGTGAACATCTCATGCAGGCATTTTTCTGCCTCGACGACACGGATGCAGTGTTCGGCCCCGCCCATGACGGGGGTTACTATCTCGTGGGGTTGAAACGTCGGTGTCCGATGATGTTTTGGAACATCCCCTGGGGGAGCTACGAGACTCTTGGCGCTACCATCGAGACCGCTCACACCATGGGCCTGAGTGCCCGGATGCTGGAACCGCTCTCAGACATCGACAGACCTGAAGATCTTGTAATCTGGCGCGATATCAGAACCCGTGACCAGCAGGAGATCATCTCGGTGATCATTGCAGCCCTCAATGAGGAAGCCACCATCACCCGGACCGTGCAGTCTCTACGGGCAGGTGCCGGCATCGAGATCATTGTCGTGGATGGGGGCAGCACGGACGGCACGGTTTCCAAGGCAGCTGCATCAGGGGCAAAGGTTGTCTCACGGGCTCTCGGCAGAGCAGCACAGATGAATTACGGGGCGTCCCTGGCACGGGGCAGGATTCTCCTCTTCCTTCATGCAGACACCCTCGTTCCTGCAGGATATGACCGGGCGATCCGGGATGCCCTGCGGGATAATCTTTCTGTCGCCGGATCGTTCCGGTTGAGCCTTGACGGGAAATCACCCGGGCTGAGGCTGATCGAGGCCGGGGCAAACCTGAGGACCCGAAGATGCATGCTTCCCTACGGAGATCAGGGGTTGTTCATGTGGAAGGTGTTTTTCCTCGAACTTGGAGGATATCCCGAGATGCCGATCCTGGAGGATGTGGCCCTGATCAGGGAGATCCGCCGGAGAGGTCACGTGATTCTCCTGCCGCTCGACGCGCTCACCTCATCCAGGCGATACGATTCCATCGGGGTATTCAGGACCTGGTTTATCAACGTCATGGTCTATGCCTGCCATGGTGCAGGCATGCCTTTCGAAGAGATTGCACGGCTCTACAGAACGAGAAGTTCAGTCTCGACCTGGATCTGGAGCCTTGTGAAAGGGCTCGCTAACAGATATTATCCCGAAAGGAGCAAAGAGACATGAGGAACAGGGGGAACTGTCTAATACTCTTCTGCTGCGTGTTGTTCATGATTCTCGTGCCGGTACAGGCCCGGACGCAGGAAGAGGCGGTGCTCTTCAGAGAGAACTTTACTGATCTGAAGAAGTGGAACGAGGTCTTTTTCCCGAAGATCCCGGCACACACAACGTACAGTATACAGACCGAACACAAAGATTCCTTCCTCAAGGCACGCAGCGCCTCCTCGGCATCGCTCCTAGTGTATCGAGAACCCTTCGATGTGTACGAATTCCCGAAGGTGAGGTGGCGGTGGAAGGTGGAGAATATCTATGCGAGGGGAGACGCCACGAGGAAGGACGGGGATGACTACCCGATCCGTATCTACATCGCTTTCGAGTACGATCCTTCGCGCGCAGGATTCATCCAGAAGGCCCAGTACAGTGCGATCAGGCTCATCTACGGAGAATACCCCCCTGAGCGTTCGTTGAACTATGTGTGGTCGAGCACTGAACAAGCAGAACGCATTCTCCCCAGCCCCTACACGGACAGGAGCATGATGGTTCTCCTCGAACAGGGAGATGCGAATGTTGGGAAGTGGATCACCTACGAGGTTGATATTCTGGAAGATTATTCAAGGGCCTTCGGCACATCCCCCCCACGTGTTGCCACCATCGGGATCATGAACGACTCAGACAATACCGGGGAGGAGTCCACGTCCTGGGTGGACTTTATCATGGTCTATCGTTGAGCACACGACCGGGGCGCCTGTTCTCAGCAGTGACCCTGAAACCCCGGCCGGGTTACCTTCCAGGCCAGCCTGCGCCGGTGCGGTGAGTATTGAACCTGTTCTCAGGGGTATTCGTAGAATCCCTTGCCGGTTTTTCTTCCAAGCCAACCTGCTTCGACATATTTCTTCAGTAACGGGCACGGCCGGTATTTGGAGTCGGAAAACCCCGCATAGAGGGTCTCCATGATTGCGAGGCAGGTATCGAGCCCGATGAGGTCAGCCAGTGCCAGAGGCCCCATGGGATGATTCATGCCGAGTGTCATGACCGTATCGATGTCCTCTCTCCTCCCGACTCCGTGGTAGAGGCAGTAGACAGCCTCATTGATCATGGGCATGAGGACCCGGTTTGAGATGAATCCCGGAAAATCATTTGCCAGGGCAGGTGTTTTTCCGAGCGTCAGGGCAAGATTCCAGGTGAGCTCGAAGGTTTCATCAGAGGTTGCAAGAGACCTGATTACCTCGACGAGCTTCATCACCGGGACGGGATTCATGAAGTGCATGCCGATTACTTTGTCGGGTCGTCTCGTTCCGGAAGCAACCCTGCCGATGGGAATGGAAGAGGTGTTCGTGGCCAGGATTGCACGGGAAGGGCAGATGGAATCGAGGTCTTCAAAGATCTTGATTTTGATGGCCTCGTTCTCCGATGCAGCCTCAACCACGAAATCGACATCAGCCAGGAGCTTCAGATCCGTACCGGGCCGGATTCTGCCCAGGATGGCCTGCTTTTCTGCATCAGAGAGCGTTCCCTTGGCAACCGAGCGATCGAGTTGGGTTGTAATGGTTTTGACGCCCTTTATGAGGAACGATTCTCCGATATCGGTCATAATCACGTCAAGACCCTGTGCTGCTGCGACCTGGGCGATGCCACTGCCCATCTGGCCTGCACCCACCACGGCAAAACGACGAATGTTCATGGATCAGCCTCCTCTTTGGTGAGTATGACACCTGAAATGGCGGCATTGGCGACGAGCAATCCCACCGAGATCTCTGGTTAAATCATGACAAGGGTAAAATCAAGGAAGAATGCACAGAAAACATGAGAAGCACTGGGGTGTCATGTGCAGCGCTCCTTGACAGCATGTCTCAGGAAACTATGATGGTACAGCAGGTTGAACGTGTGATTTTCAAGGTGATGTGGGGGAGAGAATGTCTCAAGACAAGGGAATTTTCAGGAAGCTAGGAAAACCTCTTCTCCAGGGGATGATCCCTCCTCCGGGATTGTTCCCGGAGAAGTTCCTGGATGCTCTTTCAGGGCTGTGCAGCCTTCGGGGGAAGGTCTCCAGGCTGACCAACGTCGAGCGGCTCATAACAACGCTTCGGCACAGGGAACCTGACCGGGTTCCCTGCTGTCCCCTTGTCATCAGTGGCTCGCGGCGTCTCATCGGAGCATCGTTTCCCGATTTTGCCCTCAAGCCTGAAACAACGACCCGTGCCCTGATGGCGGCCTTCGATCTGATCGGGGGAGAAGTGGTCATCCCCATGCTCGATCTTTCGGTGGAGGCGAGTGATTTCGGTCAGACGATGATCTATCCCGAGAATTCAACGCCGCATCCCGACTATGATCATCCCCTCATTACGGATCACACCGGCTACCAGAAGCTCAAACGGATAAATCTCAGGGATGCCAGGCGCATGCACTCCCTGGTCGAGGTCTTGAGGATCGTTACCAGGCAGGTAGGCATGAAGGGGGTTGTCTCGGGCTTCTGCTTCGGCCCTCTGGGGGTGCTGTGCATGATGCGGGGTGCAGAGCACCTGTTTCGTGAGTGCATCCTGTATCCGACAGAGGTGATGGCCGCCCTCGAGACCATAACCGGAGTCCTTGCTGAATTCATCGAGGCCCAGTGCGAAACCGGTGTGGCTGCCATCACACTGGACACGCTTTTCGCCTCACACAACGGCTTGAGCAAGCCTCTGTGGGAGCAGATGGAAGGGCCGTTCGTTCGTGAGCTCTCGTCTCTCATACGGAGCAAGGGATGCATCGTCGGGGTTCACAATTGTGGCCATGGCAGCTACTTCGATTCACAGATCCGATTCATGGAACCTCAGATCATGTCATTTGCAGAGCTTCCAGAAGGTTGCAATACCCTTGGCGAACTCAAGAAACGCTACGGAGACCAGGTTGTGCTCATGGGAAACATGAACACCTCGCTCCTTGCCCATGCAGGTCCCTGCGAGGTGATTCAGGACGCGAAGAGACTCATCGAAGCTCTCGCTGACGGAGGGGGGTTCGTCCTTGCACCAGGCTGTGAATACCCCCCGAATGCGCCCCTTGAAAATGCCTTTGTCCTTGCACAGGCAGCAAAGCTCTGTACATGATGGGAGAACAGGAGGATTCCGTGGAAAAGCTGGCTTTCCACACGCAGATGCAGCGCCGGATACGGTCAGCGGTCTGTTGCCATGATGCTGAAACGCTCAGAGCTCTTCTGGATGAGTGCCTCGTGGAAAAGAGCCCTGGGGAGGTTTCCGGCATCCTGCTCGATGCCCTTGAAGAGCAGCGGCTGAATTTCATGTCGAGTGCACGATCTCTCCCGGAGTTCATCCTCACCATCGATACCGTGAATGCAGCCCTCGAACAGATGCGCTCCCTGGAGGAACCCAGGAAGAACAGTGATGCTTTCGTGAGGATCGTGATCGGTGTCGTTCGAGGCGATCCTCATGACCTCGGCAAGAACATCATTGCAGGGCTGTACCGTGCCTACGGATTCGAGGTTATCGATCTCGGCAGGGATGTCCACCAGGAGGCTTTCTCTGCAGCACTAACGACCTATGATGCAAAGGTTCTGGCACTGTCAGCCATGATGTCAACCACCATGCCCGCAATGAAAGAGATCATCCGCGAGGTCAGGATCACAGGATCGAAAGTGGCAGTCGTTATCGGCGGTGCACCTCTTGATGCTGAGATTGCCCGTGCGTACGGCGCAGATGGTTACGCCCAGTCGGCAAGACATGCCATAGAGGAAACACGCTCGGCAATCTCGCGTGTTTTTCCATGAAAGGTCATGACCATTCTCGATCTCGAGCTCGATGAGGACATGCTTCTGCATGTCGAATCAAGGGTCCGACCCTCGTTGTGGACCCCAGGAGACCATGCCAGAGCATCTCAGGTGAAAGGGCTGATCAAAGAGGCTGTGGACAAGATCGGCGAGATCTCCCGCATCAGGGCCGTGCACACGATCATGCCCGTCGAATTCCTGAACGGCAGGGAGATACATACCCGGGCAGGTTCCATCATGAGCCGACGTTTTGCACGACTCGCATCTGGAAGCACAGGAGAGCTGTTCGTGGTTTTTCTGATCGCAACGCTGGGACAGCGTGCATCCTCGCTGGCAGAAGATCAGGAGACCCTGCTGTCTCGCCTGGTGTTTGACTGTGTGCTCTCGGAGACCATCGAAATCGTCGTGCAACGACTCGAAGAGGCATTGCATCGTGATATGGCAGTGTGCAGTCGCGAAATGACTTCGCGGTTCAGCCCAGGGTACTGCGACTGGCCCCTCGAAGGGCAGCGTGTTGTATTCAGTGCCCTGGATGCATCCAGCATCGATGTCGAACTGAACGATTATTGTGTCATGGTGCCTGCCAAATCAATCTCCTGCGTGTTCCTCGCGGCTTCTTCTGTTCCCAGTGCAACGCCGTGCACCTTCTGTCCCCTTGAAGACTGTGCCTGGAGGCGAGATACGCACACCGGGGAATTTTGAACTTTTCGATAAAACAGCGTGTACCCTGTCGGTTGTCTGTGGTATCTCCAGTAAAAATTTATGCATGGACGAGGTGATCGATGGCAAAGGATATTACTGACCTGACTATTGCATACGAGGAGGATGGGGTCGTCGTGGTCGAGGAGCTCGATAAGGTGATTCTGTCGAAAGGGGCGTGGTCGACGATTCTGTTCAGGTACCGGCAGTGGGACGCCGCGAAAAACGAGTATGGTCCGGAGAGGTACTCTCTTCGCAGGTATCGGAAAATGAAAGACGAGTACCGTCAGCAGTCAAAGTTTACCATTTCCAGCAAAGAACAGGCCCAGAAACTGATAGATGCCCTCAGAAAATGGGTGGAGAGCTAGAGAAGGAATACGTTCCCGAGGCAACAGAACACATGAAAAGTCGGAGGGGAACGACAGACAGGAAAGATCTTCTCAGTGAATACCAGGGAGCTTTTCTGGAAGGAGGTTCTCGAGAGAGGGACTGGAGGAGATCTTCCCGTCCTTATCGATCACGATCCACTGGATAGATCGTGCTTCGAGAAGTTCCTTCAACGGTTCTACTCCCCTAACGAACAGCGCAGTGGCCCAGGCATCGGCCTCGATGCAGGTTGCAGCAATCACTGTTGTGCTTATAACGTGATCAACCGGCCACCCTGTTTCAGGATCCAGGATGTGGCTGTAGCGGGTTCCGTGTGTCTCGAAAAAGCGCTCATAACTCCCTGAAGTGGCTATTGACCGGTCCTTGATGGGGATCGTGGCAATAATGCCGGGACCTTGCGGGTTCTTGATTCCGATCCTCCAGGTTTTCTCTCCAAAGGTTGCGATATCTCCACCTGCATTGATGAGGCCGGAGCGTACACCCTGTTGCCGCAGTATGGTGGCTGCACGGTCAGCAGCATATCCCTTGACGATACCCGCAAGATCCACCTTGAGGCCCTCTGCGGTTGTAATGCTTTCTCCGTCATCTGCAAGGACGATCCCTTCCTCACCGGGCAGGGATTTCCACAGGAGGAACTCGTCATCGGTGGGCAGACGATAGGGGTGTGTTCCGGTAAATCCCCATGCATCGAGGATGGGGCGCATTGTCAATGAGAATGCCCCCGATGATGCACGGTGAATCTCCAGAGCCTGCTGCATCACGGTGAAGATTTCGGCGTCTTTGATCGTGTTGAAGGAGTTGAGTTCCGTAATGAGCGAGTCCTGGTACCCGAAGATTCTTTCGATCCTGATGAGTTCTTCGGAGGCCTTTTTTATCGCAGCTTCAACGGCATTCTTTGAACCCTGGCCCTGAATCTCCACGATTGTCCCCATGGCAAAGAACTGCATGCTATGGAGCCGTGAGGTTCCCCCGGAGAGCACAAGATAGATGCCGATAATCAGCACCACGGAAATAATGGAAAATAATATCTTTCGCACGGGGATTTCAGGCAGTGGGGGGCACAGAGCCCCCCCCGATAATTCACGCTATCCGAAAATGCTGTAGAGAACCTTTTTCCCCCTGAACACAGAGGATGATCCGAGTTCTTCCTCGATGCGCAGAAGCTGATTGTACTTGGCCAGACGTTCACCCCTCGAGGTCGATCCTGTTTTAAGCTGCCCGGCACTGCAGCCAACCGCTACGTCGGCAAGCCAGGAATCTTCAGTTTCCCCGGATCGGTGAGAGAATACCGTAGTAAAATGGGCATGACGGGCCATTTCGATCGTCTGGACCGTTTCGGTGAGCGTCCCGATCTGATTCACCTTGATGAGAATCGAGTTGGCCGATTTTTCCCTGATGCCCCGTTCCAGAAACTTCGCATTCGTGACGAAGAGATCGTCTCCAACGATCTGAATCCTCCCGCCCAGTCGCTCGGTAAGATTCTTCCATCCATCCCAGTCCTCTTCCGCAAGCCCGTCCTCGATGGAAACAATGGGATACTTTTCTATGAGCTCCGCATAGAAATCGATCATCTCTCCCGAGGTTCTCTCGGGGTCGATCTCGGAGGCGAGAACGTAGTTTCCCTCTTTGAAGAAGGAGCTTGCCGCAGCATCAATCACGATGGCTATGTCTTCGCCTGGCCTGTATCCCGCCATCTCGATGGCCTGAACAATGAGCTCGAAGGGTTCGGAATTTGACTTCAGATTTGGAGCGAAGCCGCCTTCGTCACCAACATTGGTTGCATAGTTGTTTTTCGAGAGAATCTCCTTGAGACTGTGAAAGGTCTCAGCTGCGTAGCGCAGCGCCTCTCTGAAGGTTGGAGCACCAAGGGGCATGATCATGAATTCCTGCAGATCCACGTTGTTGTCTGCGTGCTTGCCTCCGTTGATGATGTTGAACTGTGGAACGGGAAGCTCTCTGGCGAACGTTCCGCCAAGGTACCGGTAGAGGGGAAGGCCCAGAAAATTCGCTGCGGCTCGTGCCACGGCGACGGAGACACCCGTAGTTGCGTTGGCTCCGAGTTTGGATTTATTCTCGGTCTCATCGAGTTCCAGAAGGAGGGCGTCGATGCCTGTCTGGTCCATGGCATCCATTCCGGAAAGACTCGGCGCGATCTTCTTGATCACATTGTCAACAGCCTTGAGGGTTCCCTTTCCCTTGTATCGCTTCGGGTCTCCATCTCTGAGTTCTACGGCTTCATTGACTCCCGTCGATGCACCCGAGGGAACGGATGCTCGTCCCATATCTCCTGTCGACAGGAACACGTCGACCTCCACGGTCGGATTTCCCCGTGAATCCAAAAGCTCTCTTGCAACAACATCGAGAATTTCACTCATAGCACCTGTTCCTCCTTGTCGTATGGTTACTGCCTTGAAGTAGTAATCAAAGCTGGATTATCACTGAGGCAAACCCCTCGGAATGGAGCTTCTCGGCAACTCCCCGTGCCTGCTGGAGGGAAGGATATTCTCCGAGCCGAACCCTGTGGAAGGATTTTCCCTTCACCACAACCTCTTCTATGCTGGGTGTATACCCGCGCATCGCAATCTGATTCGCCACATGCAGGGCATTGTTCCTCTCCGCATATGAGCCGAACTGCAGGACATACCCATACGTTAAGGTACCCGGTGTTTTTAGCACTTCAACGCGTACCTTGGCAAGGCCTTCTTCAACCATACCCAGACGTCGGGCAGCACCATAGGACAGATCGATGATCCTGTCGCCCACGAACGGACCACGATCGTTGATGGGGAGGACAATCTTTCTTCCGTTGGCAAGATGGGTCACCCGTACCGTTGTTCCAAGGGGCAGGGTTTTGTGTGCTGCACTGTACCCGTACATGTTGTACTTCTCGCCGGAGGCTGTGGGGTTCCCGTGAAAATCCCTGCCGTACCACGAAGCCGTGCCGATCTGCTCCCATGTTGAGGATTGTTTGGATACATGCGAACAACCGGAAAGGAACAGCAGAAGGACAAGAATCAGGATGGCAGAATGGTCAATTCTCCAGATAACCTTCAATTTCATGCATCACCCACTTCAGTTTGTCTTCGTCGATAATGCTGTTCTGATCGTCCAGGATGCCTTTGGCCTTGAACGTATCCAGAGCCCCCTTGTACACAGGAAGGCACAGAGCTTCCGGACGCTTTATTTCTCCCTTCTTGAGCATCCTGACGGCATAACGGTTGATGGTCTTGAGGGCATCTTTGCTCTGGAAATTCTTGATCCTGGCTGCATGACGGGCCACACACAGATACGACTCGAGGTAGTTCTCAATGAGACCGTCGAAGAACGCGATCTGCTGACGAGCAGCAGGATTCACGGTATAGAATCCTTTTGTTTCTGTGACGAAGCCAGAATCTTTCATGTAATCAAGGGCACGGCCAACACTGTTCCCCTCGAGGATGAATTCGTTCTCCAGCAGAGAGGCGAGCGTTGCCACCTGCTCTTTGAATATCTTTTCAACTATCCCCTGATCGTATTTGAGGAGAACATTGGCTATCAGAGATGCTGGGACAAAGAAATTCAAAATGGTGTTTTTGTAGTATTCCAGGTGAATCCGGTTCTCATTCTGAACTGAGATCAGTGCAGAATCATCCTCAGTCGCCCCCTCGTCGATACTCACCAGCCCTTTTTTCTTGAAAGTTTCAAATGCCTCGTGGAAGGCCTCGGTTTCGTCCGAGAAGGAAGAAGTCAGGTTGTAACCGAGATACTTAAGATAGCTCAGAAAGGTTGTAAACCCCTGCTGCAACGCTTCTTCTTCCAGCGCTGAGGTTGAACTGGTGAGTACACAGGAGAGGAGCGAGAACGGGGTTGCCACTGTCTGCTTATAGATGTTCGAGATGATCTCTTGAGCCATGTCGTCGTAGAGAGATTCACGTTGCTCCGGTTTCATCCGGGAATAGGTCGGTTTTCCTTTCATGTACTCATTGAGCGACAACGGCTGTGCAAAACGGATGTACACTTTGCCGTAGCGGTTCTTCAGGATGCTGCGGGCTTTCAGGAGCTGCCAGAAGGACTCCTTCTGTTTCGGCTCTCCCTTCATCTCCCTGATGTAGACATTCTCTTCCACCACGGTGTCATAGCCGACATACACCGGAACAAAGATAACATCCCTGCTCACCCCCGATTCCCACCCCTGGATGATCATGGAGAGCAGCCCCTTTTTCGGGAGCATGAGCTTGCCAGACCTGCTCCGGGCTCCCTCGATGAAAAACTCCATGGGAATTCTCTCTCCGAGCAGTGTCCTCACGTATGCGGCAAAGGTCTGGGCGTAGAGGGGGTTGTTTTTGAAGCTCCTCTTCATGAAAAAGGCTCCTCCCTTTCTCAGGAAGGGTCCCATGGGAAAGAATGCGAGATTAATGCCTGCTGCAATTACCGGAACGCTCATCCAATTCTGAAAGAGGAAGTACGAAAGGATCAGGTAGTCGATGTGGCTCTTGTGACACGGAACATAGATGAGCGATCCCTTCCGGGCCATTTCCTTGACAGCCTTCATTCCCTCTTCGTTCACATCCACGCCGTCGTAGATGTTATTGAAGACCCAGGTAAGGGTCTTGTTCAGAAAGTTGATGGTTGCAGGGCTGAGGTCGGAGGCGATCTGGTCGAGGTATTTGTAGACAGATCGTTCGAGGTCCTGGACACTCTTGTTTTCGTCATGTGAGTGCGCCTTCAGGAAGGATTGTAGCATGGGGTCTTTCATGGTCTTGGTGATGAGAAAAGACCTCTCACGAACCGGTGCGCCGGAAACATTGCTTCCGAGTTCAGCGAGGCGGTGCATGAGTTCGTTCCTGATATCAACGGCAACCTCCTCAAGGAATTTTTCGCCGGTCAGCGCCTTTTTCAGTTCATCCTTGAGGTTGATGGGTTCCCCGTGCTCAAGAAAACCGTTTTCTTCGGCGAGAAGGAGCGTGAACAGTTTCCTGATGCCCTGGATTTTTGCCTGGTCCTCCTTTGAGGCATCCTTTATCTTCAAGGGGGCTCTCCGATAGATGATCCGCTGTGGAACGATGTACATGGGAGTCTCTTTTTCCCGCTGAGTCTTCAAAAGTTCGAGTATCGGGTCCGGGTATGCTCTCTGTGGATCCTTGTCCAGGAATACCAGAGATGCGGATGAAGAGTGTTCCATGAATTCCTGGTAGAAGCCGTTTCGAAATGGTGATGTCTTTCCCATCGCTAGGGTTTTTAGGAGTGATACAATTCTTGAAACTGGCTGAAACAGCGCGAGGGCGTTGCCGAAAACGATCCTGGGAAAGGGGAGTTCTTCATGTTTGAGACGGTGATTGAGCAGCAGGGTATCAATAAGGCTCTCCGAACTCTGCGCAAAAATGATGTGACCTTTGCGTGAGAGGGCATGGAGAGATTCCCGGTACAGCTCAGGAATATTGATGGGGGAAAAGAGACGCCGGAAAAGCGGACCTAAAAGGAAGCCGTACAATCCATCGAAGGTCAGGGGTTCATTTCTGCGGGGTGTCTTCATGGCGCCCGTGAGTATAGACCACAGGCATGATCTTGGAAAGATGAATTATGACGTCATGCGAGCGTATGGATCATTGTTCGTGTTCTGAGAGCCCTGGCGTGAAGCCTTTCAGTAGGGAGAGAACGGCGATTCTATCGGCCTCGGTGAGTCCAGGAATGTGTTCCAGGTCCTGTGCCGAACACTGCGAGAGATCCTCGATCCGGCCAAGGGTTTTCAGAAGAGCCGTTGCTTTCTTCGGGCCGATTCCTGGGATTTCTTCGAACAGAGATTTTGTGGCTCTCCTGCGGAGAAGCCTGTGGTACCTGATGGCAAAACGATGGGCCTCGTCCCTGATCATCCGAAGGGTTCTCAGCGAACCGGAGCGTTCTGGGAGAAGAACAGGGTTTTTTCTTCCCGGGACAAAGAATCGATCGGATTTTTTACCCCTGGCCTTGGCCATTGCAATGACAGGGATCGATGGTATGTCCATTTCCCTAAATACCCGCAGGCAGACTTCAAGCTGACCCTTGCCCCCATCGAGTATGATGAGATCAGGTTTTGGTTCATCAGATCCGAGCCTGCGCTCCATGACCTCTTTAAGCATGCTGAAATCATCCGGTGTCTCTTTCGATCTGATTTTGTAGTGACGGTAGAGTGTCGTATCAGGAACGGCATCGATGAATACTGCTCTGGATGCCGTGGCGTAAGCTCCCTGTAGGTTTGAAACATCAAAGCACTCCATGCGGTAGGGAATGGCGCCGAGGTGGAACGCCCGTGCGATGTCATCGAGAACAGATGAGCCTTTCTCTCGGGAATGGTTCCGAGCATTCTCCTGCGCCAACAGGATCCACTGCAGGGGCTTGCCTCGTAATGCCTTCCTGATCGTCACTCGAGATCCCCTCATGTCCGAAAGGATCGCCGCGAGCGATTCTCGATTTTCCGGCAGTGTATCGATGAATATGAGGGGGGGTATCTCTGTCCTGTTCAGGTAGAACTGGAGGATACTGTTGGTTACGAGATCTTCTTCAAAGACTTCCTTTACGGAGAAATTATGACTGTCTGAAAGAATGCCCTGATACACCGACAGAATCGATATCTGCAACTGACCATGCTGTCTGTAGGTGCCGAATATATCGATATCCGTAAATGAATCCCCCACGATTGCCTGTGGTACGAGAGTGGTTCGGATCGCGTCGATCTGGTCCCGGATCTGTGCCGCTTTTTCGAAGTTGAGCGCGTCCGAGGCGCTCTTCATGCGTTGGATCAGGCTCCTTTCGAGATCCCTGTTTCTTCCCTCGAGAAAGGAGATAAGGTCATCAAGGGTCTGATCGTAGTCTTTCCTGATGTCCCGATAGACACAGGGCGCCATGCACAGACCGATCTGATGAAACATGCAAGGTCTGCTCCTGTTTTCAAACTCGGTGTCCCTGCACCTCCTGACGGGAAATATTCTCCCGATGGCGCTGAGCGTCTTCCGGGTTGCCTGAGCTGAAGAATAGGGGCCGAAATAACGGGATCCGTCCTTGATCACTTTCCGGGTGATGAAGATACCGGGCCAGGGGTGGGCGAGGGTTATCTTGAAGCGGACATAGGTTTTGTCATCCTTGAGATCGATGTTGTATCTGGGCTTGTGTGCTTTGATCAGCTGATTTTCGAGCAGGAGCGCCTCGGTTTCATTCCTGGTAAGGATGTAGTCAATCTTGTCGGTCTGTGCGCAGATTCGTTGCGTGTAGATTCTGGTGTCGTCGGTGAGATAGGATCGCAGCCGGGACCTGAGGTTTTTTGCTTTCCCGATGTAGATGATCTGACCCCCGGTGTTTCTCAGGAGGTACACGCCGGTCGCCCGTGGAAGCCCGGTGATCATATCCTGTATTAATGCCATGAATTCATGCTACCACGTTATCTAGAAGAGTCAAAGTGCACTTGACAGGCACCGGGGGAACGTATATAGAAACAGGCGATGAATGAGTATTCATTTCTTAGAAGGCGCTTTCATGACAATCGTCTATGGCTTGGGGAACCCGGGGAGACAATATCAGAAAACCCGGCACAACATCGGATTTATGGTCGTGGATCATCTTGCACACATATGGAACATATCCCTCAAATCTGCAGAGGCAGACATCGTAACGGGCAAAGGCTTTGTTGGTAGGATGCCTGTCATGCTCGTCAAACCCTGCACCTTCATGAACAGGAGTGGTCTGCCCTTGAGGAGGCTTGGCATCGGAGCAGAGTCACTCCTGGTAATCCATGACGACATGGACATTGAATTCGGAACGATACGCATCAAGACCGGCGGCGGCTCTGGCGGCCACAAGGGAATCAAATCCATCGTCGAACAGATCGGGAGCGATTCATTTCTCCGTATCCGCTGCGGGATCGGAAGGCCTTCTCATGATTGCGACCCGAGTGATTATGTGCTAGGGCGATTCAGCAGTGGAGATCAGAGCATTCTCGATGCTGAAATTGAGATGGCGACGGATGCGGCTGTCCTCTGCGTTCAGGGAGAGGTCACAAAAGCGATGAACGCCTACAACAGGCGGGAGAGAGACAACTCAACTACGTGAAGGGAGGTTACTTGTCTATGGAACAGTGGGCAAATTGGGCGTGGGTTTTGGGTATCATAGGGCTGGGAATTGCCCTATTGATGTATGCATCACTCAAGAAAAAAGATGCGGGAACGGAACAGATGCAGGAACTCGCGGAGATGATCCATGAGGGAGCGATGGCATTCCTGAAGAAGGAGTATGTGTTCCTTGTGGCTTTCGTTATCGTGGTGGCGATTCTCCTCGCAATAGGCATCAGTATGCAGAGTTCCATCGCATATATCTTCGGAGCATTCTGTTCGGGTCTTGCGGGATTTATCGGGATGTCATCGGCCACAGCGGCCAACGTCCGTACCAGCCAGGCTGCAGCGACCAAGGGGATGGATGCGGCACTGAATGTCTCCTACTTCGGAGGAGGTGCCGTGATGGGAATATGCGTTGCATCCCTGGGCCTGATCGGTCTGGGAATTTTTTATGCAATCTGGCACTCCGCTGAAACCGTGCAGTACCTGAGCGGCTTCGGTATGGGTGCATCGTCTGTTGCACTCTTTGCCCGTGTCGGCGGCGGCATCTATACAAAGAGCGCCGATGTCGGTGCTGATCTCGTCGGCAAGGTGGAAGCCGGTATTCCTGAGGACGACCCGAGAAACCCCGGGGTCATCGCAGACAATGTCGGCGACAATGTGGGTGACATTGCCGGAATGGGCGCTGACCTGTTTGAGTCTTACGTGAACTCCATTATCGCAGCCATCGCCATTGCCTCCACGAGCACGGTCGCCCTGTTCGCCGGGGTAACAGAAACACAGCGCAGCCTGTACATGGCTCTGCCCGTACTGCTGGTCATGTTCGGACTTGTCGCCTCTCTCATAGGCATCGTATCCGTGAAAGTGCTGGCTAAACTCGGCCCGCAGAAGGCGCTTCGCTACTCGACATGGATCGCCGGTATCCTCTTCATCATCTTTGCCATCATCATTGTAAGGAGCCTGGGTGTTGATTTCGGCGTGTTCTGGTCCATCTTCTTCGGTCTGCTGGCGGGCGTGCTCATCGGGCTCACCGCCGAGTACTACTGCTCAGGCACCCCCATCAAGAAGATTGCAGAGGCCTCGCAGACTGGCCCGGCCACCAATGTGATCACCGGTCTGGCCGTCGGTCTGGAATCAACAGCACTGCCGATGTTCATCATTGTTGTTGCCATCGGGATCGCAGCACACTTCTCCGGGCTTTTCGGCATCGCGCTTGCCGGTGTGGGTATGCTGGCAACCATCGGTGCGACCATGGCTGTGGATGCCTACGGACCTGTTGCGGATAACGCAGGGGGCATCACCGAGATGTCCGCCCTCGGCCATGAAGTCAGGAAGATCACGGACGAGCTGGATGCGCTCGGAAACACCACTGCTGCCATCGGCAAAGGCTTCGCCATCGGCTCAGCGGCTCTGACCGCACTGGCACTCTTTTCGGCATACGGAAAGGCTGTTGGCCTGGATACCATCAACCTCGTGAACCATATGACGGTCATGGGTCTGTTCATCGGCGGTATCATTCCGTTCCTGGTGGCAGCGCTGACCATGACGTCTGTGGGACGTGCAGCGTTCAAGATGGTGGAAGAGATCAGGCGCCAGTTCAAGGAAATACCGGGGCTCATGGAAGGAACCGGGAAACCTGACCCTGCACGGTGTGTTTCCATTGCCTCCGGGGCTGCCCTCAAGGAAATGATCCTTCCCGGTCTCATTGCAGTGCTCGCTCCAGTTGTCGTGGGCTTTGTGTTCGGCAAGGAGGCCCTCGGAGGGATGCTTGCCGGTGCAACGTTGACCGGAGCTATGCTGGCTCTCTTCATGGCCAATGCCGGCGGTGCATGGGACAATGCCAAGAAGTTCATCGAGGAAGGTCATTTCGGCGGAAAACACAGCCCGCCGCATGCAGCGGCAGTCATCGGCGATACAGTGGGCGACCCGTTCAAGGATACTTCGGGTCCTGCCATGAATATTCTGATCAAGCTCATGAGTGTTATCGCCCTGGTTATTGCCCCGTTGATCCTTTAATCTTCGTATCAACACAAACACGAGCCGGGGAGCAGGGTGAAGCGCCTGTTTCCCGGCTTTTCTCATATAGTACGTAACAAGTAACGAGGAATCGTGCCGGAATGGTCGTTGTGCCCATGACCAGGCCCCTCCAATTCATTCTCTGTGCAGCTTCTCGAGAGGGTTTCGAGAACGGTGACCCAAACCCCCGATTGGTTCTTCTTCCGGAGCAGATGTTGTGGTATAGCATCCCCACCATGATTGAGAAGATTCCGTTCATGCACAGGCAGAGGATGTACAACATCATTATCGAGGATGACATTTCTTTCGTTGCTCTGCACCACATCCTGGATCAACTCATCGACATGGATGCCTTTCGCGGTGGAATAAACCCCGCAGAGCTTCATACCGTGCCCTTTGAAGACGTATGCTACACCGTCGGTGTGGACGGGATTGACGTGATTGTCGTGATACGATAGCGGTCGAGTCCATGAAGGGAATACACCTGTGTCAGCCCCATGAAGGCACATCCTGTGCTGCCTGCTGTGGAATATACAATTATGCAGAGAATTCAAGGAGTTCTCTGGTGAATCGATTCCGGTATCGAACCAGACTGTTCTCCATGGTGCGACAGAACAGGATACCACTTGTGGAATATCAGGCCATTATACGACACAGGGAACATTCCAAAAGGATCTTCACGACGATCTATACCTGTGAGTTTGTGGGATTTCTGAACCAGCACGAACGCCGTGTCGGCTGTCTGCTCCATCCCATGGGCAATGATGGAAAGGATCTCCGCGATGTCAGTTTCTATGGCAGAGCTCTCTGTGAGGGGCATTTCTGTCCGAGCTACGAGAAGCTGGAAACAAACGAGGCAGAGGCAGTACTCGCAACGGTTGATGACTGGTATCTCTATGGGGTCGTGATCACCGATATCGACTTCGTCAAGACATTTTTCAAGATCGTTCAGAACAGGCTCGGAGAACGGGTGAGGTCAGATGTATTGAGGCAATCAGCGCGTTCAATGCAGGCATTGCACCGTTTTTTTGCCACGAAACGTGAGTGGCCCTTTCGCGATTCCTCGAGACCACGTTTCGGTAAATACTACTTTCTCGGAGAGGAATACGCCGTTGATCGGATAGACTATACGGCTCTCGGTTCCGATCCGTCTCGTTTCGATGGAATTTTTCTCGGCCTGTCTTCATTGTTTCACTCGAGAAACGATCTGGTGAAGGCGGAGGCCTATCTGAACTCGATCGTGGAGGAGTTCTGTGATGGATACAACAGCCTTGATCGATCAAATCATTGACCGTGCCTTTGAAGAGGACGGTCAGGACATCACCTCGATGGCACTCTTTTCTGGGGATGACTGCATGGATGCTGTCCTGTGGGCCAAGGAACCGGGGATTATTGCCGGTCTGGATGTAGTCCGAAAGGTTTTCAATCGTCTCGACGAGGGAATTCTCTGCAGTTTTTTCATCACCGATGGAACCCTGGTTCGGGAGGGAACCGAAATCGGCCATATCAATGGTCACACCCTCGGCATCCTCAAGGCGGAACGGGTGGCACTGAATTTTCTCCAGAGGATGTCCGGTATCGCCACAAGAACCGCACGCTATGTCGAGGCAGTCAATGGTACCCGTGCACGGATTCTTGATACCAGAAAGACCGTTCCCGGGCTGCGGATCCTCGACAAGATGGCGGTACGAATGGGCGGAGCTGAAAATCACCGGATGGGTCTGTGGGACATGGCGCTGATCAAGGACAACCATGTCGATGCTGCGGGGTCGATTGCCCGTGCAGTCCGGAAGGTTCGCCATGCGTTTCCGGGGATCCCCATCGAGGTCGAAGCCCGCTCCCTGGACGATGTCATGGAGCTTCTCGAGCTGAACCCGGACAGGATCATGCTTGATAATTTCACCATAGATACTATGAAAAAGGCTGTCGAACTGGTGAATACCCGTATACCCCTCGAGGCGTCCGGTGGCATCACCCTGGATACGGTTCGGGATGTCGCCCTTACCGGTGTGGATTTCATCTCGGTGGGTGAACTGACCCACTCAGTGCATGCCCTTGACATATCGCTGATCACAGGAGAGCATCGTGACACGTGAAGAGGCCAGAGAACTCATTGATCGCAGACGGAACGAGCTCGGGGAGAGACTCATCATCCTCGGACATCACTATCAGAAGGATGAAGTTGTGGAGTTTTGTGACGTTGTGGGTGATTCTCTCGAATTGGCCCGCAAGGCCTCTCAGATAGAAGCTGCAGAGATCATTGTCTTTTGTGGGGTCTATTTCATGGCAGAAACCGCCTCTATCCTCGCTCAGGACAAGGCTGTCTACATTCCGGATCCCACAGCGGGATGTCCGCTGGCCGACATGGCGGACATCCGGCGGGTTATGCAGGCCTGGGAAGAACTTTCCCGGATTGGAAAATCATTCGTGCCGGTAACGTATGTCAATTCTTCAGCAGAGATCAAGGCATTCTGTGGGAGAAATTCTGGAACAGTCTGTACCTCAGGAAATTCACAACTGATATTCGAATGGGCGTTGTCGCATGGAGAGACTGTTTTTTTCATGCCTGACAAGAACTTGGGAAGGAACACCGCGAAAATGATGGGAATCCCAGGAGAGCAAATCGTACAGTGGGATCCCGATCAGGCACGTGGTGGTCTCACGGACGATGACATTGTGAGGGCGCGTGTTATTCTCTGGAAGGGATGGTGTCCTGTTCACTGGCCGGAATTTGCCATATCGGATATCTGCTCGATGCGGAAACAGTTCCCAGGGATCAAGATTATCGTGCATCCAGAGTCTGACCCTGAGACAGTTGAAGCGAGCGATTCCGCGGGGTCAACTGCCCAAATACTCAAGTATTTCAGAGGGCTAAAGCCGGGGGATAAGGTTGCCGTCGGGACAGAATTCTCCATGGTCAAGCGGGCAGCAAAGGAATACAAGTCCATTATTGATATTATGGCCTTGAAAGGGATATACTGCGAGGACATGGGAAAGATCTCCCTCGAGAACCTCGCAGCAACACTGACGAATCTGGAAGGGAAAGAACACAGGGTCGTGGTACCGGATTCCATCGTACGAGAAGCGAAAAAGGCTCTTGACACCATGTTAAGGCTCTCTGAATGAATGCATCCCAGAAAGAGACCGAGTGTCTGATCATCGGTACGGGTATCGCCGGTGCGACCTGTGCCCTGATCGCAGCCAAGGCGGGAATAAAGGTTTGTCTGCTTACCAAGAGATCTGATCCAACCACCACCAATACAAACCATGCCCAGGGTGGTATCGTGTACCGGGGCAACAGCGATTCACCCGAGCTCCTGATGGCAGACATCCTCAGAGCAGGCAGAAACATCAACTGCCTCGAAACCGTGAAGTTCCTCGCCAACAAGGGCCCCGACGTGGTCAAAGAAATCCTCATTGATGAACTGCGTGTGAATTTCACCCATCTCACCGGGTCAGAGGAGGAGAATTTTAATCTCACCCGGGAAGGTGCTCATTCAGTCAACAGGATTCTCTTTTCAGCAGATCACACCGGAAGAGACATTGAACGGACCCTCCTCGATGCGTTGAGGATCTACGAGAATGTCGAGATCATCACAGATGCAACGGCAATCGATCTTATCACGCTACAGCACCACTCCTCGGATGTTCAGGCACGCTACCGCCTCGAAGACAGGTGCCTTGGCGCATATGTATTTTTCGATACGACAAAGGAAGTGATCTCCATCCTTGCACAATACACGGTCCTGGCCACCGGAGGACTTGGAGATATATTTCTCCACACCACGAATGAAAAAGGAACCGTCGGTGACGGCATTGTCATGGCAAAACGTGCGAATGCGCGGGTGATCAACATGGAATTCATGCAGTTTCACCCTACGACGCTCTTTATCACCGGTGCTCGCAGATTTCTGATTTCAGAAGCCCTCCGAGGTGAGGGAGCCCGTCTCAGGAATATCCGGGGAGAGTACTTCATGGAGCGGTACAACCCCGAGCTGAAGGACCTCGCACCCAGGGACGAAGTCGCGGTGGCAATCTGGGTCGAAATGATCGAAAACAAGGAAGATCACGTTCTCCTTGATGTGGCAAACTTTGTTCAAGAGGATATCCCCGAACGATTTCCCAGCATCTACAGTGCCTGCAGTGAAGCCGGAATTGATATCACGAAAGAACCAATCCCTGTCGTTCCTGCCGCTCACTACTTTTGCGGCGGTGTCCATGTAGACACCAGGGGCAGAAGCACGCTCAACGGCCTCTATGCGGTGGGTGAAGTCTCCTGCACGGGCCTCCACGGGGCAAACAGACTTGCCTCCACATCCCTTCTGGAGGGGCTCACGTGGGGGTACTGCGCTGCAAAAGACATCACCTCGAGGCTCTCATCGGGAGAGACCATGAGGCCGGACATTCTCCATGCGGTGCGAGACTGGATACCCACCGGTAACGTGGAGAATGAAGATCCTGCGCTCATCGCTCAGGACTGGATGTCCATCAAATATACCATGTGGAATTATGTGGGAATCCTCCGCACACGGCCACGACTCAAGAGGGCAATCGAAGATGTGCGGCACATGTACATGAGAATTGAGGAGTTCTACCGTGAAACTCCGGTTTCCGGTGATATCATCAGCCTGTTTCACGGTACACAGGCGGCCATCATGGTTGCTGAGGCAGCCTTACGAAACAGGGTCTCCATTGGGTGCCACCTGCTCGGCTCTGCAAAGGGCACTGAAAGGGCCTTTCCTGCCTTGAGGCGCAACTATATCCTCTGACGTCAACGGAGGTCGTGCTCGTCGGCCTTTTTGGAAACGAGGGGGGTTCTACCTGGAATCTTTCCTGCTGAAGTGTCGTCTCAATCCCCTGAGAAAATGAACACCTCTGGTCATCTCGTCGAACACGGGAATCCCCATCTCCTCGAGGTCTCTTCGGATGACATGGAATCGCTCACCATTCCCCGTGAGCCAGGCGACCACGGGTTTACCCAGTTCATTTTTCAGCCTGTTCAACGATGAGAATAGTGAACTGTCGACCCAGTTCGCGAGAATGTGAAAGATGAGAGAATCCACATCGGGATCGTGCATCAGGGCTTCGGTGACCGCATGGAAGACAGTGTTTATCCCGTTGGCCTCGATGGCCGGCCAGACATCGGCGGGATTGGACGGAGCCATCCACTTCGGGTAGACGGATTTCATGGCGTCAAGGGTCTGTTCAGAAAGTCTGGCGAGTCTGAGATTTGATTCGTGAAGCGCGTCAGTGGTGAGGATACCCCCGGCGCCTGAAAACGTGACGATAGCAGTTCCTCCATCGTGGGAAAAGGAGGAGGTCTTGGAGAAGCCCCTGAGAAAATCCATGAGTTCATGTACATCGAAGACTTCAATGATTCCTGCCTGCCTCATGGCGCTTGCCAGGATTGCATGGTTTCCTGCCATGCTTGCCGTGTGGCTCATCGCCGCCCTGGCGCCTTCCGGACTTCTGCCGCCCTTCAGGAGAATGATGGGTTTGTGCGAAGATGATGCAATCTTGAGGAACCGCCTGCTGTCCACGATGGATTCGAGGTAGAGGCCGATCACACCGGTGTCATCATCACAAACAAGGTATTCCAGTAATTCGGTTTCGTGAACATCGCACTTGTTGCCAATGGAGCAGAGCTTGTTGATTCCAAGGCCTCCTCGTTCCAGGATCATCAGGAGAAACCCGGCGGAAAGCATGCCGCTCTGGACAACCATGGAAACGGTTCCCGGTTTCAGGAGCGTTTTCCACGAATCAGTATACATAAATGAAAACACGTGTCTTTTGCGGGCGTCGATCAGGCCCATGCAATTTGGTCCCCACAGGCGGATGCCGGACATCTTTGCCCTGGAAACACTCTCTTCCTGGAGGCGCCTGCCGACGTCTCCGACCTCTGAAAAGCCCGCTGACTCAATGATGATGCCTTTCACGTGTTTTTGTGCGCACGCATCGATGGTTTGGGGAAGGTATTGGGCTGGGATAAAATAGATGGCCAGATCAAACGGGCGCGGAATCGATGCCACATCGGGGTAGCACGGCAGACCCGATAGAGCTGTGTACTTTGGATTGACCGGGAAAATTTCTCCACGGTAACCGCTGATGATATTGTTGAGGAGGTAGTGCCCCCCCTTTCCAGGATCATCGGTGGCGCCGATAACGGCAATTCCATCAGGGTTGAAAAATGTGTCCATCATGGTGCGATCCCCACAGAATGCATGTCATTCATACAATTCTTTCTATCCATAGATACTTTCCCCTGTTCTGTCAACTATGGTGAAAAAGGCACATATGGGGTGAACAAAAAAATCGGTTTGGATATTCTCGTGAATAGTCAGTCCTCTCAGACCTGAAATACACGGTTCAATGATCGATCTCGAGATGATTTGTTCCTTCGAGACTCTCGTGGCACGGCATTCGCATATAATGGAGAAAAGCATCCCAAGACGGTGACAACACACGAGACAAAGATGACAATCATACCCGAAGAACGAGTTCTCTGCGGCATATGTGCACGAAACCCTTCAACCACGACATGTAACGGGTGCGGGAAACCCCTGTGTCGCAGGTGCAGGATCAGTGAGATTGATACGTCTGCACGCGGTGAGATGACCATCAGGGATTTCTGCCCTGACTGCAGAAAAGATCATGCGGAGAACCATCGAGGCAGGGGAGAAAAGTCCTTCGGTCTCGGGGAAATAACTGAAATGGTCAATTCTGAACAACTGAAGAACTGTAGGTTCAGGATTAAACTCAAGATGAAGTGATCAGATCATATCCTCTACGTATGGTTCTGGTACCAAAACAACCCTGAACATCTATGGCAAGAACACCATAGAACAGACGGGTAAGATAAATTCAATAATATAATCAATATGGTGAAATAATATACTGCCTGGCATGTATTTCGCATTATATCATGCGGCTAAAGGGAGAACACAGGAGAACGTACACACAGTCCCCTTTCATGTGAGTGTACGGTCCAGGACAGGGGCCGCATACTAGGAAGACTGTGGACACAATACTCCAAACAAAATCTTAACTGAAACCTCCTTTTTGATGCCAGAAGATGGGACACTCCATTCCGCTATCGTCCCCACACCTAATTCTTCTGGCATTTTTTTTGTTCTTTTATGGGTGGGTTGTGTCTGGGATCTCAAGCAGACGAGGTGGCCCGAGCGCGTGCTCATGACCCGGTAGGCGTAGGCGCATCTCCCAGATTCATGGCAAAACTCCTTGACAATCCTTGACGGTTTCATTAATAGCTCATAATCCCTAGCAGGAAAGAAATGGTTCGAGGTGCAGTATGTATGCAGTCATAAAGACGGGCGGCAAGCAGTATAAAGTGGAAGAGGGCGATATTATTCGAGTTGAGAAGCTTCCAGCTCAAAAAGGCGACACAATAACCTTCGAAGATATCTTGTTCTTAGGTGGTGACGAGTATGTTCTCGGTGTTCCCAAGATTGAGGATGCACAGGTGAGTGCAAAAGTTCTCAGACAGATGAGGGACAGGAAGATCATCGTGTTCAAGATGAAGCGCAGAAAGCGCTACAGAAAAAGACAGGGGCACAGGCAGGATCTGACTGAGATCTGCATCACCAAGATCGAGACAGGTAAGGGGGCGTAAACCATGGCTCATAAGAAATCCGGAGGAACCTCGAGAAACGGAAGGGACTCAGCGGGAAAGCGTCTTGGTGTGAAACGATTTGACGGACAGTGGGTCAAGGCTGGAAACATCCTGGTACGCCAGAGAGGGACAAAGATCCACCCAGGGGAACATGTCGGTTGCGGGAGAGATTACACACTGTTTGCCCTCAGTGATGGTGTGGTGCGATACGAAACCCTGTTCAACAAAAAGAAGAAGGTGCACATCGTTCCCAGTCTCTCCTAGCGTATGGACTTCATCGACGAGTCCAAAATATTCCTGAAGGCAGGCGACGGGGGAAACGGGTGCTGTTCTTTCAGGAGAGAGAAGTTTATTCCCAAGGGCGGACCTGATGGAGGAGATGGAGGAGATGGAGGAGATATCCTTCTCAGGGCCAGCCCCCACGTGCATACCTTGCTGGATCAGAGATACCACCCGCACTATAAATCCGAGAGGGGCCAGCACGGAAAAGGAAAGAACTGCACCGGGAAATCTGGTGCAGATCTCATTATTGATGTTCCTGTGGGAACCCAGGTCAAAGACGCCCAGTCCCTTGAACTGGTGGCAGATCTTGTTCAGGAAGAACAGACTGTTGTTCTCGTGCGAGGAGGAAAGGGCGGGAAGGGAAATGCGCGATTCGCAACTCCGACACGCCAGGCTCCTCGTATCTGTGAGCCGGGAACCCCTGGTGAGGAAAAGACATTCCTGCTGGAATTGAAGCTCTTGGCCGATGTCGGGCTTGTAGGATTTCCCAATGCGGGAAAATCCACTTTTATTTCAAACATATCAAGCGCTCGACCCAAGATCGCTGACTATCCCTTCACGACTCTGGTCCCCAACCTGGGGATGGTCCGATGGAAGAGTGCAGACTTCGTCGTTGCCGATATCCCCGGGATCATCGAAGGTGCACACAAAGGGGTTGGTCTCGGGTTCAAATTTCTTCGTCATATAGAGAGAACGAGGATCATCGTTTTCCTGATCGATATGTCTGATCTCAATCAGCGTTCACCCGTGGAAGAATTTTCAATCCTCCAGAATGAACTGAAATCGTACTCGCCTGAACTCCACAGGAGGAAACAGGTCGTAGTATTCAACAAGTGCGACATCACCGGTGCAGAACAACGGGCAAAAGAAGCTGTTGCCTTTCTCTCACCCACGGGGTATCGTTTTTTCATGGCTTCCGGCCTGACTGGATACGGAATAGATGCCGTACTGGACGAGATAATCAGGGGTCTCAATGAAAGCACATCCCAGGGCTTCTCTGAAGAAGTGTAAACGGGTGCTCGTCAAGATCGGGTCTCGTGTTCTCAATACTGGGCACGGGCTCAATAATCGAGTAATCGAGCGTCTGTGCGATGACCTGTCTTTGCAGAGAGATCGGGGGAAAGAGTTTGCGATTGTGTCTTCGGGAGCCATTGCAGAGGGCAGGGCAATCATGAAGGTTATTGACAAGAATGCTGCCCTGTCGAAAAAACAGGCGCTGGCGGCAATCGGCCAGGGATGCCTGATTCAGGCCTACAACGATGCATTTAGAAGGTATGGGTATACGACGGCCCAGATTCTCATTACGAGGGAAGATCTCGATAACAGGAGGAGATATCTCAATATCAGGAACACCTTCACCTCTCTGTTCGAACTCGGGGCCATCCCCATCATCAATGAGAACGACACGGTCGCGGTTGATGAGATCCAGTTTACAGACAACGACATGCTCTCCGCCATGATCATACCCCTGGTGGAGGCACAGCTCATGATTCTCCTCACGGACATCGAGGGGGTCTACGACAAGGATCCCCGATCAAACCCCGATTCCCGGGTTATCTCGGAAATCCAGGAACTCAGGACCAGAGACTTGAAACGCTACAGCAAGGAGAGCAACTCCATGGGCCGAGGCGGTATCCAATCAAAGCTGCAGGCCGCCTATCGGGTTTCCCTGCTCGGTGTTCCCACGGTAATTGCTTCTGCATACACTCCACAGATCGTGAGTTCGATCCTCGAGGGAAAAGACATTGGAACCCTGATTCATTCCAAGATAGAAGCTCCACTGAAGCAGAAGGACCACTGGCTCAGCTTTGTATCGCGTCCCAAGGGCAGTGTCATGGTGGACGAGGGAGCCTCTTCCATGGTGGTGAACAACGGGAAGAGTCTTCTTCCCTGCGGTGTACTATCGGTTCAGGGTACGTTCAGGGCCGGTGATCCCATCGAGGTTCTTGGAGAGAAGGGGGACAGTATTGCCGTGGGTCTGTCAAATTTCACCGCGGAAGAAATCGACAGGATCAAGGGGGCCCGCTCAAAAGACCTGTATTCAATCCTGTCCCATGACTGCGATGAAGAGGTTATCCATCGTAACAACATGATCTTGAGGGAGGAGATGTGAGTGTGAATCTCACATCCATTCGTGAGGTTGCCCTCAAGGCACGAGCTGCATCACGGGCAGTCATGAATCTTCCAAGCGGAGTAAAGGAACAGGCTTTGCTGAATGTGGCGGCCTCTCTTCGTGAACATGTAGATTTTCTGAAACAGGAGAACGTCAAAGATCTGGATGCAGCCGAAACGAACAGTCTCAGTGCGGCCATGCTGGACAGGCTCACCCTGAGTGAACGGGTGATCGATGGGATGGGCAAGGCACTGGAAGAGATTGCCGTCCTGCCCGATCCGGTGGGGAAGATCACGGGGATGACCAGGAGACCAAACGGATTGATCGTCGGCAAGATGCGCATTCCCATCGGGGTGGTGGGGATCATCTACGAATCACGTCCGAATGTAACAGCTGATGCTGCGGGGCTCTGCCTTAAATCAGGCAATGCAGTCGTTCTCAGGGGAGGCTCCGAGGCGTTTCACTCAAATCGTGCAATCACCAAGGTATTCAGGGAATCCCTTGAAAAGACGGGCATCGACCCAAACGCAGTCATGCTCATACCGGTAACAGACAGGGCAGCGATCATGGAACTGCTCAGCTTGGAAGACTGCATCGACCTGATCATACCCCGTGGAGGGGAGGGCCTGATCCGGACCGTTGTCGAACATTCGAAAATCCCGGTATTGAAGCACTACAAGGGTGTCTGCCACATCTTCGTCGACAGAGACGCCGACCTCGAGAAGGCATACTCTATCTGTCTGAATGCAAAGGTCCAGAGACCAGGGGTCTGTAATGCGATGGAAACCCTCCTGATCGATAGCGCCATTGCAGAATCTTTCCTGCCGGAGATGACACGGATGTTCAGAGATCACGGCGTGGAACTGCGGGGATGCAAACGATGCAGGGCGATCATTCCGGACATGGTAACAGCGCGGGAGGAAGACTGGTACGAGGAATTTCTCGATTTGATCCTGGCTGTGAAGATCACCGAAGGCCTATCGGAGGCAATTGATCACATCGAGAACTATGGATCAAATCACACCGAGGCCATTATCACCGAGAATTACTCCCGGGCTATGGAATTTCTGCATCAGGTGGACTCTTCTACGGTGCTCGTCAATGCAAGCACTCGTTTCTCGGATGGGGGGGAGTTCGGTCTCGGGGCCGAAGTGGGGATCAGCACGTCAAAGGTTCATGCCTACGGACCCATGGGGATTGAAGACCTCACCATCGGGAAATTTATCTGTTTCGGGGATGGCCAGATCAGGCAATGAGGCTGGGTCTTTTCGGAGGAACATTCAATCCGCTCCACATAGGCCACTTGAGAGTGGCTGAGGAGGTTAGGGAAAAAGTCCGGCTCGACACCATCATCTTTGTTCCCTCGTATGTTCCCCCTCACAAGGAGCTCGATTGCAACGTATCAGGTCAACAGAGACTGGAGATTATCCAGCGCTCCATACGCGCAAATCCATTTTTCGAGGCATCATCCTATGAAGTGGAACGCAGCGAACCCTCGTACTCCATCAGGACCATCGAGCATTTCCGTTCGGGAAACCATGTCGCACCGTTCTTCATTCTCGGACAGGATGCCTTCAACGAAATAGCGACCTGGTACGAAGCAGAAAGACTCTTCTCTCTTGCCCACTTCATTGTCATGTCCAGACCAGGGGAAGAAAAATTGAACCTCGACCAGGTCCTGGGAACCAGCTCTTCCCTCTACCGGCCCAGCGTCAATGGGTTTATCAACGTCCATGGAAATGAGATCCTCTTTATCGATGTGACGCCATTTTCCCTCTCGTCATCTCAGATTCGATCGAACAGAAAAGAAGGAAAATCAATCAGATACCTGGTTCCGGAGGAGGCATACGAATACATTATGACTGAAAGGATCTATGGCTAGATGGATGTGAACTGGGAAAACTGTGTAACTGCTCTTGAGGACAAGAAAGCAAAAGATGTTGTGTACTGGACGTGCGGGAGATCTGTTCGTTTACCGAGTACATCATCATCGGCACAGGCATGTCGGACAGGCAGATCAGGGCAATGGCAGACCATGTCATCAGCGAATTCGGAAAACCCTTCGGCACAGAGGGACTTGAGCAGGGAAGGTGGGTTCTTTTAGATTACATCACGAGCGTGATTCATATCTTTCAGGATGATCTCAGGCACTATTATGATCTGGAAGGCATGTGGTTCGAGGCAAAGAGGCTTCATGGGTGAAAATCGTCTTCTGTTTTACGGGAAAGACCGTCAAGGGGCCTGTTTACGAAATCGTTGAAGATTATCGTGCGAGGATCAGGAAATGGGCTGGTGTCGAGATCATCGAGGCAAAGAACCTGAGGCTTCAGTCCCGGGAAGGGATTCATCTTCTCCTGAGTCCCTCAGGCCGTACTCTTTCTTCCGAAGAATTCGCGGATATCATACAGAAATCCATGGAGCAGGCAGTAAAACACCTGTTCTTCTATACGGGCGGCCCTTCGGGTATCTGCAAGGAGATTGCATCGAAGGCAGATATGACCCTTTCATTATCCGCCATGACCTTCAACCATCAACTTGTTCGTGCCATGCTTCTCGAACAGGTATATCGCGCATTCACCATCATCCGGGGGGAACCCTATCACAAGTAATAAACGAGCCGGGTAACGATCACCCTCGTGTACCAGAGGTGCTCGTGTTTCACACGATCGCTGTGTATGCAGGTTCTTTCACGTGATCTTCTCCGGATTCACCGAGCCATCCCTCATTCAAGCGCAATTTCCGGGAAAAAAAATCACCCATGTTTTTCACGGAGCGTGCCTGGTGAAATTTAAAGTACAGGGTGTCACCCTTTCTCCCCACGATCTCAATTTTACCTCTGCGGTGAGACATGATGAATTTGAATCGCTTGGAATGCCCATTGAGCATTTTTTTGGAAAGCTCAACTATCTGGTAGGCGCGCAGCAAAGGAACCTGGAAGTGGTGCATAACCCTCTTCACCGGCCTGCACTGAAAGACATAGTAGGGGTTCACGCCTATTCCCACGAGGGCGTTCTGGAGTGACGCCAGGCATGCAGGGGAGTCGTTGACTCCCCTGAGAAGAACCGTCTGATTGTTCACTACGATTCCTGCGCTAATGAGCGTATGGACAGCCTCGATGGCCCTTTCAGTGATCTCCCTGGGATGGTTGAACTGTGTAACCACGAAGATTCTTCGCTGTTTCGACGAGTGAAAGCGAAGGAGGTGCATGAGTTCAGAATCTTCGATGATTCTGTCCGGCAGAGTGACAGGGACCCTTGTTCCAAAGCGGACAAAAGAGAGGTGATCAATGGGAGCAAGCATGTCGAGAAACCCTGCTAGGGTTGAAGTGGGCAGAACAAAGGGATCACCTCCCGAGATGAGCACATTATTTATTTCCCGGTGGTCTTTCACGTAGATGGCGGCCTCGTCGAAGCGCTGGAGCAGTTCGTTCTGGCTCAATCCCACCAGTCTCTTCCGGAAGCAGTGTCTGCAGTACATCGCACATCTGTTTGTGGAGAGAATGAGTGCTGTCTGACCATACTTGTGCTGGAGGCCAGATATCTTGGTATTCTCTTTCTCTCCACTTGTATCGTAAGAACCGTGGAGATCGAGTTCATCGATGCTTGGGACCGCCATCGCCCGTATGGGATCATACGGGTCGTTCCTGTCCACCAGGGAGAGGTAGTGGCGCGGAATGCACATCGGGTGACGTTCGATTACCTTCTTGAGTTTTTTCTTCTCGTGGAGCCTGAAGTCCAGAAAATGTTCAAGCTCTCCGATGGTGCGGATGCTTTCTTTCAGTTGTGTTTCCCATGTCATGCCGTTCTCCTTCTCTCAAGGTTACAGAACGCCACCCTTCCTTGAGTGAGATTCGTTTTCAGCGGGAGTGTCGATTTGAAGATGCGCCTGTCATTGAAACACAACACGATAACGCTGTTTGACGGGCTCAACACAAGAAGTATACCAGAGTATCATGTTCTCTTTTTATCATAGCTGAGCGATGATCGCAAGTGTGTGCGAGACACCGAATATTTGTAATCACGAATGAATATTCAGAATAAGTCCATAGCACAGATTGTTTCAACCCTGACGAGTCTTCCCGGAACCCTGAATGTCTTCTGTCGTAAGATCAGATCACGCCTAGGAGAAAGAGAGAATTGCACCTTGCCATGATCCGGAAAGATAGTATATAAAATTTATCTGGACAGACCCTTTGAACTCTCATGCATGTGGGGACGAATCCACAAGGAGGAGCCATGATCTATTCAAAACTGATTCAGCTCATAGAAAACAACGCAGATGAATTGAGCCGGAGGCTGTGCAGGGATGTGTTCAGCAGGGAAGAGACGAAGGCATATCGAAAATTTTCTGAAGATCTTTTATGTGATCGTGTATTCGATGTCTACAGCAGACTGGGAATGTGGCTCAGCAAGGAAAAACAAACCGGAGAGGTGGAAAGATACTATACCGAGCTTGGAAAGAAACGATACAGGGAAGGGATACCGCTGAACGAAGTCGTTCTGACCTTCATGCTGATCAAGAGATACCTGTGGCTGTATGTCAGGGAGAAGCACTTCTTTGACTCCACGTATGAATGCTACCAGGCCCTGGAAATGAACAACAAGGTTGTCTTGTTTTTTGACCGGGTTATTTTTATTATCTCAAGAGCATATGAAGAAGAATTGCGCAAAGAACAGCGCGTGAGCGGGGGACTCTTTTCCAGGATTTTCAAGAAATGAGAGCACAAGCAAAAGCGATTCAACCGTTTCCTGGGGATATATTCATCTGGGTTCCAGCATGCCTGATGCATGCATGGTGAAGGGGAGGGTGAATGATTTCTGAAAAAATGGTGCACCTGATCAGGGAAAATGCGGATGATCTCACCAGGAAGCTCTGCAAGGAACTCATCACGAGAGAGGAGACAAAGAGCTACAGGCTCGTGAATCAGGATCTTCTCTACGACAGGGTGTTTGATATCTACATCAGGCTTGATTCATGGCTCCTGGGGGACAAAGTAAAGGGAGAGGTCCGTAACCACTACACCAAACTCGGGAGAAAACGCTATGAAGAGGGAATCCCGCTCAATGAGGTCATCATGTCCCTCATGCTCACCAAGCGTCGTATCTGGCTGTATGTGGTGGAAAAGCACTTTTTTGATTCCTCCTATGAATTCCAGCAGGCCCTGGAATTCAACAACAGGATCGTCCTGTTTTTTGATCGGGCGATCTATTTTACCAGTATCGGATATGAAGATGAGCTGAGGAAGGCCGTACCGAAATCACCAGGAGGTTTTCTCTCTCGGCTGTTCGGAATGCGTTGATTCGGTTCACTCCAGGTCGAAGTGCACACGGATCTTGAAGGTCCTGCGTGCGGGGAGATTCTGGATATCGACTCCAAGTGCTGTCCTGAGTTCTGAAATGATCTCTTCAGCTCTCTTACTTTCCGGTGTTATCAAGGTGAACCAGCAATTGGGAGAGCCTTGCCGCAGGTAGTTATGAGTCACCTCCTGGTATGCATTCACGGCACGGACATAGTCTTCAATCTTGTCCTGGGGAATCTCTGCTGCGCAGAGAGTGGAGTACCACCCGAGCCTCTTGGGGTCGATGATTGCTCCGATCCTTCTGATAACCCCCTCCTGTTTCAGAGCATCCATCCTCCTGATGACTTCATCCTCCGGGAGATCAAGCTTCCGTGCCACATGGAGATAGGGACGCTGCTGTATTGGGAATGCAGTGTTAACAAGATTCAGGATTTTCTTATCGATACTGTCCATGGATTCGATCTGCCTGTGTGTAAGAGCACAGGGGGTCAGCAGCCATGATGTCACCAGAGATCTCGTAAGCTCGAGCCCGGCAGCCGCCGCAGACATCAGTGTATCTGCACGTGCCACATGCACCGGTGAGGGCGGTGCTGTCTCTGAGCGAAGTCAGGATTGGGGAGTTCTCCCAGATCTGAGTGAAGGAGGATTCTCTGAGGGACCCGCAGTTGATCTGCAGGAAACCACAGGGCTGAACGACCCCTCTGGAAGAAACAAAGCCGAATCGAGTTCCTGCAAGACAGCCCTTGGTTGTTACGTCATCACCTTTTTGGGCCAGGAGCCGGTAAAACTGGGGTGCACACGTTGCTTTGCATTCGATCTCGGCATCCCGATACACTCGATAGAATGTCTCGAGAATATCGTGATACTGCTTCACCGTAGCAGCTTCGAGATTTTTTCCTCTTCCCGTTGGCACAAGGAAAAATACGTGCCATGCAACCGCACCCAGGCCTTTGACAAACGACGGGAAAAATTCTATCTGTTCCACATTCATGGCGGCTACCGTGGTGTTGATCTGGAAGGGAACCCCGGCATCCGAAAGAATGGTGAGGGCTTGTAATGCACTGGCATAAGAGCCCGGTGTCCCCCTGAAAGCGTCGTGAATATCTGCGGTGAGCCCGTCAATGCTGATAGAAACCCGAACGATTCCTGCATCGAGCATTCTGGAGGCAGTTTCCTGCGTAATCAGTGATCCGTTCGTTGCCATGGTCATGCGGAGACCCAATGAGCTTCCATGCCGGGCAAGCTCGTAGAGATCCTGGCGAATCATGGGATCTCCACCAGAAAGAATGACCATCTTCGTTCCTGCCCGGACAAGTTCATCGAGCAGGAAAATCCCTTCTTGTGTGGTCAGTTCGTCGGTTTCTGGATTCGGAAGAGAAGATGCCCGGCAGTGAAAGCATGCCTGAGTGCACGCCCTGGTGAGTTCCCATGCAACGATAGAGGGGCTGCTCATGCGATAAGCTCTGAAATCCTTGGAGCAAAATACGTAATGATCATGTCTGCCCCAGCACGTTTTATGGAGGTCACACTTTCCATGATACAGGAATCTTCGTCGACCCATCCCCTCTGAGCTGCTGCCTTGATCATTGAATATTCTCCTGAGACCTGGTAAGCGCACAGGGGTTCATCGAATTCATCGGCGATAACCCGGATGACATCGAGATAGGGAAGAGCGGGTTTAACCATGATGAGGTCAGCCCCCTCTTCGATATCCAGGGCAACTTCACGAAGTGCTTCACGAACATTTGCCGGGTCCATCTGGTGAGATTTCCTGTCACCGAACGAAGGGCTAGATTGTGCCGCTTCTCTGAAAGGGCCATAATAGGATGATGCATACTTTGCAGAATAACTCAGGATCGGGGTATGTTCGTAGCCACCTTCATCCAGTGCGTCTCGGATGACACCGACTCGTCCATCCATCATGTCGGAGGGAGCGATGATGTCCGCTCCTGCCTTTGCGTGGGAAAGAGAAACACTGGCAAGAACATCGAGGGTGTCGTCGTTGATCACCTCTCCTTTCTCGTTGAGGATGCCACAGTGTCCGTGATCGGTATACTCACACAGACAGACATCGGTGATTACAATGAGATCTGGAACCGCGTTCTTGATGACCTGTATGGCCTGCTGCACGACTCCATCTTTTCTGTGTGAAGAGGTGCCCTGTGCATCCTTGTGCCTTGGGATGCCAAAGAGCAGTACGGCGGGGATACCTTTCGATGTGATGTCCTTTACTACTCCGGGGAGGATATCGGGGGAACAGCGGAACTGGCCGGGCATGGCATCAATAGGTTCATGTATGGATGTTCCCTCCCTGACGATGATCGGGTAGATGAGAAAATCACGAGACACTCTCGTCTCTCTGACCATGGATCGGAGTACTTCATTCTTTCGCAGTCTTCGAGGTCTGTGTTCGGGAAACATTGTCACCCCCCGTAGGAACGTTTTTTATCAAGCACGAATTGTTTCTTATATCTTTCCACAATTCAAGTTGCAAGTCAGGGAATGTGGAATATGACGGGAAGGATATTCAGTGCGTGGAGACGATCAATGACAAGAACAAGCATGTACCCGATGGGAAACCACATCACGCTGAAAAAAGACCTGCGAAATGCCCGGGTATCGATGGTGTACGTTCGGGGTTCCTGGTACAGGGAAAAGCGGGGAATGAAGCAGGGAGTCTTTTCCCTGTACGAAAGAAACGCCACCCCGTGCGTTTCAAGGAGGTGCTTTTCCTCTGCCTTGATGGCGAGCGGGTAATAGACGGCAAACAGGAGCAGGATCAGAGCGAGAACGAGAATGTTGTTCGTTGCAATACCGATGCCCAGAGAACCGAGCAGGCTGAACAGATAGAGGGGATTTCTCACCATAGAGTACGGTCCGTGCCTGATCAGGTCTTTTGTTTTGTGGCCGCTGATGTAACTGAGCGCCCAGAGACGTCCGAACATGCCGACGAGAACCAGTAAGAAGGAAAACAGTTCTAGGGCGATGTCGGCAACAGGGGGGACGGGGAGTGAAGAGGTACTCAGGACAGTCACGAGCAGGATGAGCGCGACCGTGATACGGCTGAGCATAACTCGGTAATCTTTGGTAAAATCAGCAAATATTGACATGATTATGGAAAGAATACCTAGGATACCTTGAGGGAAAAAGTCAATTGAATTTGCAAGGATTGACGATATGGTTCACACATTGATCTCCCCCTGCCTGTGATGAAGAATCGGGAAGCCGTTCGAGCACGGTTTATCACTGAATGGTTCGATCTGCCAAGAGAGCCGGTTGACCTCCAGGAGCACTTTGTATTACAAGCCATGAGGGGATAACGATATTCACGGGGGGGGTATGGCCCTGCACACGGTGATTATGGCAGGAGGAAAGGGTGAGCGTCTGTGGCCTCTTTCGACTCCTGAGCATCCAAAACAGCTGATCGCTATTTCCGGTGACAAGAGCCTGTTACGCGACACGTTCGAACGATCCCTGGTGTTTTCCAAACCAGAGACCATCTACGTGGTCACCGGCGAACTCCTCCGAGGAGAAGTGCTCCGTCAGATTCCGGAGATACCTGAAGAAAACATTCTTGCAGAACCCTTCGGGAGGAATACGGCTCCCTGCATCGGGTATGCCGGGGTGGTAATCTCTCAAAGGGATCCGGAAGGGATCATGATTGTGTTCCCCTCGGATCATACCATAGAGGATGTAGACGGGTTCTCCGAGGTAATTGCAACAGGGGTGCGTGCATTGGAGACGTATCCCGAACTTCTCATCACGATCGGTCTCGTTCCCGATAGCCCGGAAACAGGCTATGGCTACATCGCTCCCGGCGAGACCCTCTTCGAAAGCGGGAAGATTCTCGTGCATCAGGTTACACGGTTCCACGAGAAACCGACCAGAGAAACGGCTCTCGAATATATTCACAAAGGCTTCCTGTGGAACGGGGGGATGTTTCTCTGGAAGGTGTCGACTATTTTGAATATGTTTGCACGCCACATGCCTGAAATACACCGGGACCTCATGAGTCTCGAGGATTCGTTGCGTCGTTCATGCCCGGGAGGGCTCCGAGAATTTTACGAGAGAGCCCCCTCACTATCCATCGACTATGGTGTCATGGAAAAGGCCGAGGAGATTGCGGTTATTCCAGCCCAGTTCGGATGGAGCGATATCGGGTCATGGGATGCCCTGGGCAGGCATCTCGAATGTGATCAGGACGGTAATGGGGCAAGAGGTGAACATTGTTTCGTTGATTCCCGGGGGAACGTCACCTCTTCATTTGGGAAGAAGATTGTTCTCGTCGATGTCAATGATCTTGTCGTCGTTGAAGGGAAAGACACGATTCTGGTCTGCCCCAGGAAGAGTTCCCAGAGGGTCAGTGACATTGCCCGGAAAATTCAGAACTGAGAGGTTTTTCTCTGAGCACTCTTCTGCGACATTGCGTGAATCCTGGATTTCAATTACAGTTTGTCGAATAAAAATCCGATCCCATGGAAGATCGCCCCACAGATCTTCTGCTGAAGATGGTCTTCGGTTGAGGTCAGGATAGGGAGAGAGGAACTACCGGTATGAAGATTACAATTCTCGGATGCAGTGGTTCGGTCACACCAGGATACAACACCACCAGCATCCTCATCAACGGCCACACGCTCATCGATGCCGGATCAGCAGCCTCGGTGCTGACGGAAAAGGCCCTTTCCGGGATACGGACCATTCTCCTAACTCACTCACATATCGATCATATCAAGGAACTCCCGTTTATCATCGATACCCTGTATTCTCTCGGGACAACAGGTACTACCATCTGGGGGAGTGAAAAGACGATCGAGGCTCTTAAAACGCACGTGTTCAATGGTCTCATCTGGCCGGACATGAAAGAGCTTGATGCAGAGGAAGGTTTTGTTCGTCTGAAGATACTTCCCTCTTCTGAGATCGTGATTGAAAACATCACGGTGCAGGCCGTCTCCGTGGACCATATTGCAGGATCCGTGGGATATATTCTCTCTGATAACGGAAACAAGGTTTTCTTCAGCGGTGATGCCGGTTATCAGCAATCCATGTTCGAGCGGATAGGCCATCTGGGAGATGACCTCAAGGCTCTCTTCATCGAGGTGTCATTTCCCGACAGGATGCAACATATTGCCAAGGTGTCACGCCATCTTACACCCGGATCGATCCGGCAAGGAATCAAGGGACGTGTTGGAACCTCAACACGGGTGATTGCGTATCACATAAAGCCAAAGCACCTCGAAGAAGTAATTAGTGAATTATCCCCGGAGATAGAGTATATTGTCGGCGGGGAGGAATTTACCTTTTGACGGAACTGCTGGACTTGGCGAAAAAGGATGGAAGGTGGTCCGAGTGCCCATCGTGCTCCGAAATCATCATTACCACGAAGCTGAAGGAAAATCTCTGGGTCTGCTCTCACTGTAATCATCATTTCCGCATCAATGCCAAGGAGCGGATAGCTCTCCTGTGTGATCAGGAAGGATTCATCGGACTGGACCTCACCGGTCAAACCGTGCATCAGGGCGGTGTGCCCCCGGAAGACTCCATCAGGGCCGGGGAGGCTACCATTGACGGACAGAAGTGTATTCTTGCCGTCATGGATTTTACCTTCAAGGGCGGTTCCATGGGAGTGTACCTCGGTAATGCCGTAGTTCGGGTTTTCCATTACGCACAGGAAATGAAGGTTCCCCTTGTGTTTTTCACTGCCTCGGGCGGGGTGAGGATTCAGGAGGGAATCTGGGGACTCCTCCAGATGATCAGAACGGTCCATGCACGAACTGCAACCGAGAAGATCCCGATGATTACCGTATTCACCGATCCGACCACGGGAGGAGTTAGTGCAAGCTTCGCTTCTCTTGCAGATATTCTCCTTGCAGAACCAGGAGCACGGATAGGATTTGCCGGCCCCAGGGTTATCGAGGCTACCACACAAGTAACCTTGCCGCCTGGTTTTCAGGAGGCGCGTACATTGCTTGCCCATGGATTTCTCGATCGTATTGTGAGCCGCCATGAGTTGCGTTCCACTCTGTCGTCTTTTCTGAGATGGTTCTAGGTGATTTTGATCAGAATGCGTGGTCTTTTGGTCTTACGCGTGTCAGAAATGCCCTCGATCTCCTCGACCACCCGGAAAGAACCTACCGGCATGTGCTGGTCGGGGGAACGAACGGCAAAGGATCAACGTGCATCTATCTCGAACAGCTCCTGATCCGTGGCGGCATGAAGGTAGGCACGACAATTTCTCCGCACGTGTCTTTTTTTGAAGAGCGTTTCAGAATTCAGGGACATTTAACGGATCATGCTGAGCTGGAATCCATCCGGATAAGAATTGAACCAACACTATCCCACCTCGGGCTCACCTACTTCGAATGGTGTGTCGTCCTTGCAGTGGTGCTTTTCGCCGAGGCCAAGGTGGACATCGGGATTTTCGAAGTGGGGCTGGGCGGCAGGTATGATGCTGCCAACACCCTCGATCCAGAGCTTTCTCTCATTACCGATATTTCACGCGATCATACCCAGTACCTCGGGACAACAATCGAGCAGATTTCACGGGAAAAGGTCGAAATCTCTCGATCTGGCAGACCGCTCATCACGACAGCCTCAGGAGAGGCTCTTCGCGTTATCAGAGATCACTGCCATCGAATAGGAGCCCACCTCACGGAGATTGTCCGGCCCTATGAAGGACCCACAGGCATGAAGGGATCGCACCAGGGACGAAACGCTGCACTTGCCCTCAAGGCCATGGAACTTCTTGACGTTCGCCTCCCGGGGGATGATATTGTATCAGCGCTGAACAGTGCGTTTCTCCCGGGCCGACTTGAGTATATCGGTGATCACATAGTACTTGATGTGGCACATAATCCTTCCTCTATGGTAGTTCTTGTACAGCATCTCGAGGCAAAAGGCTTTTCCGGAGTTGGAGTGGTGGGCATCCTTGCTGACAAAGAATACGAGATTCTCGTAACCTTGTTGAAACAAGTCTGTTCCCATCTTTATATTGCACAGGTCGCTTCTGAACGATCCTGGGGGGGGCGTGAAATGGAGAAAATCAGAGACACGGGAGGGATCACCCGGTGTGAAAGTATACCGGATGCGTTTTCCCGGGCACTCGCCACAGGGGAAGACATCGTGGTAACCGGTTCATTCTTGACGATAGGAGCGCTTCGACATTGCATTATATGTCACGCCTGTATATTCTGATTCTTTCTGTCGTGTTTCCCGTGCATGCTCTGGCCGCAATTCTCACGGTTGAGGCTGATACGATTCAGAAGATCGGGGCACGGATAGAGGCAAGCGGAAATGTCATCATCAGCGGTGAAAACATCACGCTGAAAGCCGGAACTGTCATCTATGACACCCATTCGGAGGATATCTGGGCAGTGGGTGACTGTCTTCTCTATGAGGAAACCGGCGAAGTCAGAGCATCCATGATCTACTACAACGTCAGGACCAAGGACTTCTCCCTGGAGAACGGAGAAGTCTTTATCTATGATGAGCCAGTGAAGATCACCGGGGAGATCATCACCCGCTCTGGTGAGGATTTTTATTCTGGGAAAAAGATCACCTACACCCCCTGCATCGACAGTCCACCGGCATGGTCGTTTTCTGCCCGAGATCTGGAAGTGCCTCTGGAGGGCTACGGTACGGGACGGGGCGTGTCCTTTCATGTGCGCACCATACCCATCATGTATGTGCCCTATATCCTGTTTCCTGCAAAGCTCAAGCGGCAGTCCGGCCTGCTCTTTCCAGAAATGAGTCATTCCACGGACTACGGATACCGGTTCGGTGTTCCAGCCTATTTTGTCATCGGTCGTTCAGCTGATCTGACCCTGACCCCTACCTATCTGAGCGAGAGGGGACTTCTCACCTCTGCAGAATTCCGCTATCGCATGGATTACGAGCGTGAAGGCCAATTTTACGTAGAACATCTCAGAGATGAAAGGGGAGGGGAGGAGAGCCGTTATGGAATCATCGATGAGATACCGAAGCAGAGATGGTTCGCAAAGGCCGTTCATACGGGAGGATCACTGACCTGGGACGTCAACCTGGTAAGCAATGAGGATTACCTCCGGGACATCGGGCCTTTTTATGGAAAAAGCTCCGACTGGCGGAGCGTCACTCTCGACGGCGATGAAGACCTGGATGCCCTGATTTCGAGGATGCAGTGGACAGAGACAGCCAGGGGCATTAGCCTGGGAATTTCCGCGAGGTGGACACAGGATCTCACGGTAGAGGGCGATGACAGAACCCTTCAGGAACTACCGAAGATCAGGGTGAGAATGAATCAGCGGCCGGTCCTGTCAACACCCTTCGCTGTGGCTGGAGAGGTCAGTTCCACCCGCGTATACTCGCTTGATTGGATTGAAGCCATCAAGGATGATGGGCATATAGAAGTCTCCCTGCCTGTAGCGATACATCCCTACGTCACCCTCAGGCCCTATGTGTCGGAACGCTACAGAGACACGCTGTTTACGAAGAAAGACGGGGAATATGAAAAGAACACCTATGCAGAAACCTGGCAGATACGGGGAGCTTCTCTGAACACCACGTTGTACAGTGCACGCTTTGGTGACATGTGGTATCACCAGATCATCCCTGAATCGAAGTGGATCTACCGGTCGCGCCACGGGGGTAATTACGATCCTGCTGGAACGGACGATCTCTTCCCGGTTCTTTTCGCGGCGGATGAATGGGAAAAGCAGTACGACATGAACCTCAGCCTGGCGAACTATATCCGAGACCGTTCGGGAAAGTCTCTCATGGACCTGACCATCGGCAGAACGTACAGCTACCTCACCCGTGAATGGGATCTGTTTTCTGCCAGGGTTCGGTTTGCCCCGGTAGACTGGCTTTCTGTAACCCACACGAACAGGTTCGGGAGAGCGTCTCTGAGACCGTATGCAACTCATGAGCATGCCACGAAACTTACCCTGATGGATGAGCGGGGTGATGAACTTTTCTTCTCCGAAGAATACAACAGAGAGGATGTAAAAACAGCAACCGGTGGATTCAGGGTTTCATTACTAGGTGGATTTTCAGCCCGGTTTGTTACCAAGTATGATTATCGGGTTCGCAGGTTTGACTACTCACGGCAGGGAGTTACCTATGATTCCCAGTGCTGGAGCATCGATTTTTCACGGGAAGTGAACGTGTCCAAAGATGATAAGCCCAGAGAGACAAAAGTGGGAATCACGGTGAGCCTGCTCGGCTTTGGGGACGTCATACAAACGAGCCAGAGCTTTGAAAAGGAACGTAATGGAGCATCCAACCCGATCACAGGCCCTTGATCTGCTCCATGAATATCAGGTCCCACACCATATCATAGAGCACAGTATGGTGGTCAGGCGAGTCGCCACAGCCATTGCCTGCTCCATGGTTTTGCGCGGAGTGTCCCTTGATATCACCCTGGTGGATAGGGCTGCAATGCTCCATGACATCTGTAAGATGCATACCGTTACCTCCGGTGGAGATCATGCCTTGCTTGGCCAGGAGCTCTTAAGCAGCATGGGATATTCCTTGCTCGGAGATGTCGTGGGTCAGCACGTTCACCTGAGGTCATTCGACCTCAGTGAAGCGATGGTGGTAAACTATGCTGACAAGCGTGTCATGCACGAAAAAATCGTTTCTGTTACCCGGAGATTTATCGATCTGATGATTCGTTACGGAACGGACGATGCCAGGCGGGCCAGAATCATGGCCCAGCATCACAAGACACTCAAAATTCAGGATATCATCGCGGCCGCATCAGCCCTGGATCTCTCATCCCTGGAGATGCTACATCTGATACCGAGCGACAAGGCGTTCAATGGTTAAAGTGGTTTCCTGGGGAAGCACTGCCTTGTTGAAAAGCAGGATGAGGATGTAGATCTTGAAGGGATAGATCAGAACCATCTTCCCCTGATTTATGAACGAGACCTTCTTCGGCATGGAATTTGTGATTCCTGCCAGAATATCCGTGAGATTGAGAAAGAACCTGTTGAGATGGGACACGTCGATTTCTCCGGAGACATGCCCTCGCTGGAAGAGCGTTTCTCCCTCGGAGGTCATAATCACGATACCCGTACAGTCATTCAGTGAGGAGATGTTCTTGACAAGCATGCGAGTAGATTCATCGATGGGAGCGATCTCTTTCTCGTCGATCTCTCCCCTCTCAAGGGCAAGGCTCATTTCATCGGCCTTCCGCATACCTTCGATCAGCAGGTATTCCCAATTTGAGGAAATCGTGATTCGTGGAGCCTTGATACCTCCGATAAACTTGAAGCTGCCCGTTGACCATGAGAGAATGGAAAACAGGGCTTCTTCTCCCTCCACGGCGCCCACTTCTGCGTGGGTTATCTGGCCATCCTCGAAATAGATGCACCCGTTCCTCTGTCCTTTCGTAACGTAGAGAGCTGTTGTAATCTGGCTCAGACAATTCATCTGAATGAGATCCGGAAGCTGCAGTCCGGTAATACTGCCATTGAAGCCCCGTGCTTCGACTTCCTTCAAGCCCTTGAGAATAAGACTTCTCATCTGTTCAATCTCGAAGGGTTTCTCTATGTAGTAGAGAGATCCCCTGGCGTGTGCCTTGGCCTTGATCTCGGAAGAACCGTAGGCGGTCATGATGATGACCTTGGTCGCGGGTCGTAGTTCCTTGATTTTCACCAGGAGATCCAATCCACTGATTCCTGGGAGTCGAATGTCCAAGACAACGACATCGAAGATGGTGCTGTTCAAGAGAGAAAGGGCCGTCTCACCATCGTTGACTGTGGTGACCTCATAGGTTTCTCGGTCGTGAGAGAGTGACTTTGCCAGAGACCAGGTAAGGGTCTCTTCATCGTCTACGATGAGTACCTGTTTGGGCATTTACGCTCCTCCCAGTCGTTCAAGGGCCATTCTCAGAGAAAGCTTCAGTCGGACAAAGGATGCGCCGAGTTGTTTCATTTCACGGGAGGACGCTTCGGGAAATTCACGTTCAAAGTTACCGAGACTCAGCTCTTCCAGGGCTTCAAAGGATCGTGTGAGGGGAGAAGTGACGACACGAGAAACAAAAACCCCTGCTCCGAGGATAACGAAGATCCCGGCAAGGAGATAGATCAAGAGAAAGCGCATCATGCTGTCGATATTCTGACTGATCTGTTGATCCTGCGTGGAGACCAGGTCCTTTTCCCACATCCCGGGTTTTACGGCTATAATATACGCGTCTTCATGTACCGGAGAGAAGACCAATAAGTAGTCCTTTGTGGCGATGGGTTTTGATCGACCGGCTTTCAATGCGGCCATGATGGTGTGTGCCTGATCGAGGACCTCGGGAAGTTCGTACATATAGTGACCGACATGAGGGGTATGGGTTGAGGCGGAAATTTTAAGGTCATCTGAGCTCACCACCATGATTTCTGCCCAAGAGCGGGGGAGATCCATTTCATTGATCTGTTCCGGGGAAAGAACGGAAAGGATCCAGGTGAGCACTTCCGTGTTCTGTTGAACGAGATGTTCAGTAAGCGGATTCAGATTGATGTTCCGCATCTGCTGAAGCTGCATGAATACAACGGCAAAAGATCCAGCAAGAATGAGGAGGGACGATAGACAAACGATGAGAAAGACTCTCAGCTTCATGAATGATCTCCGTCCGCTTTCAGCCAATCTGTCATGTCATCGAGAAATTTCAGGGACATTCGTTCATCAGGGATTCTGCTCGAGAGTGTTTCAATGAGGGAAGCCTTCTGTTCCATGGTATCGGAGAGCAGATCAATCCCCATTTCTCTGGAGATTTCCATGATAATCACCGGTGCGATAGGCCCGATTGCCTTTATCAGAGCCATTTTCAACGATTCAATGAAGGGAACGTCCGGGAGTATGACCGGCTGGAATCCTCTGTGTACTTCGGTCTGTACTGCCTCTTTGATGAGACCTAGCTTTACAAGCGTGTAGAAAATTCTCATGGTGTCGGATACGCCATAGCCGATAAGCTGTGCAATCTCGGCAATGGACTTCTTTGCGTCTACGTTTGCCAGGGCCTTCCATTGAAATGACTTGAGTTGAAGATCGCGCTCCCTGATATCAGGTTCAAGGGTATACACGATGCTGCTGGAAGGAATAAGTGTGGTTACCTTGTCCATCTGACGGATTCGGTTGGTGGTCTCGGCGAGGATTTCTTCCATGCCCATGTCAATGGTAGTACCGTGGGGAACCTCATCCACATGAAACCTGTACTCACCGGAGGTCCAAACCGCCAGTTCATAAATGGCTTTTGTCCCGCTCAGTGATCCACACTGGGCATGAATGACATGCCCCTCGTTAAAAAAAATATTTCCTGTTTCCGCCCCGTTGGTGAGGAACAGCCTGCCGGTTCGTTTGCCCAAGGAGAGAATTTTTATGATTTCCGGGCAGCGGGTATTCTCGAGATCTCCGCTGATATCCTGTTTCATGATGCTCACGACTCCTTGTTCATGTCTGCGATGAGGAGTTTTCCTGTCATCCTGACAAACGCCTGATTAACCTGAGAGCTTGAAACAACGGTGAGCATTCTGTCTGTATTGGGGAACACGGTGAGCGTGAGGTCTTCAAGGAAGATCTCCACAATATTGCCGGGACGCTGCTGGGTCAAGGCGAGAGCTGCGTACAGTTCCTGAAACTGTTCTTTTGCTCCGGCGAACGGATGTTTCGATGGGAGTTTAATCTGGACCCTCTTGTCCTGAGAAATCACGTATCCGTGCACACCAGGAATTTTGAGGAGATCTTTTATGGACTTCTTCATGTCACATGCCCTATCGGCAATAAAAAAATGTTTCTTTACGGATCGTTATCACTGTTGAACACCTCAAGCTTTTTCCCTCTAAACCGATACGTTTTCTAGAAAATTGAGTATAAAAAAAGGGTCAAAACAATGTTCTGGCGCATTCACTATTTCTTGTCAACACTGATGAGTTATTTTTCCTACGGGTGGTACGTGTTGTTCCAGAAGAATCATGAAAAAACCCGTGAATGTCGTCGTGATTATGGACGGAATTCCCGCAGCATAATCGAAAATCAATTCAAAACCTTTCAGAACATGGATGAATACAACAGGGACTTTCTCTGCATCATCCAGTCACACCGACGCTCTTTTCTCATCGATTATTCCCAGAAAGATGGTCATTTCAGGGTATAGAGAGCTTTAACAAGAGCTTCAATCTCCCTGACTTGAAACCCCCTGACCAGTTCCATAACAGGAAACATTGAAATCCCTCTTGAGAAAAGGTTGTGACACGCCTATAGGTTACAGAACATCAGTATTCCGGAGAGAAGAAATGCAAGAGAGGATACACTCCATAATTGAAGAGTCTCTGGAACTCCACGGGACGCTGCACAGGTTGACGCCCGAGATTGTTGCAGCCGCACAGGTCCTGCTCGAGTCCCTTCGAAGAGGAAACAAGATCATGTTTGTCGGCAACGGCGGTTCTGCAGCCGATGCCCAGCACATCGCCGCAGAACTCGTCAACAGATTTAGACTAGAACGGGAACCGCTGGCCGGTCTTGCTCTCACGACGGACAGTTCGGTTCTCACCTCGATCAGCAATGACTACTCCTTTGATGCAATCTACGAAAAACAGATTAGGGCCCTGGGGAAGCAAGGCGATTCTCTCGTGGGAATTTCAACGAGCGGAAACTCTCCAAATATCATCAGGGCATTCGAGGCTGCTCGGGAGATGGGCATTTCCACTATAGCCATGACCGGCAACAAAGGAGATCTCGCCGAACTGGCTGATGTCGTTCTTGCTGTTCCATCCGTGATCACTGCTCGTATCCAGGAGATGCATATTCTTCTGGGACACATTCTCTGTGAGGTGCTCGAGCAGGGGATGGTAGGATTGATTTGACAAAACATCTTCATGCAACTATGTATAGGAGTATCGTCGGGGGCGTAATGGGTTCGACGGGGGCAGTTGATGCCCAAGGAGCATGCCGAGGTCTGTCTCCTCGTTAAACAGGCAGAGACACGATAAGTGCCGACGATTATTCTTACGCACTGGCTGCCTAACGAGCAGTCACGTCCTGCATAAACCCGCCTTCCGGTTTATGTATGGATGTCAAATGAAGGAAGGCAACCCTCACAGTCAGGCCTCTGGGCTGCATGGGTACTCAAGAGAGGCTGGGCAATGCAAAGCCTGTCTGCGGGCAGAGCATAGCTGAGATCTGAATACACAGACTACGCATGTAGGAGCCTTGTGCTGAAGGCCTTCGGACGGGGGTTCGATTCCCCCCGCCTCCACCAGTTAAAAAAGGCAGACCCGTCCACTAACCGCGCCCGGTTGGTGGGCGGGTTTTCTTTTACTACCTATTGTCAGTGACTTACGTCGCTTTTAATGTGTCGGCGCTACCGCCCCGATCACTCCCGTTTCGGGAAATCAGTCACACCCGGCTTCTCTTTCGACTGAAAATTCTCCGTATTCTTACCCCCATTCTCCAGACCTCGTACGGTGTCCTGCATTTTTTCCTGCAACCGCTGTTCGGCAATCTGATGAACAGGGACGTTCGAATGCCGCGAAGCACAGGACGTGCGAGAGCGGCCTTCGGCAAACTGGTTGATACTCTTCATGATTTAAGTCAAACAGGTCGTTGATGTCCATGGTCGGTCGCTCCTCGTTGTGGTTTATGCCCTTACTTACCGGAGAGACGGAGAAAGAGTCGGGCGGTGGCTGAAATTTTTTCGCGATGTCCTTCTCTGGGGGCTTACTTACCGGGCGGTGGCGGGATGTGTCGGAAAATTCTGAAATAATCGCCAATTTTCAGCTTTCCACATGCGTTGTCACCTGCTATATTGAGGACCGTAATTTTACGTTGGGCAAATTGCATTCGCTTGCCGCCGGTGAATTGGTGGCGCACCAGAAATTGAGGCAAACCGATATGGCAAAGGCACCGGAAAATATTGCGGAGACGGTCAAAGAAGTCCGCCAGCAACTGGGGCTCAGCCAGGAAGAGCTGGCCCACGAGCTGGGCGTGAGCTTTTCCACGATCAACCGCTGGGAAAACAGCAAGACGGTTCCCTTCAAGCTGGCGAGAAGGCAATTCGAAGCCTTTTGTGAGCGGATGACGGAGCGGGGGAAATTGCATCTGCCCGAGAATATGAGGAGTGATATTCGATGAGCACCAACACCGGAGCCAATCTCGGGTTTGAGGACAAGCTGTGGAATGCGGCCGACAAGTTGCGCGGCACTATGGATGCGGCCGAATACAAGCATGTCGTGCTCGGCCTCATCTTTCTGAAATACATCTCCGATTCGTTCCTCGAAAAGCATGCGGAGCTTCAGGCTGAGGAATATGCCGACCCTGAAGATCGCGACGAATACAACGCCGCCAACGTTTTCTGGGTGCCGACCGAGGCCCGCTGGAATTATCTGCAGGGCCGCGCCAAAGATCCGAAAATCGGCCAGCTCATCGATGAAGCCATGGCGGCTATCGAGCGCGACAACACCTCGCTGAAAGGTGTTCTCCCCAAGGATTACGCCCGCCCGGCCCTCGATAAATCGCGCCTTGGGGAGCTGATTGATCTCATTGCCACGATAGGCCTTGGCGACAGGGAGAGCCGCAAGCAAGACATTCTCGGCCGCGTCTACGAATACTTTCTGGCGCAATTTGCCGAAAAGGAAGGCAAGGGCGGCGGTGAGTTCTACACCCCCCAATGCGTGGTCAAGCTGCTGGTCGAGATGATCGAGCCCTTCAAGGGCCGTGTCTACGACCCGTGCTGCGGGTCGGGTGGCATGTTCGTGCAGGCCTTGCGCTTTGTCGAGGCGCACGCCAACGGTAATGGCAACGGGTCCTCAAATTCACAGGGGGCCCGCCGGGAGATTGCCGTTTACGGCCAGGAGATGAATTACACCACCTGGCGTCTGGCGATCATGAACATGGCCATTCGCGGCATCGACGCCGATATCCGCTGGAATGAAAAAGGGTCGTTCCTGCAGGATGCCCATAAGGATCTGAAAGCCGACTTCATCCTCGCCAATCCCCCGTTCAACGATGAGGACTGGGGCTTTTCCAAGGTCAAGGAGGACGTCCGCTGGGCTTTTGGCACACCTCCGGCCGGTGGCCCGCGCAAGCAGAAGGACGGCTCCGTTGTCCATGTGGACGGCGGCAACGCCAACTACGCATGGATTCAGCACTTCGTGCATCACCTCGCGCCGGACGGCATCGCCGGTTTTGTGCTGGCCAACGGTTCCGTTCCATGTCCACCAACACCTCCGGCGAGGGCGAGATCCGCAAGTCGCTGATGGAATCCGATATGGTGGATTGCATGATCGCCCTGCCCGGCCAGCTCTTCTACACCACCCAGATCCCGGTCTGCCTCTGGTTTCTGACCCGCTCCAAGAAGGCCGACGCCAAACGGAGCTTCCGCAGTCGCGCAGGTGAAACCCTGTTCATCGACGCCCGCAAGCTGGGCACGCTGATTGACCGCACCCACCGGGAATTGTCCGACGAGGAGATCGCCGAGATCGGCCGCACCTATCATGCCTGGCGCGGCGAGGAAAAGGACGGCATCTACGAAGACAAAGCCGGTTTCTGCAAGTCTGCCATTCTCGACGACATCCGCTCCCACCACCATGTATTGACCCCAGGCCGCTATGTCGGCGCCGAGGCCATCGAAGACGACGGCATCGCCTTTGAAGAAAAGATGGCGGAGCTTTCCGACCGACTTTACCAGCAGATGCGCGAGTCGGTGGAGCTGGATGCCGTGATCCGCCGCAATCTGGAGGTACTGGGTTATGGTGAGTAAGGGAAACACCGCCATCGTCCTCCGGGAGGAAAACCTCCGCAGCCTCAATTACCACGTGCGTGGAGTTGAAGTGATGCTGGATCGCGACCTGGCAGACCTGTACCAGGTGGAAACCAGGGCGCTAAAACAGGCCGTGAAGAGGAACAGCAGGCGTTTTCCTGAAGATTTCATGTTTGTGCTCGATGATTCCGAGGTCGAGATGCTGGTATCACAATCTGTGATACCTTCAAAACAGGTGCTTGGCGGAGCTATGCCCTTTGCCTTTACAGAGCAGGGGGTGGCCGCGCTCTCCTCCGTTCTTACCAGCGATCGGGCCATCGAGGTCAATATCGCCGTCATGCGTGCCTTTGTCGCCATGCGCCGGTTGCTGGCGGCCAGCGGCGGCCTGCTCCAGCGCATGGACACGCTGGAAAAACGGCAGATCGCCAGCGAAATCAAGACCGACGCCCGTTTCGACAAGGTGTTCGACGCGCTGGAGAGCAGAAGCCTGAACCCTGCTCAGGGCATCTTCTTCGACGGCCAGATCTTCGACGCCTATGTCTTCGTCAACGACCTGCTGCGCCAGGCGAAAAAGTCCATCGTCCTGATCGACAACTACGTGGATGACAGCGTACTGGCCCAGCTCGCCAAACGCAAAAACGGCGTCAGTGCTACGATCCTCACCAAAACCATCGGCAAGGCGCTGGCCCAGGACCTCAAGAAGCACAACGCCCAATACCCGCCCATCGTCATCCAGGAATTCGCCGACAGCCACGACCGCTTCCTGATCCTCGACGGCGAAACCGTCTATCACCTCGGGGCTTCGCTCAAGGACCTGGGCAAGAAGTGGTTTGCCTTCTCCAAGATGGACAAGAGCGGCTTGAAGGTGATGGAACGGGTGACTGCCATTCTGGGAGGTGCCCATGCGTAACCTTGACCACAGCCGTAAACCCGTCGAATTCGACGGAATAAGAACCACCTTGGCAAAACTGGTCGAATTCGACCGGTTTAACCGTGTCGGATTCGAGGCGGTTGCAGACAAGGGCGACGAACGCATGAAGCTGCCGGGAGGTGAGCAATGACCGTCGCCGAACTGATCGCCCGATTGCAGAACTACCCGGCCGACCTGGAGGTGGTTGTCGCCAGCTACGAACAGGGCTACGACCCGGCCACCGACCTGCGCGAGATCGCCATCGAGAAGGTCGAGGACAGGGAGTGGTATGTCGGCGTCTACGATGACGCCCCGGCCCCTGCTTGCGCGCAACGCGCAGGCAAGTCGGGCCGCAAGGCGCTGCTGATCCATTCGCGCTTTCTGCGCTCGGAGGAGAAGGCATGAAACGGCAGGGACGATTCGATTGTCTGGATGGGGCCAGGGGTGGGTTCATGGAGCTGGTTGCCGCCTGCCTGCCGAAGCCTCGGCGCAGGCAGGTAATTCGCCGCAGCTTGGAGGGGGGCGGCTATGGGGAATAATTGGCCAACCTATCCTCTTGAGAAGTGTATGGAGGCGATAATTGACTATCGGGGCAAAACTCCTAATAAAACTTCATCAGGAGTCCCACTGATTACTGCCAAAATTGTGAAAGGAGGCCGAATACTTCCTGTTCAAGAATACATTGCCGAATCGGAATACGATACGTGGATGCGTCGTGGTCACCCCCAGAAGGGAGACATCTTAATAACCACAGAAGCACCTCTTGGCGAAGTTGCTCAATTGGATGGTCGCAAGGTTGCACTTGCTCAAAGATTAATCACTTTGCGTGGTAAGAAAGGCTTTCTTGATAACACATTTCTGAAATACCTTCTTCAGTCACACGAAGTCCAACATCAAATAGATGGTAGAGCATCGGGTACAAACGTATCAGGTATCAAGCAAAGCGAGTTGCGAAAGGTATTACTTCCGATTCCAGATTTCCCCGAACAACGCGCCATTGCCCACATTCTCGGATCGTTGGACGACAAGATCGAACTGAACCGGCGGATGAATGAAACGCTGGAGGCCATGGTCCAGGCGCTGTTCAAGAGCTGGTTTATCGATTTCGATCCGGTCATCGACAACGCCCTGGCCGCAGGCCACCCCATCCCCGAAGAACTGCAAGCCCGCGCCGCCCTGCGCGAGTCCCTCGGCGACGCCCGCAAACCTCTGCCGGACGACCTCTGCAACCTTTTCCCCAGTGAGTTTGAATTCACCGAAGAAATGGGCTGGATTCCGAAGGGGTGGGAGGTCGGAACATTTGGAAATATCGCAATACAAAAAAGGCTTCCAGCGCATCCCCCCTCGATTCCAACAGACACACCGTACATTGGCCTTGAACATATGCCTATGGGTTCTATTTCACTGGGCAATTGGGGCTTAGCAGAAGACATAAGTAGCGGAAAATCTTGGTTTGCTGAGAACGATATTCTCTTCGGTAAATTGCGCCCATATTTTCACAAGGTAGGAGTGGCACCAGTTGATGGCGTGTGTTCGACCGATATTGTTGTCATAACACCAAAAACTGATGAATGGTTTTCTACTGCACTTTGCATTGCTTCGAGCAAGGCGTTCGTCGAGTACACTACGGCTGGTTCTACTGGCACCAAAATGCCGCGAACCAATTGGAAGGACATGGCAGCCTATAAGGTATGCCTGCCAGCAAAGAGCGTGGCGGACCTTTTTGATTCTTCGCTAAAACCTTCTATCGCGAAAATACTCGCAAACCTTCATGCAAACCGTGACTTGTCACGAACCCGCGACACCCTGCTCCCCAAACTCCTCTCCGGCGAAATCCGCACTCAGGCCGCTGAAAAACTGGTGGAGGTTGCCGTATGAGCAAAAGCAAGAAGCTCAGCAACCCTTTTTCAACCGGCGGTGGCGGCGTTCATTTTGAAGCGCATGTCCAGGCGTCATTTGTCGCGCTGATGCTTACCGGTGGTCACGCCCCCTGCCTTCCCTGCTGGCCCATTGCGGAAATCAAACTTCAGGGCAAGATCGACGGCTTTGATACCGACGATCTCGTTGTTGTCGTGGAAAACGTGAACAGCAAGGAACGGCGGAAACTTCTCGGGCAGGTCAAGCATTCCATTGCCATCACGCAGGGCAGCACCCTGTTTGGGGAGGTGATGCAAGCCGCCTGGAATGATTTCAAGAATCCCAAGGTGTTCGCCAAGGATAAGGATATTATTGCACTGATCACAGGACCGCTCAGCGTGACCGATGCACACAATGTGCAATGGTTGCTGAACCAGGCGAGGCACACCAAGAACGTTGATGAGTTTTTCAGAAACGTCCAGCAGACGAATTTCAGCCCACCCAAGAGTACCGATAAACTTGAGGTTATTCAGCACCATCTGAAGGCAGCAAACGGCGGCAACGATGTATCAAGGGATGAACTCTATGACTTCCTGAACCACTTCCATCTGCTCGGTTACGATCTTGGTAACGAAATCGGTGTTGTCCTGTCTCTGTTGCACTCCCACATTTCCCAATTTCAGCAGCAGTATCCGCAGTGGGTTTGGTCACGGGTTGTCGATATTGTACAAACATGGAATCAGGATGCCGGTACGATCACGCCCGGCAAGCTGCCGGACGACCTTCTGGATGCCTTTAAACAAAAGGCCGTGGCGGAGATGCCCGAGGAGTTCAAGGCGGCACAGGAGAAACCTAAAACCGATTGGACCCAGCATCCGGACGCCACGTATCTGGCTTTGGCGATTTTGATCGGCTCTTGGCAAGACAAAAGTCGATGCGACCTTGAGGCGATAACCCAACTGCTCGGCATCAGTTATGACGAATGGCTAAAGAAGGCGCGGGAAATATTGCACTGCCCTGACAGCCCGTTGGCTCTCGAAAACGGCATCTGGAAAGTTGTTAATCGAGCCGAGCTTTGGAGCCTGCTGGGATCGCGCCTCCTTGATCAGAATCTCGATACGTTTAGGTCGCTTGCTGTTTCCGTCCTGAAGGAGGCAGACCCCGCTTTTGAACTGCCCGCCGAAGAGCGATACGCGGCAAGCATTCACGGCAAGGTGCTGAAATGTTCACACGTGCTGCGAAAAGGCATTGCCGAGGGCTTGGCCATTCTGGGCAGCCAGACGGAGTCGTGCGCTAACTGTTCGCAAGGGAAAGCTGAAGCAACCACCGTATTGGTGATACGCGAACTTCTGACCGATGCCGACTGGGTTTTGTGGGGCAGCCTGAACAGTCTGCTGCCCACCCTGGCCGAAGCCGCCCCGGGTGAATTTCTTGCTGCGGTCGAGAAGGCGATGCGTCTGACGCCCTGTCCTTTTGATGCGCTTTTTTCCCAGGAAGGCAACGGCATCACCGGCGGCAATTATTTAACCGGCCTGCTCTGGGCGCTGGAAGGGCTGGCCTGGGATGAACAATATCTGGTTCGAGTCTGTGTTGCGCTTGCTGAACTTGCCAGCCATGATCCCGGCGGCCAGTGGGCCAATCGACCATCCAATTCGCTTGCAACCATTTTGTTGCCTTGGCTGCCGCAAACGCTGGCATCTGTTGACAAGCGCAAGGTGGCGGTACGAACGATCCTTAATGAATGGCCGGATATTGCCTGGAATCTGATCATTCAGCTTCTTCCCGGCCAGCATCAGACCTCTTCCGGATCGCACAAACCAAGCTGGCGCAAGACCATCCCCGATGATTGGGAAAAAGGCGTGACGCATCAGGAATACTGGCAGCAGGCATCTTTTTACGCGGAACTTGCGGTGGCTGCCGCTGGTCAAGATACCGATCGGCTTTCCGCCTTGATTGATCATTTTGATAACCTGCCTGAACCCGCTTTTGATCAACTTCTTCAGGCTCTTGCCTCCCAACCCATTTCAGAGCTCCCCGAGGAGCAACGACTTTCGATTTGGGACCATCTCACGAAATTCACAAACAAACACCGGCGGTTCTCCGATGCGAAATGGGCATTGCCCGACGAACTGATCACCCGCATTGAACACGTTGCCGGGCAACTCGCCCCCGCCAACCCGTTCAATTTATATCAGCACCTTTTCACAGACCGTGACTTTGATCTTTACGAAGAGAATGGCGATTGGGAGGAGCAGCGAAAGAAACTCGACACCCGACGCGAAGCGGCGATTTCGGAAATCTTTCAGCAAGATGGTGCCGAGGGTGTTATCCGATTTGCCGATTCCGTTTCTTCACCCGGTCAGGTAGGGCACGCGCTTGGCGTTATTGCCGATGATGTGTTTGAACGTACTCTTTTGCCGCATTTTCTGGATTCAGCGGACAACAAGCGTAAGGCGCTGGTGAGCGGTTTTATCTGGAGGCGTTACCATCTCAAAGGCTGGGAGTGGTGCGACGACCTCGATAAATCTGATTGGACGCCCGAGCAAGTAGGTCAATTCCTGGCTTGTTTGCCGTTTACCAAGGAAACATGGGATCGGGCCTCTGAATGGCTTCAGGCGCCCGAAAGTGAATATTGGACGCGCACCGGTGCAAATGCTTATCAGGCCGATGGTGATCTTGCTATTGCGATTGAGAAACTGATCGAGCATGGCAGGCCACACGCGGCAATCAACTGCCTGGACAGGTTGCGCCATGCCAAGCAGCCCATCGATAGTAACCAATGTGTCCGAGCGTTGCTTGCAGCGCTTTCCTCCAGTGAGCCCAGCTACGCCATGGACGGGTATCACATCGTCGAACTGATCAAGTTTCTTCAGGCAGAACCTGAGGTGAATCAGGACGATCTCTTTAGGGTCGAGTGGGCATATGTTCCCTTGCTCGACCGTCATAGAGGTGCCGCGCCCCAACTCCTTGAAAGCAGACTGGCCAATGATCCCGAGTTCTTTTGCGAGGTTATTCGACTGATCTACCGTTCTAAGAAAGAAGATCAACCGTCGAGAGAATCCACCGAGGAATCAAAGGCAATCGCAACAAATGCCTGGCGGCTACTGCATGAGTGGAAGACACCACCGGGAACACAAAAAGATGGAACGTTCAGCGAAGAGCGCTTTGCTGAATGGCTCCAAAGGGTAAAGGAAGCCTGTACGGCATCCGGCCACCTGGAAGTTGCACTTATCAATATTGGCGAAGTATTGATTCACGCCCCACCCGATCCAGACGGCTTATGGATACGCCGCGCTGTCGCTGCCGCACTGAATGACCGCGAAGCCGATGACATGCGCGACGGTTACAGGACGGGGACATACAACTCACGCGGTGTTCATTGGGTTGACCCAACCGGAAAACCGGAGCGAGAACTGGCTGAACAGTTCCGAAGTAAAGCCGAGGAAGTAGAGAACGCCGGATTTCAGCGATTTGCCGTTACCTTGAGAGGTTTGGCGGACAGCTACGACCGTGAGGCTGAACGCATTGTCATTGAGCATCGACAGGAGGATGAGGAATGACCGGAATCACCGAAAACATCCTCGAACAAACCTGCCTGGAATGGCTGGCCGAACTGGGCTGGACAGTGTTGCACGGCCCGGACCTGGCTCCCGGCATGCCGGGGCAGGAGCGCGAGGATTACCGACAGATTTTCCTTCTGGATCGCTTGCGTAATGCATTGACCGCAATCAATCCTGATGTCCCATCTGCGGGGATTGAAGAGGCGCTGCGCCAGATACTCGCCGTTGGCGGGCCAGATATCGTCAGCAATAATCGCGCCTTTCACCGGCTGCTGACCGACGGCGTGGACGTTGAAGTGCCGTCCCTTGATGGCTATGGCGGTTCCCGGCATCTCAAGGTCTGGCTGCTGGACCTGGAAGAGATCGACAACAACGACTGGTTGGCGTTGAACCAGTACACCGTCATCGAGGACAACAAGAACCGGCGTGCCGACGTGGTGGTCTTCGTCAACGGTTTGCCGCTGTCGATTCTCGAACTGAAAAACCCCGGTGCCGAAAACGCCACCATCAAGCACGCCTTCAATCAGCTTCAGACCTACAAGAAGGACATCCCGTCTCTTTTTACCGGCAACGAACTGCTGGTGATCTCCGACGGGATTCAGGCGCGCTCTGGCACCATCACCTCGGGATGGGACCGGTTCATGCCCTGGCGAACCATCGATGGCGAGAGCGTCGCGCCCAAAGGGATGCCGGAACTGGAGACCACCATCCGCGGCCTGTTCGAGCGCCGGGTGTTCCTCGATTACATCCTGAACTTCGTGGTTTTCGAGGATGACGGGGCGAAGATCATCAAAAAGTCGGCGGCCTACCATCAGTACTGGGCGGTCAACAAGGCTTTGGGCTGTACCCTTTCGGCCTGCGGCATCGATGCCGAGGCTTCCAGGCTCTTCGGGCGTTTCCCGGCCGAGAGCAACCCCTGGCAGGTGGCTGAGCCCACGGCCCACTACGGTAAGGGGACGCCCCATTTCGGCGGCAAGCGCATCGGGGTGGTCTGGCACACCCAGGGCAGCGGCAAAAGCCTGTCGATGACCTTCTATGCCGGGAAGGTGATCCGCCACCCGAACATGAACAACCCAACGCTGCTGGTCATTACCGACCGCAACGACCTGGATGATCAGCTCTTCGGCACCTTTGCCGGGTGCAAGGACCTGCTGCGGCAATCGCCGGTGCAGGCTGGCTCCAGGGCGCATCTGCGGGAATTGCTGAAGGTCGCTTCAGGCGGCGTGGTGTTCACCACGATCCAGAAGTTCATGCCGGACCAGAAAGGTGATGTCCACCCCCTGTTGTCGGACCGCGCCAACATTGTCGTCATCGCCGACGAGGCCCACCGCAGCCAGTATGACTTTATCGATGGTTTTGCCCGCCACCTGCATGACGCCTTGCCGCATGCCTCGTTCATCGGCTTTACCGGCACACCCATCGAAAGCGACGACCGCAGCACCCCGGCGGTCTTTGGCGAGTATATCGACAAGTACGACATCCTCCGTGCGGTGGAAGACGGCGCGACGGTTCCCATCTACTACGAAAACTGCCTGGCCCGCATCGAACTGGTGGAGTCGGAAAAGCCTCGCATCGATCCCGTGTTCGAGGAGATCACCGAGGGCGAGGAAGAGACCGGCAGGCAGAAGTTGCGCAGCAAGTGGGCGGCGCTGGAAGCCATGGTGGGGGCCGAAAAGCGCATTGCGCTGGTCGCCGAAGACCTGGTGGCGCATTTCGAGGCGCGGCTTGAGGCCATGGATGGCAAGGCCATGATTGTCTGCATGAGCCGACGTATCGCGGTGGACACCTATCAGGCGATCCGGAAGCTTCGTCCCGACTGGCACGCGGATGACGATACGGCGGGAAAAATGAAGATCGTGATGTCGGGTTCCGCCTCCGATCACATGGACTGGCAGCCCCACATCCGCAACAAGGCCGGGCGCGAGGCGATGGCGAAACGGTTTAAAGATCCAGCAGATGAGCTGAAACTGGTCATCGTGCGTGATATGTGGCTGACCGGTTTTGACTGCCCCAGCATGCATACCATGTATATCGACAAACCGATGAGCGGCCACAACCTGATGCAGGCCATCGCACGGGTCAACCGGGTTTTCCGCGACAAACCCGGAGGGCTGGTGGTCGACTATATCGGGCTTGCCGACTCCTTGAAACGGGCACTTGCCAATTACACCGCCAGCGGCGGCAGGGGTGACGCCACCATCGATCAGGAACAAGCCCTGGCGGTCTTCCTGGAGAAATACGAAATCGTGCGGGACATGCTGCACGGCTTCGATTACCAGAGTGTCATTTCCGGTCCGGCATCCGGCCGTATCGCAGGTCTGACCCGGGCAATGGAGTATGTGCTGGCGCTGGAGGACGGCAAAAAGCACTATCTACCGGCTGTCTCAACGCTCACCAAGGCGTTTGCGCTGGCAGTGCCGAATCCGAAGGCGCTTGTCTTACGCGATGAGGTCGGCTATTTTCAGGAGTTGCGGACTGCCCTGGTCAAGACGACCGGCGACGAACGCGGCAAGTCTCCCGATGAAATGGAAAGCGCCATCCGTCAGCTTGTATCCCGTGCGGTCGCGTCAACGGAGGTGGTCGATATTTTCGCGGCGGCGGGCATGGAGAAACCGGACATCTCAATCATGTCGGATGAATTCCTCGAAGAGGTGCAGGCGATGCCTCAGAAGAACCTGGCCCTGGAGCTGCTGAAAAAACTGATCAATGATGAGATCAGGACACGCTCGAAAAAGAATGTGGTTCAGGCCCGTTCCTTTGCCGAGATGCTGGAGCAATCGGTACGGAAATATCAGAACCGCGCCATCGAAACCGCCGAGGTCATTCAAGAACTGATTCGGCTCGCCAGGGAACTGCGGGAGGCGGGAAAGCGCGGGGAGACACTCGGGCTGAACGAAGACGAGGTCGCCTTTTATGATGCACTCGCCGACAATGGCAGCGCCACCCAAGTCATGGGCGATGAGAAGCTGAAGATGCTGGCCATGGAACTGGTTCTCCGGGTTCGGCAAAGTGTCACCATCGACTGGACGCTGCGCGAAAACGCCCGCGCTCAAATCCGCGTTCTGGTCAAACGCATCCTGCGCCAGTTCGGTTACCCGCCGGACATGGAAAAGAAGGCGATGGAACTGGTGCTGGAGCAGGCCGAGGTTCTTTGTAAGGCATGGGCGATGTCATGAGCGGATTCCAGCTCCAATTCACCATCACCAACCGGATGACCCAGGCGATCACCCGTATTGAACGGGCATCTTCGGCATGGAATCGTGTTGAGCTGGGGCACTGCGCAACATGGTTTGCGCCATTTCAAACAGCAGAGGGGGCAATATGAAATTTCAGCCGCCCTACACCATCACCCCTGAGATCCTGAACCGGGTTGCTGCGATCAGCGAGGCCATCGGGCGGCTGACCGTGCTCACCGATCAGGCCAGTTCCTTGCGGTTGCGGCGTATCAATCGCATCCGTACCATCCACGGTTCGCTGGCCATCGAAGGCAACACCCTGAGCGAGGCGCAGATCACCGCGATTCTGGAGGGCAAGCGGGTCATCGCCCCGCCCCGTGAGGTGCAGGAGGTGAAAAACGCCCTGGCCGCCTACGACCGGTTCGACACCTGGAAGCCTGAGTCGGAAAAGGACTTGCTTGAGGCACACCGGATTCTGATGTCCGGCCTGATCGACGAGGCGGGACTGTATCGGCATGGCGGCGTGGGGGTGATGGCGGGCCAGCAGGTAATCCACATGGCCCCGCCCGCAGACCGGTTGCCGCAGCTGATGAGTGACCTGTTCACCTGGCTGGCCGCCACCGACGCCCACCCACTCATCGCCAGCTCGGTCTTTCACTACGAGTTCGAATTCATCCACCCCTTCGCCGATGGCAATGGCCGCATGGGGCGGCTATGGCAGAGCCTGATTCTGGCCCGCTGGAATCCCCTGTTCGCCGACATCCCGGTGGAAAGTCTGATCTTCGAACACCAGGCCGAGTATTACCAGGCTATTCAGGAAAGCACCCAAAAGACCGATTCCGCTCCATTTATCGCCTTCATGCTGCGGATGATTTTGGATACCGTGACCAGCTCGACCCCGGAAGTCGCACCGGAAGTTACCCCGGAAGTCCGGCTGCTCTCAGTTCTTGCCGGAGAGATGAACCGGCAACAGCTCAAAGAGGCGCTCGGGCTGAAAGACGATGAGCATTTCCGCAAGACCTATCTGCTCCCCGCTTTGGAGGCAGGGTTGGTTGAAATGACCATTCCCGACAAGCCGCGCAGCAGCAAACAGAAATACCGGCTGACCGACAAGGGCCGCCAGGTGGTGGCCCGGCAAGGCGGTGGATAACTTGCGACAAATTTGCCTGGAGCAAATTTGGACAGCCGAATGGCTGGTCCCGAAGGGACGGCCTCCAGGGATGGAGGCCGCACAAACTCACGACACGGCTTGCGACATTGAGCTGTGACAAAGCTATGACAAGGGCTGTGACATCTTGGTGGGCCAGAGTGAGGTAACCAGAGAGGCATCCTATGAAGCAGATGAAACCGTTTGCAGGAAAATGGCGTATCGTAGAGATGGAGGTCTGGGA
>Ga0129302_1000080_pt1 | contig 61352 bp, 58 predicted proteins | sample BlaSprsedimmetaG_FD_94476 | JGI IMG/M metagenome (GOLD analysis project Ga0129302, IMG submission 94476) | Hot spring sediment bacterial and archeal communities from California, USA to study Microbial Dark Matter (Phase II) - Blank Spring... | ecosystem: Environmental > Aquatic > Thermal springs...
CGCCACCACCGATGAGTTTACCATGGTTAAGGCAAGGGTTACCGATGAAAGCGGAATTTACGATGTAACCGTTAATGGCATTTCCGCCGAACCTTCCAAGGAGGGCGTATTTCAGGTAAAGGTTCCTTTGATGATTGGTAGGAACGAAATTGTTATTAGAGCTGTTGACCTACATCAGAATAGCGTTGAAAAGAAATTCTTTGTCCTTAGGAAATTACCATCAGGCAAGGTGGCAAAAGGCGATACCGAAGAACTTGACCTGGTGTTCGATTCCCCAAAAGCTGCACCGCGTTATTTTGCCCTCATCATGGGAGCAAACGACTATGCCGACGATGCCATTACCGACTTGGATAACCCCATTCAAGATGCCACAAAGCTTTACACCGTTCTGGTTAACCGTTACACATTCGATCCAAGTAATGTAATATTCCTGAAAAATCCAACCCGCGAGCAAATGATCAACGCCATGGATTGGCTAACCCGTAAAGTCACCAAGTACGATAACCTGTTAGTGTTTTATGCCGGTCATGGTTTTTGGGATAAGGAAACCGATTTTGGTTACTGGATACCTACCGATTCAAAGTCGAATAGCACTGCCAACTGGTTGGCAAATAGCCAAATAAAGGATTATGTGGCTGCAATCAAGGCGAAACATACCCTTGTGATTGCCGATGCATGCTTTGGCGGAAGCATTTTCCGTTCGCGTAAGGCTTTTGAGGAGGGCTCGCAATCGGTTAAAAAGGCATTTGATGCCCCAAGCCGTAAGGCTATGACCAGCGGTAATCTTACCGAGGTGCCCGATCGTAGCGTTTTCCTTGAGCAGCTTGTTGATAAACTAAATAATAACACCAAGAGTTACGTTACTGCCGAGGAGCTTTTTGCTGCTATACGTAATGTGGTGATAAGCAGCAGTCCTGTAACCCCTATGTACGGCGATATTAAAGATGCTGGCGATCAGGGTGGTGATTTTATCTTTGTTCTCAAATAGTTTATCTAAAGTCGGGGCTTTACACTGCCCCGACTTTTTGTAACCTGTAACTTGTTTTTTCGTATGATTTTAAGAATTTGCAAATGAATTCCTCATGTAAGTAAATGGATGTTAAACATAATAACCCTACTTAGCATGAAAAAATTTACTCTTTTAAGCATTGTTGCCTTTTGCTTTTGGGCTATCGCCTCAAACGCCCAGGATGACAAGTTACAGAAACTTGAGGCAAAGGTTGAAGCCGCCAGGGCTAAGGTTGAAAAGGTCGAGGCAAAGGTTTACTCTGCCGATAGCTTAATATCCGAAGGCAAAAGGATAATGCAAGATGCCTCAGTAGATATTAAGGCGCTTGAAGCTGAACAGAAACAAATGGACAAGGCCCATTTTAACGAAATTAAACCGTTAGAAAAGAAACTACGATCAAAGGATAAGGAGGAGGTGGTTAATGCCAAAGCTGAAATAAAGGAGGCCGAAAATAAGTTTAAGCAAAAGGTAAAAGAATGGAATGTTAAGTATAAAGAGGCTTTAAAAAAATACGAGGGTGGCAAAAAAATGGTAGCAAAGGGTAAAGAAAACATGAAAAAGGCTAAAAGTGAGAAGAAACTTGCCGAGGATGCCCTTAAGGAGGCCCAAAAGGCTTACAAAAAGGCAAGTAAAACAAAGTAAAACTTACTTGCACTATAGAGCCGGGGGGAGATAATATCCCCCCTTTTTTTACAATTTGATTTTTATCATGCTAATAAATGGGGAAAAAGTTGAATATTGCAAAAATTTATTTTTGAAAAACCATGAAAAAAGGCTTTGGCTCGTTTGGTAAAAGTTTTTGGACTGCCATTACCATGGAGTTCTTTGAACGAGGCTCTTACTACGGTGTGATGTCGGTACTTTCAGTTTACCTTGTTCTCAGTACCGATCAGGGCGGATTGGGGTTTACCAAAGAAAAGGTAGGGATTATCAAAAGTGTTATTACACCCTTGCTTTACATACTCCCTATAGTGGCAGGTGCTATAGCCGATAGATTTGGCTACCGAAAAACGCTATTTTTTGCCTTAGTCGTAATGAGTTCAGGGTATTTCCTAACAAGTATCAGCACCTCGTACTCTGCTGTATTCTTAAGCCTTACCTTTATGGCAATAGGAGCGGGAACCTTTAAACCAATAATTTCCGGAACCATAGCCCGAACCACCAATGAGTCCAACTCATCGTTAGGCTTTGGTATATATTACTGGTCCATTAACCTTGGTGCATTTCTGTTCCCCCTGATTCTAGTACCTTACCTTAAAACGTTGGGTTGGAATTATATTCTGCTTATGGCCGCATTTGGTACAGGCTGGCTGTTATTGTTAAATTTCTTTGTCTTCCGCGAACCAGCAAGGCCAAAAAGCCAAAAAAACCTCGTTCAGGTTTTTGCCGATATGCTTTTGGTACTTAAGGATTATAAGTTCATACTTACCATAGTTATATATTCTGGTTTCTGGATTCTCTACTTTCAGATGTACGACTCAGTGCTATGGTTCTTGAAGGAGCATATCGACATGGCCCCGGTTGATAAGGCTGTTAACTCATTTTTGACCATCTTTGTTGATAACCCATCGTGGAAGTTCGATGCTGAACACGTTACGGTTGTTAATGCAGGAACCATAATACTTTTGCAACTTGTTGTATCGGCAATTCTAGAGAATGCTAAGCCCTTACCAACCATGATAGTAGGAATATCGTTGGGTACTCTGGGACTTGCCCTTTTGGCCATATCAACCTATGCATGGGTTTTTATTTTAGGCCTAGTGATTTTTACCCTTGGTGAGATGACCGCCCATCCCAAGTTTATTTCTTACATAGGGTTAATTGCGCCTCAGGATAAAAAAGCGCTTTACTTGGGCTATTCATTCCTTTACGGGGTAATAGGTAGCGGTGTTGGTGGTGTTCTTGGTGCTTTTGCTTACGTTAGGTTTGTAACCAATATGAACCGTCCCGAGTTGTTCTGGTTGATGTTCTGCGGAATAGGTGTATTAACCATTATTGGCTTAATTGTCTTTAACCGGTTTGTTTTAAAGGGTTCAAAACAAAGCTAAACGGCTATTTTTCGTAAAGTGGTAGTTCAACCGTAAAGGTTGTGCCAATGTTTTCGGTAGAGGTAAAATGGATATTACCTCCAAAGTTTTGTATTATTTCACGTGTAATGGCTAGCCCTAAACCAGTTCCCCCCGATTTGGTTGTGAAGTTGGGTGTAAATATTTTTTCCCTCGCATTCTTTGGTATGCCAATGCCCGTATCGGTAATATCTACCTTAACCATTTTGTTGGCAGTTGTTGATATTTGTATGTTCACCTCCCCGGTTTTCCCCCGCTCAATGGCCTGTATGCCATTCTTAACAAGGTTGTTGAAAGCTCTCAAGAGTTGGTCTTTGTCGGCAAAAACAACTGGTTCATCGGCTTTGTTAACAAGGTTTGTTTTGATATGCTTGTAACTTGAGTATAGGGTGATAACGTCGCTAATAACTGTCATAAGATTTACTGGCTCGGGTTTTGCCGTTGGAAGTTTTGCAAACGACGAGAATTCGTTGGCTATAACAGTTAGGGCTTTTATTTGTTCGGTTAACGATTGTGCAAATTGCTCAAAACGTTCATCCCAGTTTGGTAACCCTTCGCGTTTGGCTTTAATTAAGTGTTGTAGGCTAAGATTTATAGGTGTTAAGGGGTTTTTTACCTCATGGGCAATTTGCTTTGCCATCTCGCGCCAGGCGGTTTCGCGTTGACTGCGAGCCAGTTCTTCGGCGCTGCGGGCTAACTCTATGACCATTCTGTTATACTCGGCAATGAGTTGTCCTACTTCATCGTTCCCCGCATACTCTATGGTGGCATTATTTCCGGTAATGTTAACCCGGCTCATACTCTCGCGAATTAACTCCAAGGGCTTGGTTAACTCCGAGGCTATGGCTACCACAAACGAAATGGAAAGCAGTGCAAGCAACGCAAATATATTAATAATTGCCACAACAATGCTGTAAAGCTCATTGCGGAGTTCTTCCTGTCGCGTAAAGTACGGGAGGTTTAAGTAGGCAACGGTTTCCCCATAAGGATTTAATAAGGGCACGTATGCCGATAAAAACTTGGCTCTACCTATCACTTCCTGTTCAATATACTTAGGGCTATGTTGATTATGCAAACGGTGCCATGCAATTGGATTCATTCTTTGGCCCAGTAACTCCTTGTCAAAAACTTCGGAGCGCGATGTGGCAAGCAAAATACCAGTGGTGTCGTATATGTTTATGTCGGTGTAAAATGTGTTTGATAGGGCTATTAGTTTTTCATTGAGTATCTCAATATCTTGTTTGTTGTGGTTCATGAAAGGCAGGAGATGCTCCAGCTCAAACTGAAGCGAAAGTAACTTCTCGCTTAGGTTGCTTCGATTTCTGTCGTCAAAGTTCTTTACATTGTAGTAAATGGTTGAACCAGCTACCAAAACCATCGATACGATGATAATTGAAACCATAGCCCAACCAATTTTATGCTTTAAACTGCTAAACCCTGAGTTTAATTTAATTCCAAGCAAATAAAGGTAGAGCGATAAAAGTAAGAGGAAGGATATTAGAATGTAAGCAAACGATGCCGTTGCGCTAAGTGGTTCTTGCCGCAGCCTGCTAATTAAAATAGTATCGGACTGGTTTGGCTTATATGATAAATGGCTGTATCGATTATCATTGAAAAATCTGTATACTCCCGTTGCTGTATCGGTTTCAATTATCGATAGCTTGTATTCGTAGTCGCCTGACTTGGTAATGAGTTTGCCATCGTGATACTTTGCCCATGAGTACCCTTTCAGCTGGTTTCGCTTATTCTTGCCCTCAATTAGCAATTCAGGGTATCCCAGGAGCTCCCAGCTTGGCCGGCTACTCAACTCTATGTAAAGATTGCGCACTTCATCATCAAATCGGTAACTCAGTACACCAATGTAGTAGATGTAGCCCGATTGGATTGATAGGTAGTAAAACCTTGAGCCGGGTAGAATAATTCCGTAACTTGATATCAGGTTATCAAAGAATAGATTACAATTAGATTTACTACCTAACTCATCGATTATAATTGAATTTTCTAAGCAAACAGTGGCGGTTAAGTCGTACCGATTAAGATAGTCCTTGAAGTATTCACGGCGTAAGTAGTCGTAAAACTCAACGCTTTTGTTCTCAATGTCCTTAACGCAACTGCGGGCGTAGGCATCGGTTGTGAGTGCCTGGTAAAGCTCATGTAATATGGTTTCAGCTAGTGGATCCCGCTCACTACTCAAACTTACAGCAAGGACTTTTCGAACGGCAACCTCCTTTTGTCGGTTGTAGATAGAAACTATCACAGTGATATAGATTGACGATGCTGCTGCAAGAAAAAGCAGAGCCTTGGCGCCAATTGTTTTGTTTTTTACCCAACAGAACCAGTAAAGAGTTACCGATACGAGCAAGAACCATCCATAACCCCAAAGGGAGAGGTTGCTAAGATCAATTAGTGCAAAAAACGGTAGCGCAAATATAAGAACTGCAAGCGCTAGGTATTTGTAAAAACGTTTTTTTCTTTCCTTTTCGTTAATACGCAGCCATAGAAGGTTGAAAGTAATTGCAGCAAGAACCCAAAAAAACACGGATAGGTATCCTATGACTGAGTAAATGTTGAGGTTAAAAATGTTGGAGGTGTCGAGCGGAATGGTGGAGTGGTTAACCAATGACACAATCATTGCGTGGGCCGCAACGTAGCAAAAAAGCATTAACATCAATGTTATGGCCGATATGCTTTTCCCAAGTAGGGTTTGAATGGTTAGCCTGTGCTGGCTTAAACTGCGGTATGCAAATGCAGCGATTAGGAGGATTAATATTGCATTGATAAAATAATCGCCAAGCGATGGGCTATACCAGGTGTGAGCGTAAAACTCAGGGCTAAAGATGCTTAAAGGTAGGGCTCCCGGAAACGATGTTTTTAAGCTTACCGCTCTAATCAGAACAATGGTAGTAACAAAAATTAAAACCCGAATCCATGGATGGATATTCTTGAAAAAACGATTTAAAGATAGGGTTAACGAAATTATTACCAGGATAATAGAGAGATAACGCAAGCCTGTTTTGATATTGTCTTTCAGAACGGTACCGGCTTTCTCAATTGGTACTAGGTAGAAGGGTTCAAAGTTTTTAGGTCTTATTGGGATGCAGTACGACTCCAGCTGATTTGATATAGTAAACCCCGACAGGATTTTAAAATTATCGTTATAGCCGTTAATGAGGTACTTATTCTGGTATGGAAATTCGTTCGATACATGGATCAGAACTCTTGCTGCAAGGGTGGAGTCGGCATTGTAGTTCCAGAACGAGATGTAGTAGGCGCTGTTAATTTTTACCAGTCGGGCAACATCGGCTTTTTTAACACAAACTTCGGGCTCAATGTTAGTTGACCAGAAACAGAGCGAGTTGTTCCTGTAAATAAAAATTTCAAATCTATCCTTTTTTGGTAGCGAGTTGATGAAATTAAGGGTCTTCTCAAATGAGGATGAATTCCTTGAACTATCAATGTTTTCTAAAATTTTTGTAGATAGTTCAAAGGCGCTTTGCACCTTTTTCTCAACTATCTTCTCTATGGTGCTCTTTTTTGCAGTTATTGGATGTACGTAAGGGATGTTGTTTAGCCCAACCTCAGAGATAGTTAAAAGTAACGCCGAGGTAGCTAAAAGGATTATTGTTATGTAGGGTAGTTTTGGCTTCATTTTCAAAGTTAGATTACTGCAAAAATCGCACCTAAGTTAGGGATTGTGGTAGGGATCGCCTTTAATAATTGTAAATGCTCTGTAAAGTTGCTCGGCAAATAATAGTCGAATAAGTTGGTGGGAAAAGGTCATGAGCGATACCGAAAGTTTACCATGGCATGCCGCTTTAACCCTTTGGTCAAAACCGTAGGGCCCGCCAATAACGAAAGCCATATCGCGTTGTCCGCTAATCATGCGTTTCTCAATAAAACCTGCAAACTCTACTGAAGTGTAAAGTTTTCCATGCTCGTCGAGTAGTATGGACTCCTGATAGTTTCCCATTTCGGCAAGTAGCATGTCGCCTTCCTTTTGAAGCTGCAGCTCAACAGGCATCGATTTGGTGTTTTTGAGCTCAGGAAGGATTTTGAAATCGAACCTGCAGTACCTGTTAATTCGCTTAGCGTAGTTATCGAACCCTTTGGTAATGTAGTTTTCGTTTGTCTTCCCTATTGCTACCAGAGTTATTTTCATTGGTAAAATGGTAAAATTTTTGGCTTTCAGCTAACACAGAAACCATAAAATTACGTAAAACTTGATATAGTTGTTACAGGCTGTGCAAATGTTGATTGCTTGATGTGGGGATTACATGTGGGTTAAATGGCCCAGTTTTAATGGTATTTTGCAACTAACGCAGGTGACAGTCATGCATGTGTTATATAATGGATGAAAACAAGAAAACCTCACGTATTAAGGTTCACGCTTCACAACTCACGTTTCACGTTTCACGTTTTTCTTTTTCATCGATACCAGCACGAATACGGTATGGCTATTGCCAGCTGAAATCACCTTTTTACGTTCAACGCGAACGTCGCGTAGCTTGGCCTTAACCACTTCGGTGGTTATGCTTTCGCCATCCTTGCTAAGGTACTTAACCTGCCCAACCTGCCGGGCTAGTTGTATTTTGGCATCCATTGTAGCCTTTTTCTCGGCAACGTCGACAGTTGGCCCTATTGCCGTGCCGGCAGCGTAAATCTTTCGGGCTGATGTTGGCGGATTGTTGTACAAGTCTGGTATCGATTTTACATCTACCTGTGCCATTGCCGCAGTGGCAAACATCAACAGAACTAAGGTTATTAGTCGGTTCATGGTCCTTTGGTTTATCAACTCAATTTATCATAAATCGTGCCACGGCAAGTTGTGCCAATAAGCTTTTGATCAAGCTATAGTCCTTTGTTGAAAAATTGCTATTTTTGCGGTTCGATTTAGTTTACAACACAATATATGGATAGCACAAGAGAACTTTCGGCTAAGTACAACCCAGCTGAGGTTGAGGATAAGTGGTACAAGTACTGGATGGAAAAGGGGTTTTTCCGGTCAACTCCCGATGACCGTGAACCTTACTGCGTAGTAATACCACCACCCAATGTTACGGGGGTACTTCACATGGGGCACATGCTAAACAACACCTTACAGGATGTGCTGGTTCGTAGAGCCCGCATGAAAGGGAAGAATGCATGCTGGGTTCCCGGTACCGATCATGCCTCAATTGCAACCGAAGCTAAGGTTGTGGCCAAGTTAAAATCCGAAGGAATCGAAAAATCGCAACTTACCCGCGAGGGATTTCTGAAACACGCATGGGAATGGAAGGAAAAGCATGGGGGTATAATTCTTGAGCAGCTTAAGAAGTTGGGCGCATCGTGCGATTGGGAACGCACAAAGTTCACCATGGATCCAGCCCTTTCGGATAGTGTTATCCATGTTTTTGTCGATTTATACCGTAAAGGTTACATTTACCGCGGTGTGCGAATGGTGAACTGGGATCCACAGGCTAAAACAGCCGTGTCGGACGAGGAGGTAATTTACCGCGAGGTAAATGGAAAACTTTACTACATAAAGTACAGGATTGATGGCGAAGATGGTTATGTAACCATAGCCACTACCCGTCCCGAAACTATTTTAGGCGATACCGCCGTTTGCGTAAATCCTAACGATCCCCGCTACGCCAACCTTAAAGGTAAACGCCTGTTGGTTCCTCTTATCAATCGCAGTGTCCCGGTAATATTTGATGAGTATGTTGATATGGAGTTTGGTACAGGAGCCCTCAAGGTTACCCCGGCTCACGATATCAACGACTACATGCTTGGCGAGAAGTATAACCTTGAGGTTATCGATATATTCAACGACGATGGCACGCTGAACCAGTTGGCACAGCTATATGTGGGAATGGATAGGTTTGAGGCTCGAAAGCAGATAGTTGTCGACCTTGAAAAAGCTGGAAATTTGGCAAAGGTTGAGGATTACGTGAATAAGGTTGGCTTTAGTGAGCGTACCGATGCCGTGATTGAGCCCAAGCTCTCGATGCAGTGGTTCCTTAAAATGAAGGATATTTCAAAGCCTGCTCTCGATGCTGTGGTAAACGGCGATATCAAGTTACACCCTCCTAAGTTTGTAAACACCTACCGCCACTGGATGGAGAACATTAAGGATTGGTGCTTGTCGCGCCAGCTATGGTGGGGGCATCGCATCCCCGCATGGTACTTGCCGCATGGTGGATATGTGGTGGCACATAATGAACAGGAGGCACTTGAAATTGCCTGTAAGGAGACAGGCAATGCAAACCTTCAGTTATCGGATCTGAGGCAGGACGAGGATGTGCTGGACACCTGGTTCAGCTCGTGGCTATGGCCAATATCGATTTTTAACGGTATTTTAGACCCCGAGAATCCAGATATCAAGTATTACTATCCTACTCACGACCTGATAACTGCACCGGAAATCCTATTCTTCTGGGTGGCCCGCATGATTATTGCCGGTTATGAGTATATGGGCGACAAGCCATTCCGTAATGTTTACCTTACCGGTATTGTCCGCGACCACCTGCGTCGCAAGATGAGCAAACAGCTTGGCAACTCGCCCGACCCAATTCACCTTATGGAAAAGTATGGTGCCGATGGCGTTAGGGTTGGTATGCTGCTTTGCTCGCCAGCAGGTAACGATTTACTCTTCGATGAAAGTTTAACCGAACAGGGTCGTAACTTCTGCAATAAGATTTGGAACGCTTTCCGCTTGGTAAAGGGCTGGCAGATTGATGTCAGTGTCCAGCAACCCGAATCGGCAAGAGCTGCCGTTGAGTGGTTTAACAATTTGCTCAACAAAGCCATTGAGCAATGCGACGATGACTTTGATAAGTACCGTATCTCGGAGGCTTTGATGAACCTATATAAACTTTTCTGGGAAGAATTCTCATCGTGGTATCTGGAGGCAATTAAACCGGCCTACGGACAACCCATCGATGCGGTTACCTATAATGCAACCCTCGAAATTTTTGAGAAAATACTTGCGTTGCTTCATCCCTTTATGCCCTTCATTACCGAGGAACTTTGGCAACACCTGCGCAATCGCGCCGATGGCGAAAGCATAATGGTTAGCCAAATGCCCAAATCAACAGGCCTTGACAAGCAACTGATTAAGACCTTTGAGCGGGTTAAGGAAACCATTGCAGGAATCCGAAACATTCGGCAGGAGAAGAATATTGCTCCTAAAAATCTGCTTAAAGCATTCATTCGCACTTCCAATAGGTTAGGTAAAGGATTTGAGGAGATTATCAAGAAATTTGCCGGGCTGGAACTGCTAAGTTATGCCGATGGTAAGATTGAGGGTGCTGCTTCGTTCATGGTTGGTGTTGATGAGGTTTACGTTTCACTTCAGGGATTAATTGATGTTGATGAGGAACGACAGAAAATCCTTGCGGAACTTGAGTACACCCGAGGGTTCCTCGATAGCGTTATGAAAAAGCTCAGCAACGAGCGATTTGTGAACAATGCCCCCGCAAATGTGGTAGAACTTGAGCGCAAAAAGCAAAGCGATGCAGCGGCAAAAATCAAAGCGCTTGAGGAACGATTGAAGGAATTAAAGTAGTTTGTTTTTTAACCTAAAGTTTCAATCGCACTCGTGATATAACGGGTGCGATTTTTTATTTATAAGCACAAACGTAATGGATATCGAAATAGTTAAGCAATTTATTATATTCTGCTCAATCGGCTAAATCCAGTGGAATCGCAGGCCTAAACTGGGCATAATGTACATAAAATCGGTATTTAATCATTTGTTTAGTTTCCCATACACAAAAAAGGTAATGTTTAAGGCCGAACGAGTGAACAGTTTAATACCGGCAACTTTCTGCTCAAGTCCAATACGAGCAATAAAATCGGGCGAAAAAGCGTTCTCATTATCCAAAGTCCTATTTCTGCCCTCAATCTCAAAGCCAAAATATGGATTAAGCACAATGGATATGTAAAACTTGGCATCTATTCCATAGCGGAAACTTCCTTTTTCCCAAATCGTAGTGTTTTGCTTATCGATAAGGGAGTTTAGGAGCAATCCTTCCTTGCCTGTCCAAATGCCAATGGCTATTTTCTTGTTAATGGGAAAGTGGCTTGTGCAGATTTTGATCAAACGGTAAAGTTGAATATCAACGCCAGTTGGCTCAACCATATCGGCACCTACTCCAACTCGTCAGCGGCCCGTATATTAGTTTTTTTGCTGCAATCAGTTCGTTCGTTTTTGTTGGGCGTGCAATGTGTTTGATGATAACGCTATGATTATACTCAAAATGATTATGCCCAAAAAATTATACCTCATTCTGCATCAGATTTTTTTTAAACTTTAAAGTTGAGAAGGCCATGCAAATTATAAAAATTTCGTTAAGGTTGGTTTTATAGTGTTCATGTAAAGATTTATCAAAATCATTTATTCCGAACTTTAGGAATGAATGGATTTTGTTAGTAGGTTCGTCAATTGTTTTTTTGAATTGAGGGATTTGGGGTAAACGCATCCCAAATTCTCAATTCTCTTTTCTTTATTGATTAGAAATGAACCCGAATAGCTTTTCGATAACTAATGAACAGCTAAATTTAAAACAGAAAATTAACAACATATGGCGGTTGAATACAGAATAAAAACCCATAAAATTTGTGATGAATTAAGTAAATTTCTACAAATGCTAAAAGTGCTATAAAGTGATGTTAGTAAACATAACCGCAAACGAATGCAATGTCGATTGATTTTGTAGCTTTGACAAAATTTAAAATGTAGGGACTCATGAACGATTCTGAAATCCTGATGAACCCTAATGATTTGGTTCGCTAACTGAAGAAACTCGCATCGGAGTTTACAAAAAACAACATCATTCGCTACTGTGAGGAGAATGGTATAGAGATGGTTAACTTCCGCTATGTGGTCGAGGATGGGAAGTTCAAAACTTTAAACTTTGTATTATCATCGAAGGAACACCTCGATTTTATCTTATCGACAGGTGAGAGGGTTGATGGGAGTAGCCTATTCGCCTTAATCGAGGCTGGTGGTAGCGACCTATATGTTATACCCCGGTACCGAACAGCCTTTGTGAATCCATTTGCCGATGTGCCAACCATCGATATACTCTGCCCTTTCTACGTTAACACCGGTAAACCTTTCGAGAGCGCCCCTGAGAATGTTCTCCGTAAGGCACATGATTTGTTCAAGAAGGAAACCGGAATGACTTTTAAGGCTCTTGCCGAGCTGGAGTACTACGTGATAAGCGAACGGGATGATTTCTATCCGGGTGTTGACCAAAAAGGTTACCATGCGTCGGAGCCCTTTGCCAAGTGGGAAAACCTTAGGCGCGAAGCGCTTATCTTCATAGCACGTGCCGGAGGTAAGGTCAAGTATGGACACTCCGAGGTGGGTTGCTTTATGACCAACGAACATCTTTACGAACAGCACGAGATTGAATTCCTTCCCATGTCTGCCGAGGAAGCGGTAGAACAGCTTGTTATTGCCAAGTGGATTGTACGCATGCTTGGCTACCGTTATGGTGTAGATATTAGCTTTGCGCCCAAAACTACAGTTGGTAAGGCTGGTAGTGGCTTGCATTTCCACATAATGGCGGGAAAGGATGGCAAAAAACATGATGGTTGAAAATGCTATACTAAGCGATACTGCTAAGAAAATGGTAGCCGGCATTCTCGATGCAGCCGATGCTATTACCGCTTTTGGTAATACTATCCCCATATCGTATCTACGTCTTGTTCCTCATCAGGAAGCGCCCACCAACATTTGTTGGGGTGAGCGCAACCGTTCGGTGGTAATTCGCGTACCGCTGGGTTGGATTGGTGCCGGGCACATGGTTCAGCACGCAAATCCTAACGATTGTAGCGGTTATCCCAAGGTGGAAAGTAAGCAAACCGTTGAGTACCGTGTTGCCGATGGCTCGGCAAACCCTTACCTTACCGTTGCAGGCCTTATTGTTGCTGCACTCGATGGACTTCGACGCTCCGATGCACTCCAATTGGCTGAGAAACTCTATATTGATGTCAACATTTTTAAACCTGAGTTCAAGTAAAGGCTTGCCAGCCTAAAGCAGTTACCTGCATCGTGCTGGGAATCGGCCGAAGCCCTCGAAGCCAAAAGGCAAAAGTTTGAAAAGGACGGTATATTCCCTCCCGGTATGATCGATTCGATAGTGGCTAAGCTTAAAGCCTACAACGATAAGGGATTAAGCGAAAAGCTATACGGAAACAACGCTGAGATTGCCAAACTGGTTGCCCAATTCTTGCATATAGCATAACGGTAATCAACAATAATCAATGCCGAACAAATTTGTTCGGCATTTTATGTTCTTAAGCCAAAGCCAATGTTCAGATGCTCTGCAGCGTTCACAAATCTTTCATAGCCGCTACTGATAGGCACTTTAGCAAATGCAACCGTTGTTTTTGCCTCCAATACAAGGTAAAAGTACTTTGACATGTCGATTAGGCGTTCAGCGCTTGCTAAAACTACAGGCCCTGTAAAGTAGTAACCCATATCCCAATCATCGGTTGAATTTCCGAATTCAAGTCCACGGATTTTTGATTCGGGTTGAGCAATCGCAATTCCTAATCCTAATCTATAACGGTAATTGCGTTTTACAATTCCATAGTTGAAAATCAACATGTTGAAACTATGCGATACGTTAAACTTTTGAACAACAGAATCGGTTTTTTTCAAGTAAAGCTTATGGTGTAATGGTTCGGTCTCAAAGAGTCTTTTGCCGGTAGTTTTTCCAAGTTTATATCCCAGTAAATTGGGAGGGAAAATGGCTCTGTTTCAAATTGGGCTGTCATGCTGATGGTTTGCTTACCCTCTTGATGGACAGCCAGCGGCGTTGGTAGATTATAAACACTACCCCACGTAGCCTCAATGTGCCACTGTGCTTTTGTAATGATTGGTAGTAGTCCTAAGGTCAAAAGCGCTATCCAAACAATTTAAAGCCATTGCTCCAGGTGATTGGCAATTCGTTTCGATGCTTTACCATTGCCATACAATTCGATATCGAAGTTCGATTTTTTGTTTACCATTTCGCAAAAGGCGTTGTAAATAGCTTCGGCATCAGCACCTGCTAAACGATTAAAGCCATGTTCAACCAGTTCTATCCATTCGGTTTGCTCGCGTAGGGTAATACAGTGTTTCCCGAAAAAGAATGCCTCCTTTTGCAAACCGCCGCTATCGGTCATCACCAGCTTGCTGTTGCTAATGAGCATAAGCATATCAAAATAGCCAACAGGTTCAATAATGGTAAATTCGGGCTTAATACCCTTTGTATCGAGGATTTTCCGTGTGCGAGGATGCAAAGGCACCACTACGCTTAACTCGTTGTTTATTTTGTTTAGGGCTTCAATGATTTGCTTAAGATTATTGGTATCATCGGTATTCTCTTGCCGGTGAATGGTTGCCAAGATAAAATCGGAACGAAGTTCGAGCCTTTCCAGAATTTTCGATGATGATTTTGCTTTATCAAGATAGAAGTAGGCCGCGTCCTGCATTACATCGCCACACTTAACAATTTGCGCTTTAAAGCCATCAAAGCCTTCGGTTTTAAGGTTAGCAACCGCAGCATCGGTTGGGCAAAACAAGAGGTTTGATATACGATCGGTAAGTATTCGGTTAACTTCTTCGGGCATAGCCATATTGAACGAGCGTAGCCCGGCCTCAACGTGAATAACGCGCACATGAAGCTTTACCGCAGCAAGTGCACCCGCCAGCGTTGAGTTGGTGTCGCCATAAACCATAACGGCAGCGGGTTTTTCCCTGAGAATGATTTCTTCAACCTGCTCAAGTATTCGCCCGGTCATTGCTCCATGGTTAAGGCTATTTACGTTTAGGTTATATGCAGGAGTTGGGATGCTCATTTCCCTAAAAAAGACATCCGACATGTTTTCGTCGAAATGCTGACCGGTGTGAACTATCGTTTCGGGTATGCCAAAAGCCCGAAGTTGTCGGCTAACAGCCGCCGCCTTTACAAACTGTGGGCGTGCTCCCAGAATTGTAAGTAGTCCCCTTTTACTCACTGGTAATTTGATTTAGAATTTCGGCTAACCTGCCTGTTAAGGCTTTACGGGAATATTTTTCAATACCTTTGGGTTCAGGATCCAATTCGCCTTGTTCGAATAGGTTGAAATACCGGGTAAGTGTTTGAATGGCGCTATCAAAATCATCATAACCTACCACGGTGCCTGTGCCGGTTTCGCGAATAATATCAGCCAAATCGCCATCGGTTGGTCCTATGGCAAGAATTCGTTTGCCTACGGCAATGTACTCAAAAAACTTGCCAGTAACAATGCCCTTTGCGTTTGGGATTTTATTGATGACAAGCAATAGAATTTGAGCGTTTTTTTGAAGCTCCAATGCACGGTCGTGTGGAAGTAAGCCATGGTGCTCAAAGTTCTTTTCAAGCCCATGACTCTTTATGGCTGTTGTAACCGAGATATCAATCTGGCCAGCCATCTGTATTCTCAATTTTTGGGCAAACTCATCGTTTTCCGCGCATATCCTACTTAACGCTTGCCATAAAACATGCGGGTTACGGGCTGAGTTCATGGTTCCAACATAGCAAATGGAAAAGCTATCGTTTCTTTGGGTTTCACCAGCAGGGATATCATCCGTATCAAAGCCGTTGGTTAAAACCAAAACTTTATTACTGCCCAAGTTTTCAAATTCCTGCTTCATTTGCTGCGATACTACAACAACGTAATCGGCAGTTTTTACAACTTTCTGCTCAAGTTTATGGTGATACCAGTTGGCAAATCTGGTAAGCTTCAGCTCATGGTAAAAATCGATATTTGTCCAGGGGTCTCGGAAATCGGCAAGCCAAGCTAAATTGCACTTGCGTTTAAGTTTAAGCCCAATGAGATGCATGGAGTGGGGAGGTCCGGTTGTTACAATGGCGTCAACGGGGTTTTGCTTAAGGTATCGGCGTAAAAACTTAACCGATGGGCGAACCCAAAAAATACGCGGGTCGGGGATTAAAAGGTTGCCTCGCAACCGGATGGTTAACCTTGTGGCAAGCCCTTTTTTCCCGCTTTCGTCGGCAAAGCCTAGCCCTAACTTTTTGCCCTTTCGCCCTGTTATCCACCTGTAAATGTCGTAGGGCTCCCATATAGGCCGTTTGATAACTTCGATATTCTTAGGGATATCTTTAAATAGGGAATGGTCGTCGTAAAAGGATTCAGGGTTTTCTGGGGTATAAACAATGGGTTCCCAGCCAAAATCGCGCAGATACTTTACAAACTTAAGCCAACGCTGTACTGCCACTCCACCCGAGGGTGGCCAGTAGTACGTTACTATCAGTACCCTTTTGCGTAGTGGTTGGCTCATGCAAATTTTTTTTGTTAAAGATAGATAAATTAACCAATTCCAGCAAATGGCTTCAACACCTGATTGTCAAACCAAATTTTTTTCATACCTTTCAAAATCAAAGATAAATACATAAAGTTATGGTTCTATTCAAAATTATTGCATGGTTTATCCTAGTATATGGCCTAATTGCGTTGGTAGTCAAAAAGGCACGACCATCGGGGTTTTACCTTCCCTTTGCTTTACCAGCCATTTTGGTTGGGGCTATACTTGTTGTGATACTTTCGCTGATTGTGGTTGTTGGCCCGCAGGAGGTTGCAGTGGTTACTACACCTGGTGGTGTCCGCTCTGAACCCCTGCACACCGGCTGGCATTTAATAGCCCCCTGGAACGATATTCACTACATGGATAAAACAGTTTGGGTTTACACCTGTGCCAATGCCGTTGGCGAGGGCGAAAAACCTAACTCCGATGCCATTTGGGCACCTACCAAGGACGGTATAAAAATTGGTTTCGACGTCTCTGTCTCGTGGCGTATTAATGCCAATGAGGCACCATGGATTTACCAAAACGTAACCGAAAACGACGGAGGTCGATCCGGACGTTATCTCTGGCTTGAGGATAATGTTATCCGCGCAAAGCTGAAGTCGGCATTAGCCCTTACCGTTTCAGGTTATACGCCCATTGAGGCATACAGCACAAAGCGAAACGACATCCAGCAGGAAATCCTTAACCGTCTTAAGGATGAATGTAAGCAGTATCGAATAATAATTGATAACGTGGATGTGCGCGAGGTTTACTATAACGAGGAGTACGAGAAAGCAATTAATGCCAAGAAATTGGCCGAGCAGGAGGTCCTAAGGCTAATTGAGGTAACCAAGCAGAAGGAAGAGCAACTTAAGCAGGCTACTATCGACAAGAATATTGCCATTGAAAAAGCTAAGGGAGAGTCGGAAGCCCTTAAAATCAAGGGTCAGTCCATTAGTAGCAATCCTAAGATCATTGAACTTGAATGGATCAATAAGTGGAATGGTCAACTTCCCACATACATGATGGGGAATGGCCAGGGAATAATGGTCAACCTTAACAATAAGTAGTAGCCCACACGTAATCAAACGAAGCCGGAGATCCCGGCTTCGCTTGTTTATTGTTTACTTACAAAATAATGTCTATTCAAGGTGATAAACCGACATAATTTCATTCAGAAAGGCTTCGGTATCAACCATTAAATCTTTAAGTAGCCCTGTTTCCATATCGAAAATCCAACCATGCACATTGATTTTTTTTGAACGGTAGCCTTTGAACTTCAGGTGTTTTAAGAACGTTTACACATTGTTCCTTAACATTGAGTTCTACCAGTTTTTTTGTGTTTCGGTAGTAGTGTTGTAGTTTTCAATCTCTATCCTATGCTGTCGGTAAATATCGCGAATGTTTCGTAGCCAAGGATTGAGAATTCCCATATCCTTTGGCTGCAATGCAGCATCAATTCCCCAGCAGTGATAGTGCCTGCAAACTACAATGTGTTCAACCTAAAGTATCCTTACGGCATAGTTTATTACAACCATTGAGGCTAGGTCGCCTGTCGGAATCAGGTTTGCAATGTTGCGGTAAACAAAAACATCGCCCGGTTTAGCTCCCATAAGCTCTTCAGCTGTAACCCGGCTATCGGAACAGCCAATGTAAAGCATTTTGGGTTGCTGGCTCAGCGAAAGGTTTCGAAAGAAACTGGGGTTAACGTGCTTGCGTGCTTCAGCCCAGTTCCCTGTTATTCTCAAAAACCTTTTTGATGTTCAAGGGTTACAAAACAATATTACCATGCTTGCGCGGCGGGTTTTGCTGGCTTTTGGTTCGGGTCATCTCCAAGGCCTGAATGAGCTTGGAACGTGTTTGCCTGGGTAATATAACCTCATCAATATAGCCCAGTTCTGCTGCTCGATAGGGGTTGGCAAATGTTTCGCGATACTCGTCAATTAGTTCCTGACGGGTTTCCTCGCTGTCAATTTTACTCTTATATAGGATATTTACGGCACCTTCGGGGCCCATAACGGCAATTTCGGCCATGGGGTAGGCAAAGTTAACATCGGCGCCAACCTGTTTGCTCGACATCACGCAGTAAGCTCCTCCGTAAGCCTTACGGGTAATCACCGCAATTTTTGGCACGGTAGCCTCTGAGTATGCATAAAGCAATTTGGCTCCATGGCGAATTATCCCGTTCGATTCCTGGTTAACTCCGGGTAGGAATCCCGGAACATCAACAAAGGTTACAATGGGGATGTTGAACGAATCGCAGAAACGAATGAAGCGAGCGCCCTTAACCGATGCATCAATATCGAGCACCCCAGCAAGGTGTGCGGGCTGATTGGCTACAATACCTACGGTATGCCCTGCCATACGGGCAAATCCTACAACTATGTTTTTGGCAAAGAGCGGTTGAACCTCCAGGAAGTTCTTGTCGTCAACCACGGTAAGGATAAGTTCTTTGATATCGTAAGGTTTATTAGGATCGGCAGGGATAAGGGTCTGCAGCGCCTCGTCTTCGCGCAACGGATCGTCGGTGGTTGGGAATACAGGAGGTTCCTCCATGTTGTTAGCCGGAAGGAAACTCATTAGTTCCCTTACAAGCATTAGGGCTTGCTCGTCGTTTTCGGCAATAAAGTGAGCCACCCCACTTTTTGCGTTGTGGGTTACAGCGCCTCCAAGTTCATCTTTGGTAACATCTTCGTGTGTTACGGCTTTAATAACATCGGGACCAGTAACAAACATGTAGCTGGTGTCCTTAACCATGATAATAAAGTCGGTGAGTGCAGGTGAGTAAACTGCGCCACCTGCGCAAGGTCCCATAATACAGGTTATTTGAGGGATTACACCTGAGCTGCGTACGTTGTTATAGAATATCTCAGCATAGCCTGCCAAACTCTGAACACCTTCCTGAATGCGTGCGCCTCCCGAATCGTTCAGCCCAATAATTGGGGCTCCCATGCGGGTGGCCAGTTGCTGTAGCTTTATGATTTTATCGGCATTTGCCCTGCTCAGCGTTCCTCCAAAAACGGTAAAGTCGTATGCGTAAACGTAAACCAGTCGGCCATCAATTTTACCGTAACCGGTAACCACGCCATCGCCCGGAATACGTTTCTTGTCCATGCCAAAGTCGTTGGTGCGGTGGGTTACAAACTTATCGAACTCGTTAAAGGTTCCAGGGTCAAGTAGCTCGATTATACGTTCCCTAGCAGTTTTTTTGCCGCCCTCGTGTTGCTTGGCAATACGATCGGGGCCACCGGCCTGCTCGGCCAAGGCATTACGCCGCTCTAACTCCTGATATAGCTCATCAAGTGTTTTCATGGGAAAAAATAATAAAGGTTAAAGGAAAGAACTTATTCAATTTCAACTAACGGTTGGTTGGCATTGATGTTATCGCCCTCGTTAACATGTATTTTCTTTACCACGCCATCCACAGGGCTTTTGTATTCGCTTTCCATTTTCATGGCTGAGATTACTATGACGGTTGTTCCCTTGGTAACGGTATCGCCCTCGTTTACTGGAATCTTTACAACCCGACCGGGCATGGGGGTCGATATAATTTTATCGGCAGCATGGTCGTCGAGTGCCTTCCGGCTGCGTTGGTATCGGCTCTGGGCATCAATTATTTCAACCTCGTGCGAGTTGTAAAAAGTGTTCACGTAGTAGTTTTTGGGCCCATCGCCGGGTATTATTTCGATACTGAACGATTTCCCGTTGTGAATGATTGAGTAAACTCCGTTTTCAACCTGGGCAATGTCAACCTCATACTCAACGCCATCAACCTCAAAAACGGCCACATTCTCGTCGCGACGCACCAGCTTAACATCGGCTATTCGGTCGCCAATTCTTACTTCAAGTCCCATATTGTAGTCGGTTTAGTTAGTATGGCAGTAAACTACGCTTCAATCCGAAAGTTTTCCAGTTATCGGAATGGGTTACGGTAAAGTCGCTCATGGCAACCTTTTCCATTTTGGTAATAAAGTCGAAGTAGGCAGCAATAATAGCCATATCCTCAAAAACTTTACTGCCGCGTGGCTGAATATCCATTAGTTCATCGAGGTGTTCAGGGATAAAGTGGGTGTTATAGACACCCTTTCTGAAATCGTGATTATCCATGATGCGCTCAAGGAAGCGGATTGAGGTTTTAACACCGGTTATCTTATACTCAAAAAGGGCGCGTTTCATGCGATTGATAGCCTTGGTTCGGTCGCGCCCCCATGTTATGAGCTTGCTGATCATGGGGTCGTAGTAGATTGGGATTTCGTAGCCTTCGTAAGCGTAGCCATCGGTTCGAACGCCAAGACCGTTGGGCTCGCTGATGTGACGGATAAGTCCAGGTGAGGGCATAAAGTTATTGAACGGATCCTCGGCAAGTATTCGGCATTCAATGGCATGTCCATGCTGGGTTATCTCATCCTGCCTGAACGATATTGGTAATCCGGAGGCAATTCGGATTTGCTCCTTAACAAGGTCGATGCCGGTAACACGCTCGGTAATGGGATGTTCAACTTGCAGGCGGGTGTTCATTTCAAGGAAGTAGAAGTTGTGGTTGGCATCAACCAGGAACTCGATGGTTCCTGCTCCAACGTAGTTAACAGCCTTGGCTGCAGCCACAGCTGCTTTACCCATTTCGTCCCTAAGTTCAGGGGTAAGAAAAGGCGATGGGGTTTCCTCAACCACCTTTTGATGCCTACGCTGTATGGAGCATTCGCGCTCAAAAAGGTGAACGGTATTGCCATGCCTGTCGGCAAGTATTTGGAACTCGATATGGTGAGGCGATTCAACATACTTCTCAATGTAAACGGTATCGTCGCCAAAGGCCGATAAGGCCTCGGACTGAGCCATTTTTACAGCCGATATCAACTCCTCGGGTTTGCGAACCAGCCGCATACCTTTTCCGCCACCACCGGCGGAGGCCTTGATGATGACCGGCAAACCTATCTCTTCAACAATCTTACGAACGGTTTCCATGTCCGAAACCTTTTGCTGGGTTCCGGGAACAACTGGTACGCCGGCAGCAATCATGGTTTGCCGGGCAGTTATCTTGTCGCCCATTTGGTTTATGGCCTGGGGGTCGGGTCCAATAAAGATTATTCCGGCCTCGGCGCATTTGCGGGCAAAATCGGCATTTTCCGAAAGGAACCCGTAGCCCGGATGAATGGCTTCGGCGCCTGATTTCAGGGCAACCTCAATAATCTTGTCGCCATTCAGGTAGCTTTCTCTTGAGGGCGATGGTCCGATGTGGTATGCTTCATCGGCATAGCGCACATGGAGTGCACGCCGGTCGGCATCGGAGTAAACCGCTACGGAGAGTATTCCCATCTCGCGGCATGAACGGATAACCCGGACTGCAATCTCGCCCCGGTTAGCAATTAAAACTTTTTTAATCATAGTTGTCCCAGATATGAATCCATAACAAAGATACGGAAAAAAATCTTTTTTGTGCAAGCAAATTTATACAAATGTGTTGTTCGGCATAAATACATAGCATGGTTGTTTTTGCTGCAAACGTTTTAAATCAACACACTCGGTAAAACGTTCGTTTGAATATTTTTAATCGTTCTAAAGGAAGTTGATAGATTATGGTTGATGGAGAGTTTAATAGTACAAAGATTTTACAGATTTTTAAAGGCTTATAACACAATAAAACAATTAGCCCTTTGCTGGTACGGATGTTATATTCGAGATTGGTTTGATCCCCTATTTTCTGGACATATTTTTCAAAACAGTTAGGACGTTCCCTTGTCATCCTGTCGAGCAAAGATAGCCCACGCTCCGAATTTGTCAAGGGTAATACGAGCGATGATGCTTTATTTTTAAAATTTTCAGCGGTATCATCGCTCTTGACACATTCTCCGCTTTGTGCTGCTGGTGGCTTAACAGGATGGCAGTGAAAGACTGTATTCCAATACTCTTCAGGGCTAACCCTACCCTGGGCATGCCCTCTTATTTGGGTATTATGCCAGGTGAAATACCTTTGGAAAACCTCCCTGGCATGGTACAGGCTATCAAATTGATAGCGCCGGATTACTTCTTTCTCTACCAGAGAGAGTAAGCTTTCTATGTATGAATTTTCTTCCGGAGTGGCCACATCGATTATGGCAAGCAGGTAAGCATTGCGCTTTGCTCCATGAATGTAAACATATTTGATATCCATGCATAGGTGTTCCAGCGGCTTGGCATCTTTAGCGGTTCTCCATTTACCCACTGCCGTGGCATCCTACCAGGTAGAACTCTTCCCAGCAGAAAACCATTATCTTTCATCAACCGGTAAGCCTTCTTATGGTTGATGATAAAGCCCATAGCCTTTAACTCTTCGGTGATGAGCCGGTAACCATAAAGATTAAATTCCCGCCCAAACACCGCTGAGACAAGGGTTTCTACAACTTGCTCGTGGGGACGAGCCTCCCATCGCTGGTCATGGTATAGGTGCTGGCTCTGGATCCACGTTTACCGCCCGATGGTTTGTAATGGCAATTGCTGTGGGGAATGTTCAACTTTAAATTTTCGCTTACTTCTACTCATGGCTTTCTAATTTACTCTACAAAACTAATACGGTAATTTTTGTCCAGTGAATTTGGGGGGCAAACCAACTTGCACCAATGGTACAATTAACCCAAAACCCCGCAATTATCGCATATACAATGTTAGCGGTTGGTGTTCTGTCACCTAGTCTTATAATCTGTTATTTTTGATCAGTTTAATTGACCTTGTCATTTTAATTTTGTATTTAAGATGTAATTGTAACCATTCCCATTGTCATTTATAGCATATTGCAACACTTGTGGGAAGGTTGATAAAAAAAAGGAAGAATCTGATCCCTTTTTGCAGAGATTCCTTTCAGTACCAAAAAAAATCATTTAACAACTACAATTTTTTGAAAAAAACTTTGGTTTTGAAAATCAACATAGCAGATATATATTCCAGTCTTTAAGGATGAAATATCCACAACCTTGAGTTTCGAACCAGAGACATTAGACATTTTTATTAAACAATTACCTGTTAAATCATATATTGATATGGCTTTTATTGTTCCAGCATTTTCATTTAACGAGATAGTGATTTTTTCATTTGCAGGATTTGGGAAAATGGCAATTCGGTTGTTTTCTGAAATATCATCTAAGCCTGTCGGAAAACTAAATGAATTGTACTGTTTAAATGGCGAAAGTTTTGCAGCTGCAAAATAAAGCCAGGCCGTTGCATCAAGGCTCGACCAGTTAACAGCCCAGATATCGGCCTTACCTCCCAGATTATCGTTGTAGGAAGGCATTGTACCATCATCATAACGATAGTTGATCAAACTATCAAACAGGGACTGACTTTTAGGCCCTCCTGCGCAGATGTAAGTAAGAGTTCCTTCGTACCAGGTTGCAATCGGTCCTATACCATCGAAACCTTCAGGATTCCCTGGCCCGTGCGTATCAAGAACTTTCCCGACGAAAGAGAGGCTATTTATAGCCTTTATGGAATCATTTGTATGAAAACTCAGCATAGACATCCATGTGTTGCTAAAAAGTGTTGGACGACTTAAACTAATACCTTCTTTCCAGTACAAAATGTTGTCGTCCCAGGTTGATGAGGAAATATAGTTGAGCATGGTCATGGCTAATGCCGAATCGCCAAGTTCAAAAATACTGTTGATTGCTGAGGTGTATGCTTCGGTATTGGTTACCAATATTTTTGCTCCGGTTGACGTATTTACAGTGTAGAATTTCCCCGATGGTTCAATCAGTGAATAAAGAAAAGATTTTGCTTTCTGAATGGATGGCAATACCCTTTCGTCTTCTGATTTTGCGTAATAATTTGCCAACCCCGTTATTATCCATGGAAAATCTCCCATCCAGATGTTTTCGTCAATACTCCTGATAGTTCCTTCCCGAGAATTCCAGCCCCGAGGCCAGTAACCAGGAGATAACTGATGGGTAGCCAAAAACATGGCCAGTTTTTCTGCCGCCATAGCACAATCGTTTACTGGTATTTTGTTTTCCCACACTCCTTCCATCGATAATAATTTTAATACCAGTCCATGCCCGTAAAGCCACGAGGCATTGTCTTCTATCCAACTATAAAACAAACCGTTTGGTACCTGTCTCTTTAATATTCCCTGCAATGCTTGATTTTTAATTGTGTCAAGTAAATCTGAATGTTTTAAAAATTCTAAATTTTGGGATCTCTGCCAGGTTCCGATGTTTGAAATTTGCAAATTTCTTATTGAAAGTGTTCCCGAGTCTGGTTGAATATCTGAAGCAGATGCATCGGAAGAAATAGCCAAAGAAATAACTTTTACATTGTTCCAGTCAACATTCCCGCTAAATTGCTTTTTAGGTATTGAAATCCGGTTAACCCACCTATTTACACTAGCCAAACCGTGCGAGAAAAAAACAGCCTGATTAGTACCATCTTCAAATTTTAGACTAAAATCACGGTTCGAATTACAAATAGAACCTTTTACATCAATTCCGATAATATCAGAATCGCTAATGGAGATGGGGGATTGTAAGCGCATATAACAAACAACCCATTTATTTCGGTTGCCGCTGCCAAATTTCCAATTAAGATTAATTGCAATTGAATCAGTCGTTATATCCAGAAAGTCACCCGGGGCATATCCGAAATTCCAATTTGCCTTATTCAGAAAAACACTTTGGGGAATAATTTCATTCCCTTCCCATCCAAGTTCGAAAGATTGAGCCAAACTACTGATAGACAATAAACTAAATAATCCAAACAGTATGCGGGTTTTAATGTAGATCGATGTTTTTTTTAACATATTGTACCGTATTTTTTAGTTAATAAATCCTTCCTCACGACTTTTTTCTGATTTGTCAAAATTTTGTTTTTCTTACACTTGGCGGTAACGGATGAGGCTATATGCAGTAAGGGATTGCGGGCTACTTTCCTGTCCACCTGCACAAAAGTTTGAGCAGGGCAGAATGCTTGAAATACCACTGAAACCCTTATTGCATATAGCCTTTGTTAGCCGTTCGGTGTTTATTTTCTTGTTATTTCTCTTTCAATTTGCTACTTCGTTTCTGTCTGCCATGCGTTGGGATAGACACACTCTTTGACAAGCTTTGGCTTTAGCGTCGGCTCGTGGGGCTTGGCAATGTGTGTGGCTGTGAAGCGTTGGCTTTTCATATTATAATCCAAGTATTTTTTTAATAAATTCTCTTGTTTGGTCATAACCAACAATTATTGTAACAATACCACTTACAAGAGTTACCAACGCAATAAGTCCTGAAATCACTTTGTAAATCAAACTGTTTTTTATTGAATTAACTGTCCGATTACTAATGATTCCAAACCAACTTAGAATGAAAATTGGAATGCTCATAACTTCTTTAAATCCTTCACGAAACCATACAATAGGATTTCTTAAATTTTTGTTAGTATTTTTGCTATACTCTTCTAAATGACCAATGTAACGCAACAAGCAGTCATCAACTAAGCCAACATCAAAATTTTCAACTTGACCTTCTCTAAATTTTGGTATTGTATTTATGATTATTTGATAATTGTTAATCACATAATTTTGAAAAGCTGGTTTATAGGTCATTTCGCCAAATGAACCGACATAGTTTTGAATTTTGCTTACATTCATAGTAAGCCACACATAAAGTTCCCCATCAAAATCGCCTGTACGACTCCAACGGTCATAATTTTTAAAATACTTGTTGGCAAATTCAATAAATTTGTTTCTATATTCTACGGCAAATTCAATTCTCTTTATTACTCTTGAATGACAATTGTAAACTAGAACAAATCCAATAACAACTACAGTCAGAATACCTAATATGATAAGAATTGTTATCATTTAATCAATTTTTATTTTATCAATTTCTTTCATCAACCTGTCCGTTTCTGAAAGGGCGACAATGATTTTCTGATAATGCAAAATATCGTCAAACTCCAATTTACGGTCTTTACGGTCTTTGAGCCATTTTTGGGCTGGTTGATAGCCACCAATGTAAAACTCCCATGCTACTTGCGGAACATTGTCAAAATATTGTTTTTCGTTGATGTAAACTTTTCCGTTTTCGTATTTCGTTTTGCCTACAATATTGTCTCCGTCTATTGGGTATTGCGTTATATAATTCTCTAAAGTTGGATTTTCCAATAAATGAATTTGGCGTATTTCTCCACCTAATTTTACCAATTGCCAAAAAGTGTCAGCATTTTTTGGAAAAGGGATTCTTGGGAAGTCTGTTTTCAAAAATTCTTTGTATTTCTCTCGGTATGCTGGCGAATGTAAAACTGCATAGATGTAATCTAAAATGTCAATTGGGGCAAAAGTATTTTCATTATTTTGCTTTTCATTTGTAAATGTTAAACTAATTTTTGATTCAATTTGATTTATAATTTCAAAATTGAAATTTGGTATTCTTTCAGTTGTTTGTTCAATTGTTTGTTGTCCTGAATTATCGGGGTATAAATAGAGTGGGAAAAGATTAACTCCGCCACGTCTGAAAAAATTTGCGTCAACTGGATGTTTTGAAACGGTTGTTAAGCACCAATCAATATCCCCAACCGCCAAGCCTTGTCGTCCAATACTTAATAGTAAGTTTTCCTTATTCAGAACATTTAGAATTAATTCCTTTCTCGGATAATCCATCATTACATAACTGAAATAGCAAGGTCTTTCATCAAAAGGTCTATATCCACACTTTACAGCTTTCGTTTCCCATTCTCTATCGGCTTGTATTTCATTCCTTGCTTTTTCAAGTTTCCAATCTCGATTATCACTTATTGAATATTTTTTGTAAAGTTCTTCATTAGTTATTTCCTTATTGATAAGGTCTGACGCTTTTGATTTAATATTTTTCATTTCAAAATCTATAGCGAAACTATCCCTGTGAGTTTGAAACCCCATTACATTGACTTTGAAAAGAGTTGTTGGATTAATTCCTTCGTTGTATTTTTTCAGCATTGATTCATCAATGCTTTTAAACAAAAAGCTGTTTTTGAAAGGCGTGAAACAATTAAATTCAATTGATTTAAGAGAGTTTTCAGAAAGAAAGTCATATTTGAAATCACGCTTGCCGAATAAATCATAATGAAATACTTGTCCGAGTTCGGTTGGCTTCTTTTTGCCTGTTTTTACGAAAATATTTATTGAAACTCCTTGTTCAATATCAAAAACGTTCACATCTGCTGAACCATCAGGGGCAGTTTCTTTTTTCTTGGCGTTTCCGTGTAAATCTATCGTGTAAATTTTGTCATACGTTTTTAGCAAATGCCAACGCATACCCCGAAAAGTTGGGTTGTCTAAAAATCCATGCGGATTAATGTATGCTAAAACGCCACTTCCATTTTTCTCAATAAAGTGCTGTCCATACCGCAAAAACTTAACATAATCGTCATTGATGAATTTTGAATTTTGTTCTTTCAGTTTTTCTTTTCCGCCTGGCTCTTTTTTGTAATCTTCCATCAATTTCATAATCCAATCGCCTTTATTGGCACTTTCTCCGCTATACGGTGGATTTCCAATAACACACATAACGGGTGTGTCTCTTTTGATGTGATTAGCTTCGTTTGCTTCGGTGCTTAACCAATTTGCAAATAAAGTTCCTGTGTCTTGATGGTGTTCTTCTAAACTGTTGGTTAGATAAACTCTAAATCGTTGGTTGGTGGTTGGTTTGTAGCCTGTTTCAGTTAAAAGCAAATCTAATTTAAGGTGAGCCATTGCGTAACTTGCCATTAGCAACTCAAAACCGTTTAAACGTGGTAATAAATGCGTTTCTACATAATTGCTCCAAATGCCTTGTTGTCCCTCAAACCTTTTGTGGATTTGTTTAATAACTTCGGCAAGGAATGTGCCTGTGCCTGTTGAGGGGTCGAGAATTTGAACTTTATGCACCTCCTGCTCAACGGGCTTATTGTTGCCCTGCACAGTTGTTTTAATCTTGGTTTTTGAGGTGTCGGCTAAACCTTGCGGTAGGTCAAATTCAGTTTTTAGAATATCGTCAACGGCACGTACAATAAAGTTAACCACAGGTGCAGGGGTGTACCAAACTCCACGGGTTTTGCGAAGGTTTGAATCATATTCTCTTAAAAAATCTTCGTAAAAATGGATTATTGGGTCTTCCATTTTTGTGCTCTTGCCGTAGTTCTTTAGCATTTCCTCCACGTTGCAGGCAAGGAATATGTTAACCAAATCGTCAACAATCCACTTAATACGGTCGTCCACATCTAAACCCGCTATGTAGCCAAACAGCTTTTTTAAGAATGGATTTGATTTGGGAATTAACTCATAGGCTTCTTGTCTGCTAAAAGTGTCCAGTGATGGGTCGTGCAGTCGAGCCGCAAACATCCCGTAGGTAATAGTTTGGGCGTACACATCGGCAAAGCCCTTTGGGGTAATATCGTGAATGAGGATTTGCTTAAAGGCGTTCATCTGGTCTTTAAGCGTGCTGTCCTCGTTGTGGGTTTCGTCGCTGGTAAGGGCTTTTTCAATAACATCGGAGAGTAGGCGAGCTTTGCCAGCCATCATTTCGGCAAGCTTCTTACTGCTCTTTATGGTTTGCCCAATGTGGGTGCAAAAATCCTTAATTAGCTTCTCGAATGTTTCGAAGTTCTCGGGTAGCGGTTTTATTCCCTTATCGGTTAGCTCGCCAATGGCAATTTTGGTAACAAAATGTCCATCGCGGTAAAGGTGGAAGTCAATATAATCGGTAAATATGAGGTTGTTCAACGATGCTTTGTAGCGGTCGAATTGTTCTTTATGTAAGGTTTTCTTTACGCCGTCGAGGTCGGTATCGCCAATGTCCTTTGCTTCAATAAAGCCAACGGGAATATTCCGCTTGGTAATAATATAATCAGGCGCACCGCACGATTGGCGTTTGGGTTCGTTGGTGGCTTTAATTTCGGGAACTAAACTCTCAATAAGCTGCTGCAAATCGCCACGGAAAGTATGCTCTGTTGCATTTCCAAGTTTGTAACGGGAGTTAATGCTTTGTATGTAATCGGATGTAGTCATTTATAATGCTTTAAAGTCACTAAATTAAAACACATTTTCAATTCTAAATCTGCCGTCGGATTCATTGAATTGAATTTGATAGATTTTTTCCTTTGGAACTAAAGCGACAACCGAAGGTAATAAATGTTTTGAAAAATTTAAGCCTAGAATAACTTTTGATAAGGATTCTTTTATTGACAAATAAATATCCTCTGAGTCGTCTGAAAAAGTTAAAAATCGGTATTCGGATTCGCTTTCCCAGTCAATATTTTTGGTAAAAAATCTTTCATTCACTTCTTTCTCATCCTTGATGAATCTTTCCCAATGTTCAGTTGGACTAGGTGATTTATGGTCAGGATATTTGTCATATCTAACACCACTCAAAGGTATAGGTAAATAAGAAAATTGATGAACTTTGTAATTTACTTTACTGTCAATTATACCATATTCTTTGATTACTTTCCTGTTCTCGTTATAGAATAAATCCAAATCAATTTCTAAGCAAATCCCTTCGTGGTTTTGTCCATAGAAAGACCACATTTTTTGAAACTCATAACCACACATCCTTTGTGATGTGTTTTCAATCTGTATATTTTTATCAGTGGAGAACGAGGTTATTCTTGTTTGCTTTCTAATATTAAGGGCAAGAAGGTAACTATATGAATTAGCGGGGTATTTTCTAAGAGGATGTAATGATTCAGTAAAGTCAACCTGATGGAAAAGGTTTTCCTTTGGGTCATTCATATTTGCAATGTGATTCATTCTTAAAATTTTCTCAGGTAGAATTTTCCTGATAGCAGTCTCTGCTTTAGTATAATGATAAAGGTGTGTTATGTTCATATATTCGGTTGTTTAAAGGTTTTAACAAATGTAAATAATTTTATTGTGCATAGGACAAATTGCAGTTCTTTTGCAAACAAAGGGTTTTGGGGTGGGTTTGTGCGTGTTTGCAAAAGTTCTGCAATGTGCGGTGGGTTTCTTAATCCCAAATGCGCCCGCAGGGCGCAAGGCGGGTGGGCAAAAAAAATTAAAACCCTTTGTAAAAGGGTTTGTTTTTCTTTTCGTCTTTATCTTCAGTGAATTTAAATTACGAATGAATATGAAGTATCATCGAAATGTTTTCAACCTTGCTGCTAACGGATGGGGGTACGTTGCGTGCCCCGTCGGTTTAGGGCGGTTTCCGTATCCACCCGATAAACGTAAATTGAAACGGGATAATTTCCTAATCAACCAGCCCTGGGGCATGCGATGTACCCTTTGTTAGCGCCTGTACTTTCCTTCTTTTCTACAATCTGTTCTGCGGTGGGTTTGTGCGCTGGCCATAGGAAATTTTTGCGCGCTGGCTCTCTAAAATCATAACGCCCAACCTTCCCTTGCAGCGTTCTTTTCAATTCCATTTCCCAGAACTGAAATTCAATCCGCCGCTAAATTCTTGGTGAAATGCATTCGTGCGGGATTTCGGTCAAGGTGTGAACTCAAAATCGTGCAAAATTTCAGTCAGGGTGTAAAATTCTTTGATTCTGGGTGAATTTCAAATTCTAAGCAATTCTCAAAACGCTGCACTTCTCTCCTACTCTTTCTCGGGCGTTACTTTGGTCTAATCTGATTCTTGGTCAGGCGAAAAATTTACTAGCCTAGCGAAAGTCTGTCTGTGACTAAAAATCAAGGGGAAATTTTCAGGATTCAATATGTAAAATCTAAATCTAGGCTACAAATTCAAATCTTTGGACAGACTGCCGATAGGCTTGCATTCTCCAACTTTTCAATCAGTATTGGCGCTAACTCGTTTATATGTATGACAAAACCATACAATACATTCCTAATTGGGAGGATATGTATGATTTTAGTCATACAAGTAGCAAAACTAAAGAAATTTTCAAATTATCAAATGAACTTTAATTTTTTTTGCAAACTTTTTCGACTATCGAATGAAGTTAATCGTGGTAAACGAGCAAACCCCAGCCCTTTCCCCTTAGAGGTAATGGAAGGGGAAAAGCCAAAAGGGGCATACGGCCTTGATTTTCTTTGGTTCTTTCTTGTATCAAGATAAGAAAGAACATTTAAATGGTGCTTTTCAATGCTTTTCCGTTGCGATGCAATGGTTCACTCTTGTTCTTTGGCCTATGCATGGCGTGCATCGCTACTTGTACAGAGTTACCCAACCTGCTATCAATATTACGCCCCTATGGGGCTGAAAACGTTGCTCGTTATTAGTGAATTTAAATGGAACGCTGATGAAGGAGATTATGCGGATTTACACTGTGAAACACCGTGTAAACCCATGAAACGCTGTGATATTTATTAAGTTGATTGTTGACAGTAAAATCAACAGAACGCCGAAAGTGCAGATTGAAATAATGTGTTGATATACAGCCAGCCAAGCTCTAAACACCTCTCTGTACACTGCACACTAAATGTATAATCCCGCTAATGCAGGGCAGGCACTATAACCTTAAAAAGCTATATTTGCAAAAACACAAATGCATAACACAATGAAACGAATGTCACTGTTTAAGGCGTTAGTCCTATCTTCATTCGGACTATTTGCTGCGGGTCATGCACTTGCTCAAATTGATGATCCTATTCAATGGTCGGCTACCACTAAAAGAGTTGATGCCAGCAAGTTCGAGGTGGTTATCACCGCTCGTATCGATGGGGGTTGGCATCTATACTCAACCAAATTGCCCGAAGGAGGTCCACTGCCTACCAATTTTATCTTTGAAAAACCTGAAGGTTACAAGCTGGTTGGAAATATCAGGGAGGTATCAAAGAGCAAAACCGAATACGACGAAATCTTTAACCTTGACCTTTCATACTTTGAAGGCGAGGCTGTTTTTTCGCAGTTAATTGAGCTCTCTGCCGATGAGGCTCCCATAAATATCAATGTTGAGTTCCAGGCATGCTACGCCGACAAGTGCATCTACCTGGAGAAAAACATTAGCACCGTTGCAAAGATGTCTGCCCTAGTTGAAGGGGCTTCAGCAGCCCAACAAGTGCAAGTTGAGAGTAAGGCCGATGTTGCTGTTGAGGCAGCAAAACCTGAAAAGCAGTCGCTCTGGTGGTTTTTTCTTGTTTCGTTTGCTGCGGGCTTAGCAGGCCTGCTTACACCATGCGTTTTCCCAATGATTCCCATGACCGTGTCGTATTTCATGGGTAAGCAGCAGAATCGGGCAAATGCCATTCTCAATGCCTTTGTGTTTGGCATTTCAATAGTAGCCATATACACATCGTTGGGTTTTATTGTGTCGTTATTTAACCTTGGTTCCGATTTTGCCAATACCTTAACCTCGCACTGGATAACCAATACCATCTTTTTTGCCCTGTTCATAGCCTTTGCAGCATCTTTCTTTGGTCTTTTTGAGATTGTGCTGCCCGGTAATTTAGCAAACAAAACCGATAGCAAGGCCGATAAGGGCGGCCTTATTGGTTCGTTCTTCTTGGCATTAACCACTGTTATAGTGAGCCTGTCGTGTGTAGGCCCAATTGTTGGTGCGTTGTTGGTTGAGGCTGCATCGGGTTTGGGGGCAAAACCCATTTTGGGAATGTTTGGCTTTTCGCTGGCTTTCTCCATTCCGTTCACCCTGTTTGCAATTTTCCCGTCGTGGCTAAACTCGCTGCCCCGCAGCGGTGGATGGATGAACTCCGTTAAGGTTTTTCTGGGATTCATTGTTCTTGCCTTTTCGCTTAAGTTCCTGCTTACCATCGATGAGGGTTACCAGCTTGATATGATTAGTCGCGAGGGTTACATTGCCATCTGGATGGCTATATTTACACTGCTGGGGCTTTACCTTTTGGGTAAAATCAAGTTTAAGTTCGATTCCGACCTTCAGCATGTGGGTGTTTCCCGTTTATTCCTGGCCATTGCCAGCTTTGCGTTTGTGTTTTATCTGCTTCCCGGGCTGTTTGGGGCGCCACTTAAAACCATATCCGGTTTATTGCCCCCACAAAGCAGCCAAAGCTTTGATTTGAAGTCGAATCAGGTTATAGTAAGCCAGAACACGTCTCCTTTTAATGATGAAAACTCGCTGTGTGAAGAACCTCGCTTTGCCGATTTCCTTCACCTTCCGCACGGGCTAAATGGCTATTTTGACTATAATCAGGCATTGCGCTGTGCCCGCGAAATGAAAAAGCCTTTGTTTATCGATTTTGTTGGGCATACCTGTGCTAACTGCAAGGTGATGGAGGCGCAGGTTTGGAGCGATCCCCGGGTGCTGGAGCGGCTCCGCCGCGACTACATTATTGTTGCCCTTTACGTGGACGATCGCACTGAGTTACCCGAAAGCGAATGGGTAACCTCGGCCCGCGATGGGAAATTAAAGAAAACCATTGGCAAATGGAATGCCGATTTTCAGGCTACCCGGTTCAACGTGAATAGTCAACCATACTATGTACTGCTCGATAACGAGGAAAAGTTACTTGCCGAGCCTCGTGGATTCGACCTCGATGTGGAGGCATTTATTCAATTCCTAGATAAAGGCGTTGAGGAGTTCAAGAAACGTACCCATTAAGTATTGGGATTTGAATATTGAGGTTGCCCCAAAGGCAGCCTCTTTTGATTTGTGCAGTGGCTATGGCAAACTAATCAATTCCCCTTTCCCTTGCCTATTTAGTTCAATTGAAGGATCTCCACGCAGGCGAATATTTCCGGTTGAGGTTATACTTGCCTTGAGGGTATCGGTTACCCAAATATCCATATCTACCGTTGAGCCCTGGTTGGCAGTGCAGTATTTTATCTGTGTTTGTGCAAGGTCGAAAAGAGTAGCGCCACGAGCATTCAGTGTGGCATACTTGGCCTGGCCTGTTACGCGGTATGTTCCATAGCTACTGCCCGAAACGTCGATCACAAGTAAATCAACATCAATATTTACATTACAATCAACATAGTTGCCCCAGTCAACCAAGTAAAACGCATGGCTTTTAAAGGAGTTGGGGATGCTTAATTTACAGGGCTGGCGGATTTCAATCATGGGTATTGTGGCTAGATGTAACTCAAGGTCGATAATGGGGTAGTCCTTTAACCATCGGCTTTTTACATTTTCCCTTATGAATAGCGTATTGTTGTGAATGTTAATCTCCACATCATTCATAACCTTATCGTGGCATTTTACAACCGCAAAACCAACGGAGTCAGGAAGTAGGGTGATGCTAAACGACCCTTTTATATCAATATTTTCAAAGGTAGCAGGTAGGTTTACACGGCGCTCAGCTATATCGCCCAGTGTGTAGGTGCTTATCAGGCTGCAGGATTGCAAAATCACAATCAAAAATATCAAAATACAAAATCTACTTTTCATATTTATTGAAAGAGTATTTGATGCCAAATTCAACAAAATCGGCCTGTGCAAGCCAGTGGGCTTTAATGGCAACTACTAGGTTTATTTCATCATAGACATTCATACGTAATCCTACCTTGTTGCTAAACGCACCAAAGCCATAAAAGCGGTTTACTAGGTAAATGCCGGGTTGGAAGACAATGCTTATGCGATTGAAGCCCATAAGGTATGTTGCGTTGATTGCCAAGGCCAGGTTGTCGTTTTTGTTGAGTGTAACTGCATCATCTGATTTATCAATTACTAAATCGGGTATAGAGTTATCCTTGTAGGCGCTAAACTCTAGCCCTACCATGGATAGGGGTGCAAAGCGGTATAGCTTCTCGGCCGATAGGCCGATAATACCATACTGCTTCTCGGTGAAGGCATCAACCGATTTTATGCTGGCGAACAGACCAAAATTCCATGATGAGGATGGGGTATTATCGTCAGGGGATTCATTTTTTACCGGATTAGGTTTTCCAAATGAGTATCGGTAACCCAGTGCGGTGGTAAAAATATTAAACCCCAGGTTTGGTTCCTTTACGCTTCCGTTTGATGCATGGGCAAGTCCAATGCTTGCTGACACATTATGATTTGCGCTTACCCTGTAGTTACATCCAATCTCGTACTGGAAGAAAACATTCAGGTGTGTACTTAATACCATGTTACTGCGGTTGCTTATGAGGTTATGCGATTTTGAGGCATAGCTCAAACCTACCGAGAGCATGTTGCTAATATTGAACCTTTTGGTGTTATGTAAGAATAGCCGATTTATGAAAAAGTATAAGCCTGTAAGCTTACCGAAAATAGTATCGTTCCCCAAACCAGAGTAGTGTAGCCCCAAACCTACAATAGGGTAGTTATACTCCTTGTTCCAGAAATTAGAACCATCGGTTGTTATGCCAAGGTTTAGCTGAATTGCATTAATATTTTCGGAAAGGAAGTAGGCCATGTAGTCATGATGGGGTATAATAAATCCCGATCGCAATTTTAGGTCGATGCTGTACTTCCCCTCCTGCGCAAAGCAATTGTAGTTTATAGCAATAGAAGTAATAACTAATATTAAAATACCTCTGGTGTTTGATACCATCATTGAATCCTATAAATAGCCACAAACTCCAAAACTCGGTTGTATTGACCCTTGTTTAGCCGGAACGAAATGTTATCCCTATAGTGTCGAACAGGGAAAATGGAGTAGGTTAGGTTTAAACCAAAACGCCATTTTACGTTATAGTTGTATTCCATGCCTGCAATACCATCCATTTCAAACTTATTGAAAGCCGATACTTCATCAAGGGGGAAGGGTCCTAGCGAGTTCTCCTCGGTTGCTTTGTTTAGGTAACCAGTCGATAGTCCTAATACAGCATTAAATCCGTTTGCAAACCGGTAGCCAGCAACCACAGGTAAGTCAAAGTAGTTGAGGCGCATGCGGTAAAAATCGGGAATATCGGTCGAGCGGCTTTTAGCATAACTCCCTTTTTGTATGAACCGGAAACTTAAGCGATAAAACCACCCGGAAAGTGTACTGCGTTCAACCCAAATGCCCGCAATGAGGCCAGCCTTGTTGTACCCGCCATAGGTGTCGCCATCTACTTGAGTGGCAGCCACTCCAACTATTAGCCCTCCCCTAAAGTTCTGGCCATGTATTTGAGTGCTCCCCAAAAATAGCAAAATAAATCCCAAGAGTAGTAACCTATTCATTTTTAATCATCTCAATAAACCTTGGAACACCCACCGATGCTTTTTTCTTTATTACCGTGACATCGCGCCGCCAGATATTTATATCATTTGGATCAATAAGGTATATAGGACAATCCTTGGGGGCATAGTCGAGCAATCCGGCTGCGGGGTAAACGTTAAGCGATGTGCCAATCACGGCGAATATCTCGGCTGTTTGAACCAGTTTAAACGCCTCGTTCATCATGGGAACCTCTTCGCCAAACCAAACAATGTGCGGGCGTAGCTGGTAACCATCAACGGTATCGCCCCATTTGATATCGTTGTAGCCAATATCGATAATTCTGCTTGGGTTGCCGGTTGGCCTTGCCTTGGTTAGCTCACCATGCAAGTGAAGCACATTCTGGCTTCCAGCACGCTCATGCAGGTTATCAACATTCTGGGTGATTACAAATACATTGAACCAATTTTGTGCATTGGCAAGCGCTTTGTGGGCTGCATTGGGCTCAACGGTTGGCAGCTGTCGCCTTCGTTGGTTGTAGAACTCCAGCACGAGCTGTGGGTTTTTCTTCCATCCATCGATGCTTGCCACCTCCATAACATCATACTCTTCCCAAAGCCCTCCCATGTCGCGGAAAGTGCGAATTCCACTTTCGGCACTTATGCCTGCTCCCGTGAGAACTACCAGTCGTTTACGTGTGGTCATAAATCGAAATGAATTTTATAGAACTTTTCAACATCCCTGTTAAGTGTTAAATAGAAATTGTAGGTTTTGGTGGGATTGAACTCAAACTTAGTCCACTTGTCGTAAATCGTTTTGGTACGGGCAATAATTTCTTTGTCGAAAATATTGGTGAGCTGTATTAGTCCGGTTTGCTCCTTGTTGATAAGCTTGCTTAGCAGCACGTAGTTTTCCCCTTTGGCCCATGAACTAAGCGGAAAGCAATCCTTTTTTAGTTTAAGTGCGAAATCGCATAACTTGGCGTTTTGGCCATCGGGGGCAGTAATAATATCGGGCAGTATGCCCCTTGCGCCAACCCACAGTGGAATGGCAACCGGTGCGGGCTGAAAGCCCAGCTTTACCCACATGATGGCAAACTGGGTAATGGTGGCGCAACGGCCAGGGGCCAAGTTGATGATGTGTCCCTCAAGGTCTCCAACCTTTGTTGAATCGGTTTTAGGTTTGATATTGTACGAAGCCGAGTTCATTATGGCAAAACCAGCGCTGTTAGCCCCTGCCCATGCTTGACGTTCGGGGTCGTTTGAGTTGATTAGTGCTAAATACCTAAAACGCGCCCCTGCCTCAAACACTATTTTATTGTTAAAGTCATTGGCATCGCGATGCTTCCATAGCAGCGGTCGTCCGTCGGGTGTAGCCTTACCGCTAATAATGGCTGTAGTACAAGCAAAAGCTTGAGCGGCCAAAAGAATCAATGCAAGTAAAAGTACATACCTTTTCATAGGAAATCTGGCTTAAATAGAACTAATTTTTTTATATTGCAAGATATGAAATAATTGTAAATCTAAACCAAAATGGGTATGAAATACGCAATGTTAATTATCGCCTTAGCTATAGGTATTCTTTTTGGCTGTAAACGCCATGAAAAACTAACCGTTGAGCTGGCTAGATTTGACCTAGCTCGCATTAAGGTGAAGAATCCCATTAAAAGGGTTAGGGCGCAAACGCTCTACTTGCCGATTTACTCCAGCATACCCTTTGCCGAGGGCAAGTCGTTTTATGGGTTAAGTTCATTTATGGCTGTTCACAATACCGATTTTAATAAACCAATTTACGTTATTAGCGTTTACTACCCCGATACACATGGGAGACTAATAAAGGACTTTTTGCAATCGAAGGTTGATACAGTAATGCCCATGCAAACGGTTAACCATTTTGTTCCGGAAAGCGACAGAAGCGGTATTGGAGCAAATTTTGTTCTGGAGTGGATAGCCGATTCTGCTGTAAATGAACCCCTGGTTGAGACCATCATGGTAAGTTTAACCAGTGGACATGGTGTCTCGTTTTTAAGTGAAGGTAAAATTTTGAACGAGTTGTATTAGGCAGATGAACTTTACCACCGAAAACTTTCTGCTTATTGGCTCGCTGCTGCTATTTATTAGCTTGATAGCCGGAAAAACATCGTTTCGCTTGGGTGTCCCAACGCTTATCTTTTTTCTGTTTGTTGGAATGCTTGCAGGCACATCATTTTCCGGATGGGTTGTTTTTAACGATGCCATTACTGCTCAGTTCATTGGAGTTGTTGCCTTAAATTTTATTCTATTTGCTGGAGGGTTCGAAACCAATTGGATTAGTATTAAGCCGATTTTATGGCATGGTGTAACCCTTTCCACGCTGGGGGTGCTGTTAACAGCTCTTTTCTCGGGATTTGTTACCTGGCTTGTGACAGATTTTAGTATTACGGAGAGCTTTTTAATTGGCTCAATAATATCGTCAACCGATGCGGCTGCTGTTTTCTCAATACTTCGCTCAAAAAATTTAGCTCTAAAGCGCAATTTGAGGCCAATACTTGAGCTTGAGAGCGGCAGCAACGATCCTATGGCCTATCTATTGACCATCATTTTTCTTGGACTTGCTACAAGCCCCGCTTTGTCAGTCTGGGAGGTTGTAAAACTCTTTCTAAGCCAGATAGTAATTGGCATTGGTATGGGTGTGGGTTTTGGGTATGCAAGTAAATACATAATTAACAATATCAAGATTGAATATGAAGGGTTATACCCTGTATTAGCAATTACCCTGATGTTGCTAACCTTTTCCCTAACCGATTTTATTGGAGGGAATGGATTTTTGGCTGTTTACTTATCGGCAATATTTCTGGGGAACAGCCACTTAATACATAAAAAGACCATTCTGAAAATGTTCGATGGTTTGGCCTGGCTTATGCAAATAATCCTTTTCATTACACTTGGTTTACTGGTGAATGCGAGTGAAATTATTCCGCACATAGGAAACGGTTTGCTTATTGCCTTTGGATTAATGTTTATTGCACGACCATTGAGCGTGTTCATGAGTCTTTCCCCTTACAGGATGAAGAACCGTGAGCGGTGGTATATTGCATGGGTAGGATTGCGCGGCGCAGTGCCTATTGTGCTTGCCACATACCCCTTAATTGCTGGAATGGCTAAGGCTCGGGAGATATTCAATATTGTATTTTTTATCACCATAACGTCGGTGTTAATACAGGGCACATCGCTTATTCGAGTAGCAAAGTGGTTTAGGGTGTTGCTTCCGCAAAGGGTTAAGCAAATTACCCCTGTTGATGTTATGCTAAGGGAAAATATTAGCACCGAAATGGTTGAGGTTGATATACCCCACGATAGCTGCGTTGTAGGGAAACGAATAGTTGACTTAAATTTTCCTGAAAAATCGCTTATTGTGCTAATTCAACGCGACGATAGGTATATTTCGCCTACGGGCTCAACAGTAATTGAGCCTAACGATAAGCTCATAATTGTGGCCGAAGATAAAACTTCGCTAAGGGAAAGCTTTAGTTGTTTGAGTTTACATGCTAATACGCATCAGCGCTAACTCTTTCAAGCAAAGCTAGCGTTTCAACATGGTGTGTTTGTGGGAAGAAATCGAAGGGTACGCATCGTACTAATCGGTATCCATTTGTGCAGAGCCATCTCAAGTTCTTTGAGAGGGTGCCCGGGCTGCACGATAGGTAGGCAATTCGATTGGGGAGCCCCTGTTTAGTAATCCATTCTAGAACCTCCGCTTCAAGTCCCGTGCGTGGTGGGTTTGCATAAAGTAAAATTTCTTTTCCCTGATAGCGCTTATTATCAGTCCATTCAATAATTTGAGGGACTCTTTGCCTGCAAGCACCCCGCAAAACCATCGCTTGGGGAACATTCAAACGAGCGCACTCCACAGCCTCGCCTCCAAGTTCAACACCAATTACAGTGGCTCCCTGGTTAATCCATCGTCGCATTGAGTTTCCAGTTCCGCAGTATAGGTCAATAACAGCATTATTATCATCAGGGTTTAAGAACCTTTCAGCCTCCTCCAGCGATTGGTTGTACAGTTCGGGTATCAACTGCTGAAAAGCAGCGGGGCCATATAGTAAGCCGTTGTAGTCGGTAGAGCGGGGATTCCCCCAAATGAGTTTCCATCCCGATTTCTCAAAAATCCTTCGACCGGTTGACGGGTTCATGTGGTACCATAAACCTTCAATTCCCATGCTGGCAAGTCGTTGGGCAACATCTTTACTGAGCCAGTTTAATGTTGGTTCCTGCTTCGATTTGATTACCAGAACAGCCTGTGCTCCTGAAATCACAATGCATGCAAGCGCAAAAGAGTGTTCCTGCGGAAACGAATCCGCAAGCAGGGTGAGTGCTCTGTTCAACTCTGGTGCATGTACGGGGCAGTTGGGAATTGGAACAAACTCGTCGCGCCGCCACATCCCAAACTCCCATTTACCTCCATCAAACCTTGCGCTTAGGGTTGTCTTAGTGCGATAGCCCCAACGTTCACTCTCCGGTACTGAGCGCACGGGTTCAACCACTTGGGCCCATTCCGTTAGTTTACTTTTGATGAATGCTTGTTTTTGCTCAAGGCTATTGGTCATCGACCATTCCCTGTGGCTACATCCCCTGCAATCCGGATTACAACCCTGCGGTAGCATTAAGTTTTATTTTTCGCAAATGTAAGGAGTTTTTAACCGAAGTATCATGAATTGATTGAGGAATGAGTTGGAATGAGCCGTAATAGAAGGAATATGATGGAGTTTGAGGATGTTTGAGTCCGTAAACCGTAAACCGTTAAATGTTTGACCTTAAGCGGGTGTGATTTGGGATAGGCATGTTAACCGTTAAGCACACCAAAAATAAATCGGGACAGTAAGAAATGATACAGATTGATTCGGAATGATTGAATTTTGTTGGTCGATTCGTCAATTTAAAAATTCATTTGACGAATTGAGATTATTTTATATTACACTGATTTCCAGTCTTCATAAAAATACTTAATTTTGAAATGTGCATTTTAATTTGCAGGTTGATATTCGCTTTCTGGCTTGTAATTTGCTGTGAAATAATGCTATATTTTGCATTTGAGAGATATAAAGATGAAAACTAAATACGAGATGCTGCGCAAATTATTGGTTTACTTTATGTCGGTGTTGCTATTACTTGTATCAAAAGCCGATACTCTTGTCTTTCAGGACACACCGGAATCAGTAGTTAAGAAAATTGCCGAGGCCATTGAAAAGGGCGATGTGGAGAGTCTTACCCGAAATTTCTTCAAAACAGTTGAAATCGACTTGCTTGGCGATGAAAATTTTTATAGTCAGGCGCAGTCGGTATTACTGCTCCGTTCTTTTTTTGAGAAAAACATTCCTGTTAAGTTTACCATTAACCATCAGGGTGCGAAGGATTTAACGGCATTTGCCATTGGAACTTTGCAGTGCAAGAATGGGTTATTCCGCATATCCATATTTTTAAAGACCGAACAGGGGAAAACATACATACATCAGTTCAGAATTGAGCCTGAGTCGGTCATAAATCCAAAGTAAGGCAATGAATACATACGAAAATCTTATTGATAGGCTAATAAACTTGGCTATTGCAGAGGATATTGGCGAAGGGGACCATTCGGCGCTTTCGTGCATACCCTCAAGTGCCACAGGCGCTGTGCAGCTCATGATGAAGCAGGAGGGCGTTATTGCCGGTTTACAGATTGCAGAGCGCATATACAAACGGATTGAAAGTGATGTTCAGGTTAATTTTTTGAAAACCGATGGCGAGTTACTCCAACCCAGCGATATCGCCTTTAGGGCTTATGGTAGGGTTCATGCACTTTTGCAGGCCGAAAGAATTGTTCTTAACGTTCTTCAGCGCATGAGCGGTGTTGCCACTCAAACCCGCGAATACGTTAGACTATGTGAGGGAACAAAGGCAAAGGTCCTCGATACCCGCAAAACTACACCGGGTATGCGTGTGCTCGATAAGATGGCGGTTGCCATTGGAGGGGGATTGAATCACAGAATGGGGCTATTCGATATGATTATGCTTAAGGATAACCACATCGATTTTGCTGGTGGAATTGAGCGGGCAATACAATTGGCAAACGAATATCTTGCCAAAATTGGCCGAAACCTCGATATTGAGGTAGAAACACGAAGTTTAAAGGATGTGGAAACGGTTTTACGTGTTGGCGGCGTTCGGCGCATCATGCTCGATAACTTTACGGTTGCCGATACCCGCAAGGCTGTTGAACTGATTAATGGCCGTTACGAAACGGAATCGTCGGGAGGGATAAACCTCAGCACCATACGCGAATACGCCCTTTGCGGTGTCGATTACATATCGGTTGGGGCTATCACCCATCAAATCAAAAGTATCGATATGAATCTAAAGAAAATTGATTAAGGAATGGTAAAGGCTTTCGGTAAACACAAGGCATTCGTTAAGCGCTTTAGAAGCGTAGTAACCTTGTTCCGTCGAAAGTTAAAATATTTTACCGTGCCAAGCCTTCATGGGGTTCCTGTTGTTGATGTTGTTCGATATTTTTTCCGGGGAATTGTAAACGGTGCCATTACCACCAGGGCTTCTGCCGTTGCTTTTAGCTTTTTTCTGGCCACCGTTCCCTTGCTAATTTTCATCTTCACGCTTATTCCATACCTCCCGCTCGAAAATTTTCAGTTTCAGCTGCTACAGATTGCCAAGGGAATCATGCCAACCTATGCCTACCAAACGGTAGAGGCAACGCTGGTTGAGGTAGTAACTACTAAAAGTTCCGGGTTACTTTCGTTTGGTTTCCTTGCGGCAATTTTTTTCAGCCACAATGGTGTAAGCGCCCTTATCGATGCGTTCAATGCTACATACCATACAATTGAAACCCGTAACTTTGTTGAGCAGCACCTAATTGCTTTGCTTTTAACTTTTCTGCTGCCATTAATTGTTGTGTTAGGCATTGTATTGCTTTTTTTTGGAGAGTATCTGTTGAACATTTTGGGCAACTGGGGTGTTTTACATTCATCCACAATTTTGTTTATTGCTATGATTATTAAGTGGTTGTTTGCCATGCTGGTTTTCTTCTTGGGGATATCGCTGGTTTACTACCTTGCCCCATCGCGCAAGGATAAGTTTAGATTTTTCTCTCCTGGAGCCATACTAGCAACTATACTCATAATTCTTACCTCATTCGCCTTTTCATACTATGTGAATCGCTTTGGTCAGTACAATAAATTTTATGGTTCTCTAGGAGGATTAATAGCCTTTCAGCTGTGGTTCTACTTCAACGCCTTTGGGTTGATTCTGGGGTTTGACCTGAATGCCAGTATCCGTAGCGCCATTAATGGTCGTAAGCAGCGAATCGACATACAGATGGGTTAATTATAAATATTGATGCCATGAGCCCCAAAGACCTTAACGCATTAAGATATGAGTATTCCTTGAAATCACTCAACGAGAGTGAGGTAAAACCATTGCCCATTGAGCAATTTGACCTATGGCTGTGCGAGGCAATTAATTCCGGAATACTTGAACCCAATGCCATGACCCTTGCAACGTCAACCTTCGATGGCAAGCCATTGGCCAGAGTAGTTTTATTGAAGCACTATGATGAGAAGGGACTATCGTTTTTCACTAATTACGAAAGTCGAAAGGCTAAAAATATACTCCAAAACCCTTATGGCGCCCTTGTTTTTTTCTGGCCAGAACTGGAACGACAGGTAAGAATTGAAGGTAAAATACAAAAAGCAACCGATGCCGAAAGCGACAGTTACTTTAAGTCGCGACCCGAAGCCAGCAAGATTGGGGCTTGGGCTTCGCCTCAGAGCTCAGTGATTCCCAACCGCAAGTACCTGGAACGCTTAATGGCTGATTTTGAGGAAGAATTTAAAGGCAAAACCGTTAAACGCCCACCCAACTGGGGTGGATACACTCTAGTACCTACACTTTTTGAATTCTGGCAGGGGCGTCCTAACCGTTTACACGACAGGATACAGTACACACTGATAAATAATCAGTGGAATATTGAGCGTTTAGCTCCTTAGTGATTATCGGATTTCTTTTCGATTAAGCTTAGTATTTTTTTGATAAGCAGATGTGAATCGATGGGCTTGGTTACGTAATCGTCGCAGCCGCGTTCGATGCTCTTGTTAAACTTCGACTGGAGTGCATATGCCGTTTGGGCAATAATAGGCAAATCGGGGCGCAGGCGTTTGAATTCCGCCGCTATTGTGTAACCATCGGCATTGGGTAGTCTGATATCGAGCAGAACAATGGTTATATCCTTGTGTTTTTTGAATAAAACACGTGCCACGCAGGCATTATGTGCAAAAAGAGTTTTTGCACCGGTTGGTTCCAGCAAGCGCTCAAAGTAAAGCCTAATCTCACTGATATCTTCCACAACTAATATTTTTTGCCTTTTAGCAACTCCGACGTTAGGATTTTTTGCTCTTCTTTTTTTGAACGCTTACCACTCTTGTTCCCTTAATGGAAAGGTATAGTGAAGTAGAATGTTGAACCTAGACCTTCAGTGCTTTCTGCCCAAATATGTCCTCCTTGCAGGTTGACTAACCCCTTGCTGTCGTTGGCATTCATTATGGTTTGTGCCAAAATCCGTATCTCCTCCTCGAACTTCTTTTGTTGGGTTATATCGCGAAGCAAAACAAGAAAAATCTTTTCGCCGGCAGGAACAATGCGGGCTTCGTAATAAAAAGTGTTTTTTTCATGCTTAAAGGAATACTCGAACCGTTGAAGTTTACCCGTAGCGGTGGCATAGCTATGTGCCTCTGAGTATTTCTTGAAAATGGCTGGTGGAAAGATTTCGGAGATATTTTTGCCAAGGTGAGAGTTGGTAATTTCGGGGTAGAAAGTTATTTCGGTAGGCGCAAAGTCAATAAGGATGCCTTGGTGGTTAATTCGGAATAAATGGTCAGGAATAGCCAAAAGCATGGCTTTGAATTTTGCTTCGTTCTCTGTAAGTTCGTCAATGACGATTTTGCGATCGGTAACGTCGGTGAGCATGCCATCAAAGTAGTGGCATCGGGGTTTTCGGTAACATTGGGCTGGAGGATGTTCTGAACCCATATGGTGGAGCCGTCGGCTCTCAGCATTTCAACCTCTATGGGCAGTTTGGTGGTGGCGCAGTCAACCAACCACTTGTTAAAATTGCTTAGGAACGATTTAATATTGCTGCCTGTAGCCGCTTGGGAACTACTAAACCCAAAAATCGCAGCAAATGCTGGGTTGCAGTAAACAATTTGCCCGTTGCTAAGTATTCGGTAAAGACCCACAGGAATCTGTTCGGTGAGGGTACGGTACTTCTCCTCGCTTTCACGGAGTACCGCCTCAGCATTCTTCCGGTCGGTAATATCGTGGCACATGGCAAAAATAACCGATAGCCCAAAGTAGTCGCCACGGTTAAAAACCATGTCAATAGGAACCAGATCGTTGTTTTTCTTAATCCCCAAAAATTCAATTTTTTGGGAATGCCCTTGGTATGCAAGCCTTACCGAACGCGTAACTTCATCGATCGATGTTTGTGTGCTGTAGGTAATTTCATAGATAGTTTTTCCAAGCAGCTCATCCTTGCCGTACCCAAAGAGTATATGTCCGCTTTTATTTGTATCAAGAATTACACCACTTGAGTCCATAATCAGTATGCCCTCGCTTGAGTTGTTGAATAGACCCTTGTAGTTTTCCTCGCTTTCCCTTATGCCCTTTTCAGCCTGTTTTATTGTGGAGATATCGCGGATGAAAACGATGTCGATTTTTTCGCCGGCTTTATCGACAATGTTTACGTTGAATTCAACATGAATTTTTTCATTTTGGGAGGACATCAGGATGGTTTCGTAAATGTTGGCTCAGGCTTACCTGCCAGTCGGTTTTTGTACCTCTGGAGTAAAAGCTCTTGCTGGTTTGGGTGTATAAACTTAGTTATGGGGTGGTTAAGGAATTCCTCGGGCTTGGTGTTTAGAATTTCAATGATACTGGGATTCCCGTAGATTACTGCTCCGCCCTTTACAAATACAATGCCATCGTTGGAGTGCTCAACCAGAATCCTGTACATCTCCATCGATTCTTTAAGTGCCTCTTCGGCTTGTTTGGCGCGGCTTATATCGGTTGAAATAACCATTATGCCATATTTCCCGTTAGGGAAAATGACGCGGGTTTCGTGAAGTTGTACAAAGCGTTTACTACCGTCTTTTCGGATATAGTAAACCTCCGTAATAAGCGATTCGCCCCGTAATATTTTTTAAATGTTGGTATCTACCTGTTCGGCCAGCTCCTTGGGTGCAAGATCGTGAAAGCGCATTTTTAGGAACTCGTCGTGGGTGTAGCCTAAATTTCGGAAGCGGCAGTGTTGGTATATAATATTTCCTTCATCATCGCACAGGAGAACGCCGTTAGGCGATTGCTCAAAGATTATTCTCCACTCCTGCTCCTCGGTTATAATCTTTTTAAGCCTGATATGGTTTGTATCAAAATTATTACCTGCAAAGGTTTCAGCTTTTTGTATCTGTTTCTTAAGTAGTTGTAAATCAATGGCAATATCTAATTCCTTGTCGGTGAAATTTGGCTCGATATCCAAATTCTCAGATAGGTTTGCTGTTAGGTTGGCAATTTCTTTATAGGGTTTTCCGGTGTAGTAAAGGGTTACGCCTTCATAATCGTCCAATATCTCTTTATATTTTTGGTATGTATTTTCGTTTTCCAGACCTGCTATGGCAACATTAAAGATAGGCAGTTCAATTTCGGTTGAAATTCTATCCAGAGTTAGGCACGAGTAACCCTTTGCTTCCAGTATTGTTTCAAATTTATAAACCAGAAGAATCTGATTAATAATAGGTAACGCAACCTTCGATGCCAACTCCTATTAGTTTTCCATGCGTATAAATATTGTATTTTTACTTTTATTAACAAATTTACGGCTTCTTTTTTTGGGTGTTTTTTATCGAAAAAGGTTAAAGGTTGACGAAGCCTAGAACTAACGCGATTAATTTTACCTCCGAAGTGTGGCTACCAGCCGGTTGGGGTTTAACAAAAGGTCGAGCGCGTGGCTTACCGAGTTGCAAACAATGGAGGCATGTTTAAGGGATTGCGGAGATGCTCCTTCGGCCTGAATGGTTGCTATACTTAAAGCAGCATGCTTTAGCATTTGCCAATCGTTGTATCCATTTCCAATGGCAGCACATCTTTTCTTGCCCAGTTGTTTCAGATAGATTTTTTTCTGTCTGTCCTGCTGTTGCTTTTTAAGTATCTTAACCTGGCATTCAATACCTTTAAGCTGATTGGTTACAGTTCCAAAGGTATCGGCGGTAACCACATGAATGTTCAGCTTGTTTGAGAACTTCTGCAGGCGTTCCTTTACCCCATCAATCAGATTGCCATCAACGGCAAGCGTGCCGTTAAAGTCGAGTACAAGATTTTCAAGATAAAGTGTTTTTCTTCCCGGAATCTCTATTGTTATCATGGGTCAAGTATTTTTCCAGTTAGCGTATGGGTTTTCGGAAAGGTGGGAATTGTAATAACGGTAATCGTGGGTAACCTCTTGGGTAACCCAATCGGGTAGAGTAATCCTTTCATCTTCCGTTTGCAATTCAAGTTCAGCAAGCAAAAGTCCTTTGTTTTTTCCTTCAAAAACATCAACCTCCCATGTTTTGCCATTATGGTCAATCAAATACCTGTTTTTTTCTATAACTGCACCGCAAAACTTTTGTATTAGTTCGTGGGCTTTATCGATAGGTATTTCAAATTCTATTTCTTTTCTGGCTATACCTTGAACAAGGCCTTTGATGGTCATAAAGGCTTTTTCGCCTTTTATTCTTACCCTTATGGTCTTTTCAGGGTTTGTGGTAAGGTATCCCTGTACAATTTTAAAGGGTTTGGGCTTTGGAAGGCTTTCCCACCTCTGTATATCAACCAGGTATTTGCGTTCAATTTCCATACTGTAAAAATAAAAAAAGCCCGCCCAAACAGGCGAGCTTTTAGCCAATTTTGACTAGAAAAGTTTCTTTTTGAAGTATAGCGCTACGTTAACCAGTCCGATCATTACCGGAACTTCAACAAGCGGGCCAATAACTGCGGCAAATGCTTCGCCTGAGTTTATTCCAAAGATTGCAATGGCTACTGCTATTGCTAACTCAAAGTTATTGCTTACTGCGGTAAACGAGAGAGTAGTGGTTTGCTCGTAGGTTGCTCCGGCCTTTCGGCTCATAAAGAACGAAAGCAAAAACATAATCACAAAGTAGGCAAGTAATAGAATGGCAATCAGCACAACATCCATTGGGATTTTCACAATGTACTCGCCTTTAAGCGAGAGCATAACAACAATGGTTAAAAGTAAAGCGATTAAAGTGATTGGGCTGATTTTCGGAATAAATTTAGTGTTATACCAATCCTTACCTTTCAACCGTACCAATGTAAAGCGTGTGATAAACCCGGCAATAAAGGGAATGCCAAGGTAAATAAATACACTCTCGGCAATCTGGACAATGGTGATTTGCTCCACGGAGCTGTTGGTTGGTATTCCAAACCACCCTGGCGATGAATACGTAAGCGTAAACCGAGTAAAAGAGAACCTGAAAGATTGAGTTGAAAGCAACCAGTCCTGCGGCATACTCGGTATCGCCTTTGGCCAAATCGTATCAAACAATCACCATGGCAATACACCGAGCTAGTCCAATCATGATAATGCCGTACATGTACTGCAGGTTGGTCTCGCTCGGGAACAGCTTGTAAAAGACAATTGCTAGGGCAAACATCAGAATTGGGCCAATAAGCCAGTTCTGAATAAGCGATAGCGAAAGGATTTTGTAGTTCCTGAAAACATCGCCAAGTTCTTCGTACTTTACCTTGGCTAGAGGGGGGGTATATCATCAGAATAAGCCCAATGGCAATGGGGATATTTGTTGTGCTATAGGGCGATGGTTTCATGGCATCCCAAAAATCGGCAATAGCTGGGAAGAAATGCCCGCTCAACACTCCAATGGCCGTGGCTAAAAATATCCACAGGGTTAGATACATGTCTAAAAACTTTAGCCGTTTTTTCATGGTTCAAATTGTTTTAATAAACTCGCTAAACTTTTCTTTGATTTCGTCTCTAACCTTGCGGAATACCGCTATAACCTCATCGGGAGTTCCGGTGGCTTCGGCAGGGTCTTCGAAACCGATATGTAGCCTATGCTTTACCTTGCCTAAAAAGGCTGGGCAGGTTTCCTTAGCATTATCGCAAACCGTAATCACGTAATCCCATTCCTGGTTGATGAACTGGTCAACCAGCTTGGGCTTATTTTGGCTGATATCGATGCCTAATCCGGCCATAGCCTTTACGGCATTAGGATTAACCTGCGTAGCAGGTTCAGTCCCAGCCGATTCAACAGTTAAGTTGCTGTCGAACGTTTTCAGGAATTCTTCGGCCATCTGACTCCGGCAGCTGTTGCCTGTACATAGAATTAAAATCTTTGTCATAAGCGTAGTAGTTTATTTAAACCTTGGCCTAAGTTGGCACATACTTGAGCCATCGAGGCGTTCTTTGTTGTTGGTAATCAATGGAAGCCCATCGCGTTCCCATTCAACTATGCCGCCGGCAAGGTTTGCTATAAGGGTAAACCCTTTAGAAATAAGGATCTCCATTGCCTAGTGGCTTCGCAAACCGGTTGAATCGGCAATTATTAGAGTAAAATCGGTAGGTAGCTGGTTTATGTTCTCTTCAAGCTGGCTTAAGGGCAGGTATAAGACCCTTGGAGCATCAAAGCGCTTGTAGCCTGTTAGGTTCTCTTCCCTAACGTCAACAATAATGGCATTGCCCGTTTTAACTTCGTAGTAAGCATCACGTGGCATCAGGTTAATAAAACCTCCGCTTTTAAATCCATTACCAGGGAAAGGATTGGCTTCCATGGCATTTTAATTTTAGACGCAGCAACTACCACTCTTTTTTAAACCTTTCATCAGGAATCCAAACCCGTTATGGTAGAGGGTAACTCCGGCAAGGGTTTCCGTTAACGAATCTTCAATGTAAAAATCAACACCATCAATATTGGTTGTGGTTTCACCCAGTTGTGGAGCATTTGCAACATCCATTTGCACCGATGGGCCACAACACCCCTGTGTGCTGTATATTCTAATTCCCTTTGACTCGTCGTTAATGTTCTCAAGAACCTATAAAAGTTCTTCCTTGGCTTTTACCGATAGTTACATAATTTGTAGTAAAATTAATAGTTTATAGTTGAATTGATTATATCTCACATTTAACAGCGGCATCCCTGACCTTTCTGAAAAAGGTATTGAACTCATCCAGGTACCTGTGTATGTTCTCGGAACAAAGACAGTAGTTAATCTTTAGCCCGTCTATTTCGCCGTGTATAAGACCCATTTCTTTCAGCTCCTTCAGGTGCTGCGAGACGGTGGTTCGGCTTAAGGGCAGGTTTTGCGATATATCGCCCGATGTACAGGTTCGGGTTTCGGCAAGGTACTCCAGTATGGCAAACCGAGCCGGATGCGAGATAGCCCTTGCAAAACGGGCCAGTTCCTGTAATCTATCATCAAATTCTTCGGACTTATTCATGGTTGCATGTATTAATGTCGCAAACATACGACATGATTTATACTTAGACAACCATTTTAGAAAAAAGTTTTTATAAATAGATGAATATGGGTTAGTGGTTAAGTTTTGATGTTCTTAGGGGTATTAGTGTGGGTGTGCTATTTGATGAACAATTTTCTGGAAGTTGTCTTATTTGCTGCCATTTCTGCTTTGTATTTTTATGGTCAAAAAGTTGATTTTCTTTTTGATGGGTTGTACCTTTGGAGCCAATCTGGGACAAATTGTTTAACTTAAATTTAAAGCTATGGTGATTCGAACAGCTAAGTTTGTAGCTAGTTATCCTAGTGTACAAAAGTGCCCAAAATCCGATTTGCCTGAGTACGCATTCATCGGTCGTTCCAATGTGGGTAAGTCATCGCTGATAAATATGCTCACATGTACCAAGGCCTTGGCTAAAGTTTCGCAAACACCGGGCAAAACTCAGCTCATCAACTATTACCTCATAAATGACTCATGGCACCTGGTCGATTTACCGGGCTATGGCTATGCCAAGGTATCGAAGGGTGAGCGCGAGAAGTTCTCCGATACGGTATTAAACTATATCCTTAAGCGCGAGAACCTGCACCTGCTTTTCGTTCTTATTGACTCGCGACTTGAGCCACAGGATATCGATATACAATTCATTAACTGGCTGGGCGTTAACCAGGTCCCTTTTGCCCTAATTTTTACCAAAACCGATAAGGTTTCCAGCACGGTGCTTGAGCAGAATATTGATCTACATAAAAAAGTGCTACATGAGACCTGGGAAGAGTTGCCTCCAATTTTTACAACATCGTGTGTAACCCGTACAGGTCGTGAGGATGTGCTTAACTATATTGACTCGGTTTTTCGGGAAGCAAAAAAACTCCTTGCCAGGTATAGAACATGAGCCATAAAATTTGTAAATTTGCGGGCATTAACGGAAAAAAATCCTAAAATGCACAGCAAGCACCAAATAAAGTTCTTCACCGGCCGGAGTTCGCGTTACCTTGCCGAACAAATAGCACAAAACTTTGGGATCCCCCTTGGGAAATCAACCTTAACCATTTTCAGCGATGGTGAGTTTCAGCCCTCATTCGATGAATCGGTGAGGGGGTGTACCGTTTTCATCATCCAGTCAACCTTTCCGCCGGTTGACAATCTTTTTGAGTTGCTTCTGATGATTGATGCTGCCCATAGGGCTTCGGCATACAAGGTTGTGGCCGTAATGCCCTACTTTGGATGGGCCCGACAGGATCGTAAGGATAAGCCCCGTGTGGCCATTGGGGCAAAGCTGGTTGCCAACATGCTAGTTGCTGCCGGTGCCGATCGGGTTATGACCATGGACCTCCATGCCGATCAAATTCAGGGCTTTTTTGATGTTCCCGTCGATCACCTTTACGCATCGTCCATTTTTGTGCCATACATCAAGAACTTGAACCTTGAAAACCTGGTTATTGCTGCACCCGATATGGGTGGAGCAAAGCGTGCTAACGCATACTCCCGATTCCTAAATTCATCGCTGGCTATTTGCCATAAAAGCCGTGAAAAGGCTAACCAGGTTGGCGAAATGACAGTTATTGGTGATATTGAGGGCAAGCATGTGGTAATCCTCGACGACATGGTCGATACCGCAGGCACCCTTACCATGGCTGCCGATTTGATGATGAGCAAGGGCGCAGTTTCGGTTAGGGCCTTTGCTACACACCCGGTACTTTCCGGTTCAGCCTATGAACGTATTCGCGACTCCAAACTTACTGAGTTGGTTGTAACCGATACCATACCGTTGCGTACCGACAAGGATACCACTAAGATTAAAGTACTTTCGGTTGCCGAACTTTTTGCCGATGTTATCAATAAGGTTTATAACTATCAATCAATCAGCGAAAAGTTTATCATTTAGTTTGAAATATTTTTTACTATCTTTGCAGCCCATTTCCCTCACGATAGGGTACGATGGGGGGCTGATTATGTAGTTGAGGGACAGCCCTGAGTAGTACCTAAGTAATAACATTAATTGTCAAGAGTAAATGAAAACAATTGAACTTTCAGTAGCTCCAAGAACCGAAACCGGGAAAAAGGCTGCTAAGCACAGCCGCAAGTCGGAGCTTGTGCCTGCCGTTATTTACGGTGCCGGTGAGAACATCATGATTTCAGTAAGCGAGAAGGAACTTAGGAAGGTGATTTACACTCCTATAGTTTACCTTGTAAAGCTTAACGTTGATGGCCAGGTTCACGATGCAATTATTAAAGAGGTTCAGTTCCACCCTGTGACCGATAAGATTTTACATGTTGACTTCCTTAAGGTATCGGAAAACAAGCCCATTACTGTTGTACTCCCCATTAACCTGGTTGGACAGGCTGAGGGCGTTAAGGTTGGTGGTAAACTTTTGCAGGTGGTTCGCAAAATCAGGGTTAATGGATTGGCTAAGGACTTACCCGATGCCATTGAAATTGATGTTACCCATCTTGGCATTGGCAAGAGCATTATGGTGGGTGAACTCAACTTCGATAAGTTTACAGTAGTTGAGCCTAAGAGCATGGTGATTGCTACAATTAAATCGACCCGTGCTGCTCGTGAAGCACAACAGGAACAGGCTAAATAAGTAGTTCAGAATTGAAGTATCTAATTACCGGGTTAGGGAATATAGGAAGTGAGTATTCCAACACCCGACATAATGTAGGATTTAAGGTGTTGGACGCTCTTGCTAAGGCGTCCAACACTTCTTTTGCCGATGCCCGATACGGCTTTGTGGCTCAGCTTAAACATAAGGGACGAACCTTTGTGCTTCTCAAGCCCTCAACCTACATGAACCTTAGCGGCAAGGCGGTTAACTACTGGTTGCAAAAGGAAAATATCCAGTTGGAAAACCTTTTGGTGGTAGTTGATGATATAGCTTTGCCCCTTGGAGCAATAAGGTTAAGGCCCAAGGGAAGCGATGGCGGCCATAATGGGCTTAAAAATATAAACGAGGTGCTTGGCACACAGGATTACGCCCGACTTCGCTTTGGCATTGGCAATGGCTTTAGCCGCGGTCGCCAGGTCGATTACGTATTGGGGGAATGGACCGATGAGGAGATGAAGGTTCTTCCCGAGCGTTTAGCCTTAGCTGGTGAGGCTGTGCTTGCCTTTGGCACTATTGGCGTTGAGCGTGCCATGAACCTTTACAATAACCGTTAGCATTATGGCCTCGATGCGGGTTGATAAATGGCTTTGGTTTGTTAGGGTTTTTAAGACCAGAACCCTTGCCACCGAGTATTGCCGGAAGGGCCGTGTTGTGCGCAACGGAGTAGCGCTCAAACCCGCACAGGAAATCCAAGTAGGCGATATCATTACGGTTCGAAAGCCGCCTGTAACCTATACCGTTAGGGTAAAAGATTTGCCCAAAAACCGTCTTGGTGCCAAGCTGGTTGAGGGTTACATGGAGAATCTTACTCCTCCAGAGGAGCTGCAGAAACTCGACCCATCATTTATGGCCTTTAACATTTACCGCGAACGCGGCACAGGTCGCCCCACCAAAAAGGAGCGCCGCGAGATTGATGAACTTTTCGACTCCAACTACGGGGGCTTCGACTGGGACAGCTTTGAGCCCGACGCCGACGACTTAGTCGATTAATACTTTAAGTTGTCAACCCTGTGGATTAGTCCATAACTTGAAGAGTTGTCAAAAGCTAATGGTCACTACCAATCAAACCTCTTTATAAACCGATGTTATTTCGGCTATGAATAGCCTATGGAAATTGCTTTTAGGGTAGTGTTTTTCAATGATGCCCTTATCAAGGAAATTCTCGGGCTTTATGTCATCGATGTATAGCTTGCGGCATTCAATTACTAAACGAGCCTCGTTGAAAGTTATAGCGCTCTGCAAGTTGCTAATGCTCAATCCGGCAGCCTTGGTTTTATCGATATCGCACCCCGATTTGCTGCCGCACAGCTCCAGTGCCGAGCGCCATTTTTCATCAAAGAAGTTGAGAGTGAAGTATTCGTAATGCTCTACAAATTGCAGCGTGAAGCGCTGTGGGCGAATGAAGATAAACGCCACAGGTTTATTCCAAAGAATACCAAACCCGCCCCACGAGGCTGTCATGCTATTATGCTTTTCCTTGCTGCCCGCTAGTATTAGCATCCATTGGTTATCGAGCAGGTCGAAGGTGTTCTCGTTCAACTCGAATGGCGAAATGAATTTGAAATTTTTTGGTTCCATGCCAGTTTCTTTAGTGTATGTCTAGTCGATTATGATTCCCAGGTAGTTACGAACCAGCAAGCCTATTCCAAAGGTTAATGCCGATACGCCAAGGCTAATTGCCACCATTTCAATAAAACGGTGCTTAAAGTTGAGGTTTTTAGCCACAGCTATATAGAAGTTAAAGGCATAAATAATGGCTATTGCAAGCATAAGGGTTACAGCCAGGGCTACCATGTAACTTGTGAGCAAAAGGTATGGGCTTATCAGCATTGCAACTGTAAAGATATAGGTCAAACCTGTGTAAATAGCCGATTTCCCTGCGTGCCGGTCATTGTTTTCGGTTTTAACCGATAGGTATTGCGAAGCAGCCATTGAGAGAGATGCGGCGATTCCAGTAATAAGTCCCGCAACTGCTATTAGGCGGGTGTTTTGCATGGCGAGGCTAAAGCCGGCCAGTGCTCCGGTAAGTTCCACCAGCGCATCGTTAAGCCCAAGAACCATTGAGCCAGCATAGTCGAGCCGTTCCTCCTGAATTAAGGCAATGAGCTGGTCCTCGTGCTCCTCTTCCGATTTTTTAACGGCTTCAACCTCGGGCATGTATGGGATAACTCGCTCATAAACTTTCTGAATTTTCTCTTCCTCACGTTCCATAAGCCTTAGGGCAAATGTTAAGCCGAGTATCTTGCCGCAAATGGTGTAGAACCACACCACATTTTTTTGGGGTGCCACATCAACCCCTGATATTTGTTTGAAGGTATTGTAATGCTTAAGTTCTTCACCGGCAATTTTTGCTAAAACTGTTTTATTGTTTTTGTCGTTTGTTGACTTGGCCAAGTTTCTATATACCTGGTAACCGGTAATTTCCTCGCGTTGGAATAGTTTAGCGTGTTTTATAAGTTCTTCGCGGGTCATCTTTGAAATATTTACTTTTTGTTGAAGTATTGTTTAAGTTTTGCCATTGTGCTGGCAATGGTTTCGGCATTTGTAACCTGAATGGTGTTTTCAGGAAGTAAATCTGTTGTAAACGAAAGGCCGGCATGGTTAGTGTTGTAACGGGCAACAATTTCGCTTCCGCTCATGTGAAACTGGGTTATTCCAAGCCGGGCAAGTTGCAGAATATTGTTGTGGTTTATGCCTCCGCCTGCAATTAAGGTTATTTTGCTACCTCCAATGGTAATAAGTTGCCTAATTAGATCGGCACCATCAATGGCTTTACTTTTTTGCCCTGAGGTTAAAAGGAAATTACATCCACATTCAATAATCTCATCAAAAGCTTTAAGTGGTTCGGGCATAATATCGAAGGCGCGGTGAAAGGTAAAGGTAAGTGGTTTAGCCGCCCAAATTAGTTCTTGTGTTCTATCCTTATCCAGGGTTCCATTTGCTTTAAGAATGCCGCCAACTACCCCCTTTGCTCCCATTTTTTTGCATATCTCTATATCGCGGAGCATTTGGTGGAATTCCATTTCGGAGTATACAAAGTCGCCCGGGCGGGGTCGAATAAGAACGTGAACCGGAATGGTTAGTTGGTTAAGGGTTTCGGCAATGCATCCAAACGAGGGGGTGGTACCCCCAACGTAAAGGTTCTCGCAGAGTTCTATTCGATTCGCTCCGCCTTTTTGGGCGTTAATGGCACTCTCTACCGAATTGGCACTAACCTCAAGGGTAAACATCGCTTACTGCTTTAAGGCCAAAAGAAGCTGTTCGCCAAGGTTTATGCTATAACCCGAAGAATGATATACTATCTCTCCGTTGTTGTTCACAATAAAAACAATAGGGTATGCCTGCTGTTTGCCAACTGCCTGTACAACCCTAGCCTCAAATTCGCCATTTATATCGTTCCCAAGGGCAATAGTATTGGGGTAGGGGTTCGCGTCGAAAATGGATGCTAAGTCGGCTTTTGCCGATTTCCCCTTTGCCAGAATAAGGGCTATACCATTTCCTTTGTCAGCAAACTCGCTGCTGAGGCTACTGATATCGCGTAGCAAATGCCTTGAGGGTTCAGCAAGAGGGTCGATTATTGCAATAATGGCGGGTTTTTCCTTGGTTATTTGACCAATGGTTATAGGGCTTCCAGTTACTGGCAGCGAGATGGAGGTACTGAGGCTACCCAGTACTTTTTTTTCACTTTCGGTTGAAGGTATGGTTAATGTTAATTGTAACCTTTTACCACCTTCAACCTTAACATGGTAAATGTTGCAGCTTACGGCTCCCGATTTATGCCTATTTCCGGTTACAATACGGTATAAACCTTCGGGTAGCTCGAGGGTTGCCGGGAGTTTGCTCAAAGTTGGGCTACCCTCGTAATTGAGAGTTCTGTATTTCCCCTTCTCAAACCGGGCAATGGTGAAGTGTGTGTAATACTTTGGCTGTCCCACAGCCGAGTTTTTATCGAGATTAATTGTGAGCATCCCACTAGCTAGAGCGAGGGGTTGAGCCTCCTTTGATTCCGTAATATCTACATCTATCCACTTTCCGCTCATGAAGTATTGCGGCTTTTTGGTTGTGGGTTCTAATCGGGCAGCAATGCCAAAACTGCGGCAGGCAGCTACAAAGAAAATTGCCATGGAATACTCGTCGGCGCGGCGAATCCGGTAAACGCTTTCAGGGCTTAACGGTACACGGTAGTAATTGCTTTCCGTGTCAAGCATTACGAATTCTTTAATCCATTGGGCAATGTTTTGTGGGTTGTTGCGGAAAAAGCCAATTTCCTCAAAGGTAAATACATCCTGCAGGTAACTGCGCCAGGTTGTAATGAATTCCCTGCCAATTCGAGGTGAAAGGATGTAGCTGTCAAATTCCTTTACCTTGCGGTTTTCAAGCAGGGCGGGGAATGAGTCAACTCGCGAAAGATGGTCGTAAAGAATATCCGCGGTTATGTCGCGCAAATCCTTGTCGCGCAGTGTCGAAAGCATTGCCATGCCAACCGTGATATCTTTAGTATCGAGGTTTTTAATGAAAGTGTAAACTTCGTTCCAGTTGCCACGGCTTTTTGCAAGCCACTTCCAGGTTTCGTCAATGCTGATACCTTTTTCCATGGCTAAATTTGCAGCCGAGGCCGAGTCGATAAAGGTGCTAATGTAATTTTCACGGATTTCATTACCCTGCTTAATTCTACGGTTGTGTTCCTCGGCTTTGCCTTCCTCGTAAGGTGGAATGGTTTGTTCGTCGGGTGGGGTAAGGGTTAAGGAAAGGTTTGTAAAAGGGATTTCCTTTTTGAGTGTTAGGTAGATATCGTTCTGGTTTAAATCGGCCTTGGTAAAGGCATAGGTATTGTCCTTTTGAGCCCAAATCATCAAATCGCCATTTCCGGTGGTAAGCGTGCACGAGCCTTTCTCGTTGGTTTGCAGGGTGGCTATGGGGTAAAACTCGGCGTAGTTGTAAAGCTGATACTCTACTTTAGCCCCACTAACGGGTTGCCCGGTGCTATCGGTAACCGTAACGGTGAGTTTACGGGTTGGTGCATAGTTAGACATAAGGTTGATTTCAGTAAAATAGCGGGTTTGGTTAAGTTTCTCCTCGGCACCATCGTATTTGCCAAAAACAATGGTTCGGGTCATCATGGTGCGTTTGGCAGGCCCTGCAAACCAGCCGCGGTTAAGTTCGGGCTCGGGCTCGCAGGCGCCCAGGAAGTGCCATTTCCCATCGACCCACACCTCGACCCAGGCATGATTGTCGTCGGTGTGTGCCCAGCGGGGCGTGTAAACTTGTCGTGCAGGAATACCCACCGAGCGGTAGGCCGCCACTGCAAGTGTCGACTCCTCCCCACAACGGCCAAAGGCCGAAAGCACTGCTGTTAGTGGGCCGCTGGTGCGCTCATCGGTCGATTGGTAGGTAACCTTCTCGTGGCACCAGTAGTTAACCTCAAGCGCAGCCTGGTAAGCATTAAGGCCAATAAGACGCTCCTTAAGCTCATAGAAGAAAACCTCGCGGGCGTTATCGGTATACTCGTTGTTAACCCGGTAAGGTAGTACAAAGTGAAGGAATATATCAGCTGGTACTTTTCTTGCCCATTTAAATTCTTTCCGTGCTTTTAGCGCAAGCTGAACATTTTTCAGAACATACTCGGGCGAATGCATGGCTAAGTCACTTAGTGGCATGTATGCGTAAAGGAATTTAAACCCCTCGCGCTCTTTGGTGGTAAGTTCTGAGTTGATTGTCTTAAAAATGGATGAATCGTAGCCAGCAACTAATTTAAGCCTTTTCTCGAATTGGGCATGAACCTCTTTGCGTTTATCGCTGCCTTTTATCAGGTGGCGGTTAAGAATGGTGTCACAAGAACTAAGGGATATGAGCAGTAATGCACTGATTGTTAAAATCTTTTTCATCTTGCAAACGGTTTGTAAACAGATAATAAATTTAAGGAATTTTTCAATTCAAACTAAAAAGGGGTGACATAAATGTGGTATTTTCACCGAATGAAAAAAACTGCCTCAAAAAGAGTTTTTGGCTTACGCAAGCAAATGCTCTTTCTGAGACAGTCTAAGGGATTTAAATTGATATTTTACTGTGCTTTGAGTGTTTCCCTGATTTTGTTTTCGATTTCGTTGGAAAGTTCAGGGTTATCGAGTAGTAATTGGCGAACTGCATCGCGGCCTTGTCCAAGCTTGGTGTCGCCATAGCTGAACCACGAACCACTCTTCTTGATGATGTTCATCTCAACGCCAAGGTCGATAATTTCACCAGCTTTTGATATTCCCTCCCCGAAAATAATGTCGAACTCAGCCTTACGGAAGGGGGGAGCAACTTTGTTTTTAACAATTTTAACCCTGACACGGTTTCCGGTTGATTCCTCTCCGTCTTTTAGTTGGTTTAACTTGCGGATATCAACACGAACCGAAGCATAGAATTTAAGGGCATTCCCACCGGTGGTAGTTTCAGGATTACCAAACATCACGCCAATCTTATCGCGTAGCTGGTTGATGAAAATACAGCAGGTGTTAGTTTTGCTGATGGTGGCGGTGAGTTTGCGCAGGGCTTGCGACATGAGTCGGGCTTGAAGGCCCATCTTGCTATCGCCCATATCGCCTTCAATTTCTGCTTTGGGCGTTAGGGCAGCTACCGAGTCGATAACAATGATGTCGATTGACCCCGAACGGATTAGGTTATCGGCGATTTCAAGGGCTTGTTCACCATTGTCGGGCTGGGCAAAAAATAGATTTTCCACATCAACGCCAAGCTTCTCGGCATAGGTGCGGTCAAAGGCATGCTCCGCATCGATGATGGCGGCTAGGCCGCCTTGCTTTTGAGCCTCGGCAATGGCGTGAATGGCCAGCGTGGTTTTACCCGACGATTCAGGGCCATAGATTTCAACCACACGACCCCGGGGATAACCTCCAACCCCAAGGGCTAAATCGAGTGCTATTGACCCTGACGAGATGACCGGCACTTCCGAAATGGCTTTATCGCCAAGCCTCATTATTGAGCCCTTGCCGAAATCCTTCTCAATTTTATCTATTGTCGATTGAAGGGCTTTTAGCTTTTCCTTGTTAATTTCCTTGCGTTCTTTGTTCTCTGCTGCTTCCATTTACTTGTTTATTTCTGATAGTATTTGTTTCACGTGTTCCTTGGTGTCGACCTTGTTAAAAACATGGGTTATAACACCTTGCTCGTTGATTACAAAAGTAGTTCGAAGAATACCAAAGTATGTCCTGCCATACATCTTCTTTTCGCCCCATGCGCCATACTTTTCGGCAATTTCATGGTTCTCATCGGCTATTAGCCGGAACGGTAGGTTGTATTTCTGGATAAAATTCCTGTGCGATTTTTCGGAATCGGGACTAACGCCTAGCACTTCCATCCCAAGATTTTTCAAATCCTCGTAACCATCGCGCAAGCTACAGGCCTCTGCGGTACATCCGCTGGTATTATCCTTGGGGTAGAAGTAAAGTATCAACTTTTCCCCCTTGTAGTCCGATAGCTTGATAGTTTTGCCATCCTGATCCTTCCCAATGAAATCAGGTGCCAAATCGCCTGGTTTTAAGATTGTTGTTGCCATAGTATTCTGTTTGTAAAGTTAATTTTTTGTTTGGTAAAAGAAAATGCCGAGGGCATTTATTTATTAACAAGTTGCACGACATTTGGTTTTAGTCAGTTGATGATTGATGGTGAGTGAATTCAAAATTAAGAAAATTAGACGCAATGACTCGGCAAAAGATGACGGCAGCTATTTGATTTTGTGTTTCTAATGAATAATCTCTGCCTAAATTCAACCAATAAATGCAACTTTCGGTGAGGATGACATCAATATTTTTTCAGCAAAGAGAGGGGAAAAAATCCCGCTCTCTTCCGCTGAATGGAAATAAGCTCTATATTCGTCCTC
>Ga0129302_1000092_pt1 | contig 59383 bp, 49 predicted proteins | sample BlaSprsedimmetaG_FD_94476 | JGI IMG/M metagenome (GOLD analysis project Ga0129302, IMG submission 94476) | Hot spring sediment bacterial and archeal communities from California, USA to study Microbial Dark Matter (Phase II) - Blank Spring... | ecosystem: Environmental > Aquatic > Thermal springs...
CATTACCAATAAGCAAACTTAAAATTTAACCATGAACATCAGTGCTTAACTTTATCTTGCAATCAGGGTGATCAATTTTCGATAATCACAACTGGTCAAATTTCGGTTGTCATAACTAGACGGTTCTGAAAAACGCCTCAGGCTGGAGCGAGGTCACCCTGCCCTACCGCGTCGGGCGCGGCTGCGACTAGGAACGCGCGGCCGCCAGCCTTCTTTGCAGAGCCGGCAGCACCCAGAGAACGGTCGGCAGGGCGCCGCCGACCCCGAGCAGCACGGTCAGGCCGATTGAATGCAGCGCCGGATGACGGGCCAGAACCAGCACGCCGAAACCGGCCAGCGTGGTCAGGCCGGAAACCAGCACCGCCCGTTCGGTGCTGGCCCGGCGGCCGTGATAAAGCCGGTAAACCATGAAAATGCCGTAATCGACCCCAAGACCGATCAGCAGAATCACGGCGACCAGGTTGAACAGATTAAAGGAAAGTCCCAGGGCCCCCATGCCGCCGAACATCGTCAGCAGACCGGCCAACACCGGCAGCAGGGCAAGCAGCGCCTGGCCCAAATGACGCAGCAACAGCAGCAGGATCAGGCCGACGCTCAGCAGCGCCAACCCGATAAAGCGTTTGAGATCGGCGGCGATCACCGCGCTGACCTCGGCGCTGAAAGCCTGCGGCGAAACCAGGTAAAGCGCCGAGGCCGGCCCCGCTTCGGGAATCAGGGCCGGCAGGCCGGGACGATCGGGAACCAGGCTCAACAGCGTCACCTGATCCGGGCCTTCAGCCAGCAAGACCTCCAGCAGATCCGAAAATCCCGCCCGCGCCCAGAACTCCCGAGTCAGGGGCGGCGGCGCTTGCGTCAGGGCGGTGAAAAAAGGCTGAAAAGCGTCGGCGGCGAAACCGAATTCCGCGCCCAACCGCGCCAGCTCCCGGTGCAGCCCGGCCAAGCGCTCAGGCGACCAAAACGTCCGCCAGCGCCGTCGGTTTTCCCGCTGCGCCTCAAGTCCGGGCAGCACCGGCGCCAGACTGACGATTTCCGCCGCCGAAAATTCCCGGCGCAACCGTTCGTACAGCCGCTCATTGGCCGTCAGAGCCGCTTCAAGATCGAGCCCCCGAGCGAAAGCCAGGGCCCGACCGCGCAGATCCCCCCAGACTTCCCGCAGCTCGGCCTCCGCCCGCCGCAAATCCGCCGGCACCAGATTGACCTCGCGCAGATCCCCGACACAGTCAATCCGGCCCGCCGGTCCGGCCAGCAAACCCAGGCCGAGAACCCAGGCAAAAAGCAGCCGCCGGTCGCGGACCCGCCCCGACGCGACCGGGGCCGCGACCGGCGGCGCCGGCATTGGCGACCCGGACCCCAGAAAATGCGGCAGCACCAACAAGGCCAGCAACAGGGCCAGCAATACTCCGACTCCGGCGAACAGCGCCAGCTGCCGCTGCCCCGGCAGGCTGGAAAAAAGCTGGACCGCGAAAGCGCCGACCGTGGTCAACCCGGCTCCGAGCAAGGGACCGGCCAGCCGGGCCACGGTTTTTGCGGCGGACTGGTCCGCCGCCCGCAGGGCAAAATAAAGATGCAGGCCGTAATCCACGCCGACCCCAAGCAGCACCGCGCCGAAACCCACGGTGATCGCGGAAAGCGACCCGCCGACCCAGCCGGTCAGAGCCAGGGCCGGACCCATGACCGCAAGCGGCAGCAAAAAAAACGAGCAGGGCCCGGCAGGAACGCAGAAAGACAAGAAAAATCAGGCTTAAAGCCGCCAGCGAAGCCCCGAGCACCACCACCATATCCCGCTGAATGGCGCCGGCATTGGCGATCGTGTAACGATGGCCAATGCCGGCTGTCGCCGTCAGCCCCTCCGGCAGCGCGGCGCTTTGCCGTTCCAGTTCCCGATACAGCCGCAGGGAGCCGGCGTAATCGGTCAAGGGCACCGGCGTTTCCAGAAAAAGTAGGGTCTCACGGCCGTCGGCGCTGAGAAAACGTCCCTGCAGCAGCCGCCCCCGGGCAACCGGATTAAGTCCCGACAAACGCCTAAACAACAGCTCGCGCAAAGCCAAGGGATCGCTTAGGATCATCTCTTTCTGCAGAAAGCCGGTCGGCTGCAGCAGCTCCCACCGGGCCCGGCCCAAGGCTTCACTTAGGGCCGGGCCACTCAGACGAGCCTCGATTTCAGCATAATCCGCGGCGTTAAAAAGATTGGCCCACTGACTGCCGGCAAACGCCAGCAAGGCTGACTCGCGCCCCTCTCCGGGGCCGCCCAGCACACGGGTGAACAACGGCGGGCGCAGGCGGGCGGCCAAGGCGTCGGCGGCCTGCAAGAGCTCTGCGGGCTCGATGGCAGTGCGGCTGCGCAAACGCAGCACGATGCGCCGCGCCAGGGGAGCCTGGGACAGCAGCTTGAAATCAAGCGCCGCCCGGCCGCCCCGATCCGGCAACAGGGCGGCGGCGTCGGTGCTCAGAGGCAGACGCCAGAAAAACAACCAGCCGACGGCCAGCAACAGCAACCCCAGCCCGGCATACAGCCGCCGCCGCGCCGCCACCCCGGCATAAAGCCGCTCCAGCCGACGCGTAAAAAAAATTTTCGCCATCGTTTCGCATGAACAGGCGTTTCTTAAAAAGGCAAGGGAGCGAAAAAAGGCGCGGTCGCTCAGGGTTCGGGGCGGTTGATCTCGACGGCTTGAAAATTAATGACCGTATAGTCGCCGCCGGCTTCATTGATCAACAGGCGGGTGACATGGCGACAGTCGGCGGCGAAGGTCAGCCGCAGGGAGAGAACCCGGCCGCCGCCGCTTCGAGACGCCGCTGAAAACCTTCCAGCGTCAGCCGCTCCGACGCGCCCGGTTGTGCGAAAGCCGCCGAAGCGCCCAGGCAGGCCAGGCTCAAAAACAAAAACAAAGGCCCCCAAAACCGGCTCAGATTACCGGCCACGGCAAACTCCTTCAAGGCAGACTCGACCCCGGCGGCGTCCAGAGCTTCAATTCGGCTGTGGCCAAGGTTTCCTCCCCCGCCGTGACCCGGGCCGCGACCACGAAAAAATCATCCACCCGGGCCTGGGTCTCGACCTCGACTCGACCTCCAGCGCCTCGCCCCCAAACGCCTTCCGCATACAGGAAAAACGGCGCACTCCGACCAGAAAGCCCAGCCCCGGGGCCCGGCCCGCCAGACGATCCCGGTAGCCTTGCAGACAGGCATAGGCCTGGGCCATCATTTCCAGCAGGACGACCTCAGCCAACCGCTCCGCTTCGGCGACAAAGACCGGAGCGACCCGGGCACCGGCCGCGACCCGGCCCCGACCGCTCTCGGGATCACAGGCCAGCAGGCTATCGACCAGCAGCATGGTCCGGCGATGGGGAATCAGTTCCTCCGCCGGACAAGGCAACCGCATCCCGGCGGGCCGCATCACAAAACGCCCCGCCGCACCTGGAAAAGGCGTTTTTCTGCTTCCAGAATTTCAATTTCAATGCCGATCAGATTCGTCGTCGGCAGCAAATCCAGGACCTTTTCCGGCCATTCGATCACCAGCACTCCGGGAGCGGCGAGATAATCATTGAAACCCAGCTCAAAAAGCTCCTCGGCAGAGCTCAGCCGGTAAAGATCAAAATGATACAAGGGCAGACGCCCCTGGTACTCGTTGATCAGAGTAAAGGTCGGGCTGTTGAGATAATACCAGTCGGCGACCTCCAAGCCCCGGGCCAGGCCCTTGGTGAACCAGGTTTTTCCGGCTCCGAGATCGCCCCGCAGGGTGACGATGTAAAGCTTTAACGCCACGAAGCCACGCGCCAGGGCTTCGGCAAAGTCCAGGGTCTCGGCCGGCGAAGAACTCAAAAAGGATGAAGCCGGCAATCGCTTCATGATGACGACCCCGGCGCTGAAAACCCCTCGGGGACGGACTTTTTCGCCTCTTTCGCCCGCTCCCGCAGGAAGCCGGACAGGGTCACGGGCAGGGCCCGGGCCAGTTCGCAGGCGGTAACGCCGCCGTGCCGACCGGCCGCCAGCAGCTCGTCGGCAATCTTCCCGTGCAGGAAAACCCCGGCCTCGGCCGCCGCCCGCGCCGACAGCCCCTGGGCCAGAAAAGCGCCGATCATACCGGTCAACAGATCGCCCGCGCCCGCGGTCGCCAGCAGATGGTTGCCGCTGCGGTTGACGGCCAGACCGCCGCCGGCCTCGGCGATCAGGGTGCCCGCGCCCTTAAGCACGACCACCAGCCCGAATTTCGCCGCCAGTTCCCGCACGGCGGCGAGACGGTTATTCTGAACAGCACTGGCCGAGCTGCCCAGAAGGCGGGCCGCCTCGCCGGGATGCGGCGTCAGAATCGTCCGCGGCCGGGCCGGCGGCAGGATTTCCGGCGACCGGGCGAGCAGGGTCAAGGCATCGGCGTCCAGTACCGCCGGCAGCGGGCTTTGCCGCAGCAGCCCGGCGAGCAGAACCGCCGCCTCATCCCCGAGTCCCAGACCCGGACCCATCGCCAACGCGCTCTTCCCGCGCACCAGCCGTTCCAGTCGCGCCGGCGGCAGCGGGGTCGGGAAACCGGCGGCGTCTTCCGGCAGGGCCTCCAGCATCAGGGCCGGATTTAGGCCTTCCAGCCGAGCCGCGACCGTCGCCGGCAAGGCCAGGGTGCTGAGACCGCAGCCACAATGCAGTCCGGCCCCGGCGGCCAGCAGTCCGGCCCCGGATTTTCCCGGCCCCCCGGCCAGGGTCAGAAGATGACCGCGCCGGCCTTTATGCCCGTTCTCCTCCGGCTCCGGCAGTAGCTTGCCGACATAAGCGGCGGTCAGCAACGTCACCGCCTCCGGTTCGGCCGCGGCCCAGATGCGCGGAATGCCGATATCGACAATCTCCACCCGGCCCGCGTATTCACGGCCGGGATAGATGAACAACCCGGGTTTGCCGAAACCAAAGGTCGCCGTGACCGTGGCCCGCAGGGCCCGGCCCAAAGGACGGCCGCTGTCGGCATGCAGACCGGAAGGCATGTCGAGCGCCAGAACCGGACCGGAAAAGGCATTGCCGGCCGCGATAGCCTCGGCGTAAAGCCCGCCGACTTCACTGTTGAGACCGGTTCCGAGCAGGCCGTCGACCAACAACCGGCTGTTTTCGAACAGACCCGACCGCGCCCGCCAGGCCTGGGTGTCGGTAATCTCGTCGACCCGGCCGCCCAGCCGCCGAAAGGCCTCCAGATTAATTTTCGCATCGCCGCCGACGGCGGCGGCGGCAGCCAGCAGCAACACCCGCAGCCGGCGATAACCGGCCAGCAGCAGCACCCGAGCAACCACCAGGGCGTCGCCGCCGTTATTGCCCTTGCCGGCCAGCAGCAACACCTGATCGTCGAAACTTTGCAACCAGCCCGCCGCCTCAATCAGCCGCGCGGCGCCCCGACCGGCCTGCTCCATCAGGACCACTCCGGGAATGCCGATTTCATGAATCGCCCGTTCATCCAGGGCGCGCATGCGGGCGGCCGGCAGAAGCTTGATCGATCCGTCCATCATTGTTTCTCCGTTGTTACGGCAAAGGCTTCTCGCCCAGGCTTGCGGTTCAGAGGGGAAAAGGCCTCTCTTTTCGCCCCGCGACCGCGCTGAAAAATGGGGCGCAAGCCTGATCCCAGCGCCCCCTCACTGCGACGGGCCTGAGGGTTGTCGCAGGCGAGCCAACTCACGGGCCATGGTTTCCTTTACCTGCCGCCGCAGGCGGCGATGCCCCTCGGGCCCGGTAAAATCGGCCGGATCAACGGCCGGCAGAGCCCGCAGGCAAATGGTGGCCGGTCGCAGCAACCAGCGGCCCGGCGGCAGCAAACAATCCGTACCCACAAGACAGAGGGGAATCACCGGCAGCCCGAGTTTCAAGGCCAGTAAAAAAGCCCCGGAATAAAAACGCTGCAGTTCACCGTCCCGGCTGCGATGCCCCTCCGGAAAAAACAACAGCGAGCCGCCGGCGGCAACAATTTCCCGCGCCTGGACCAGGAGGTCGTCGAACGGCGCGCCTTCCACCTCCAGATAGCGACGAGCCAGGCGCACGCAAGCCGTATACCAGAAAAGCCGGCGAAAGGGCCAGCCGCGCACCGCGAAAGCAATATTGCTGTGCGGCTGCGCCGCCATGCAGTAGGTGTCAAAAAAGGAAAGATGATTGACCACGTACAGCACCGGCCCGGCCTCGGGCGCTGAGAAACCATCGACCTCAAAACGCACGAAGGGCGCGACCAGCAGCATCCAGCCGCGACCGTAAAACCAGATAGAATGGCGCACGATGCGCGCCCGTGACCAGCCCGTGACCGCCTTCCAGAGCAGCAGCAACAAGGGCGCGACCAACAACAGACCGCACAAGGTCCAGAGCGCCAACAGCGGGTAGACCCAGAGGTTCATTAAAACAACCCTCAGGCAGGAGGCGGGCGCGGTTTTCTCCCCGACCGCCGGCTCGAAAATACCGACGCGACTCAAGGAACCAAGGTTTCACTTTTCCGCTTGCGCGCGAGCACGAAACGATGAATATCACCCAGGGTCCGAATCTCGCGCAGGCCCTCTGCATCCCGAATCTTGATGCCGAAAGCGCCTTCCAGAACCACGACCATATCGACAATATCAAGGCTGTCGAGCCCAAGATCAGCGAAGATCTCGGCTGTGGGCCGCAGCGCCGCTTCCTCCAGTTCAAACTCCTCGGCCAGGGTTTGATTGACCAGAGAGATGATTTCCGTATCCGTCATGTTATCCCCAAAAATCCATTGATATCAATGCCGGCCGCCGCCCAGCACCAACGAGCAGTTGACTCCGCCCAAAGCAAAATTATCTTTCAAAGCCAGAACCGCATCATGTTTTTCCACCCTCTGCAGCAGATGAAGCCCGGCAAAACGGGCATCGATCTCCTCCAGATTACGCGTCGGCCAGAATTCACCCCGATTCAGCATCGCCACCGTGGCGATGGTTTCCAGTGCGCCGCTGGCCGCCAGGGTATGGCCGAGATGGCCTTTCAGACTGCTGATCGGCACTCGCGACCCGAAAATTTCAGCCAGCGCCGCGGCCTCGGCGAGATCGCCTTTTTCAGTGGCGGTCGCGTGCGCGTTGACATAGCCAATCGCCAACGCCGGCACTCCGGCATTGGCCAGCACCGCGCGAATACATTTCTGCATGGCCGCCGCACTGGGCTCGGCAATGCTGCCGGTTTCGGTCAGCGTGGCGAAACCCCGCAATTCGGCCAGAATTTCCGCCCCGCGCGCCTGAGCCGCCTCCCAGTCTTCCAGAACCAGAATCCCGGCGCCTTCACCGCAGACCACGCCGTCGCGGCAGCGGTCAAAAGGCCGGGAGGCGGCGGCGGGATTGTCATTATAACCAACGGAAGCGGCATTCATCAAATCAAAAGTGGCCGCCGCCAGCGAGTGAAACTCCTCGGCTCCGCCACAGACCATGACCTGCTGCAGGCCGCCGGCGATCATCTCGTATGCGTAGCCCAGGGACTGACAACCGGTGGCGCAGGCCGCCGCCGGAGCCAGCAGACGCCCGGTCAGACCGAAATATTGGGCCACGTTGGCAGCCGCCGAATGGTTCATGGTTTTAAAAAAGAGCGAGGTTTTCATGCGCGCGAAACTTTTATCGACCAGATAGTCGGCAAAAAAGCTTTCACTGGTTTCCAGACTGCTGATCGTACTCCCGATCGCGACCCCGCACTCGCCGTCGGCATAAAGACTTTCCGGCAGCCGCGCCTGGTCCAGGGCTTCCCGCGCGGCCAGCACCGCGAACAGCGACTGCCGTGACATGGAGCGCCGTTGGGCGCGAGCGATTTCCCGACCGTTAACGTCGGGCACCAGCGCCGCCAACTGCGTCCGCAGGCCGCCGTAAGCCGCCAGTCCGGGAACCGAGGTCACCGCGCTCTCGCCCGCGGCCAGGGCCTGAAGCAAGCGCGGCACACCGCGGCCAAACGGGGAAACCGCCCCCATTCCGGTAATCGCTACCCGTCGCATACCATCCTCTCACGCCACTCCCGCAGCCGCGCCTGGCCGACAACCTCGCCCACCGCCGGAAAAGCGGAAATCAGGGCCCCGAGTAAACCCGGCGCGGCGGTCGCCTGACCGGCCAGCAGGAGCCCGGCAAGCCTGGTCCGGGCGGCCGGGTTATATTGCCCAACCTGATGTCTGACGCCGTACAGCGACCCGGTGGCGGAAGCGTTGATCCGCCGCAGGGTGCGATTGGTGGCCACACAGGCAACCCTCAACCCGGAGCCCAGCTCCGGCAAAAGTTGCAGCAGACGTTCCCGCACCGCCTCTCCCAGCCGCTCCTTGCGGGCGGCGTAGGCGGTCTGACTTTCTGCCTCAGACCCGGCCGACCCGGGAAGAGTCGGCAACACCGCCGTGATGCCGCCCCGCAAGCCCGTCCCCGCAATCTCGGAGGCCATCAGATTGAGATACAGCAGGCGCCGACCGGGCGGCAGGGTAAAATCGAACAGCTTACCGCCGGACTCCGGCAAAAAAAAGTAATTCCGTCCCGGCAAACCGCTTCGGAACCCGGAAACGGTGGCGCCGGAAAGGTTTTTTTCGGCCCGCGCCGTGGCTTTTGCCGGAGACGGATGCAGAAAAACAATCTCGGCCCCGACCGATTCCCGCAGCTGCAAAAGCCGTTTGCGATAGGCCGGACGCCAGGCCGCGGCTGGCAGCAAGGGCAACAAGGCGCGCGGATGCAGGGTGGCGATCACTCCGGCGGCATCCAGCTCGACCCCGTTAGCGCAACGCACCCCGGTCAAGGCTCCGGCCGGGCTCAATTTGATGGCGCTGACCTGATGACGGCAGAACAGCTCGACCCCGCAGCCTCGCAGGGCGGCGACAAAAGCTTGCGCCAACCGCCGCCCCCCGCCTTTAAAACTATGCGCCGCCCCGTAATAACCACCCACCACGCCGGCATGCAGGGCAAAGGGAATTTCACCCGGCAGGGCCCCGTGCAGCAGGCAATGCACCTCCAGCAGGGACCGCAGGCGACCGTTGATGCGCAGTTCATCCAGAACCTGCCCCAGACTGCCGGCGAAGGCCGCCGGCACCGGCGGCGGGGACGGCGACGCGCATCGGGTGCGGGCAAAGTTAATGGTCGGCGCCATGAAAGCGCCCCGCGCCATCAGCACCGCGTAAACCGCGGTCGCCGCGCCGGCCATCCAGAGTTCGTGCCCGGTCATCGCCTTCAGCGCACCGACCCAAGGTCGGGTGCCGGCAAAAACCTGTCTGATATTCTCGGCCTCGGCGGCGTCGCCGGCCGGGGTTGAGGTGGCGTGCGCCAGCAGCAGATCAACCTCTTCCGCCTTGATTCCGGCCTCCGCCAGGGCCCGGCGCATGGCCCGGGCCAGACCGTGGCCGTCCGGCACGGAAAGATGGGCCCCATCCGAGGAAAAACCATAGCCCGCAACTTCTCCCAGAATGAGCGCCCCCCGGCCCTCGGCCAGCGCCAGATCCTCAAGCACCAGGGCCGCCGCCCCGCCGAGCGGGGGCCACCTTGCCGGTCCACCACCGGCAAACTAAGACAAAGCGACGGGTTCGTCAACTTAAAAAATCTCCGGGCGGCCTTTGCCGGCCCGAATTCAGCTTATAGGTGAGCGGCGCCGGTTTCTCAAGTTCTTTTATCTGTTCCCAGTCCAGCCGCCCGCGCAAGCAAGCTTCCAGATCGAGTCCGGCCAAACCGCCGCGCCCGTAAACCGAACCCAGGTGCGGCCGCCGCCAGACGGCGCAAACCTTCACGCCAGGCCGCCGCCCCAAAGCCCCGGCCGCACGCCTTGGGGCCGAAGGGTTGGAGCCCGCATAAGAAAGCGCGTTCAAGGCCGGGTCAGGGCCCGGTAAATCCGGGGCAGTTTATCGGGCAGCTGCCTGACATCGGCGATCACGGTATGATGCACATCACCGTACAGGTTGTCGAGATGGGGAGAATTAACGGCGTTGACCGTAATCGCGTGGACGTGAATAAAGGCGGCACGGCTCTCGCGAATGGCGCTGCGGCTGTCGGCAATCGCGTACTCATGGCTGTAATCCTGATCATTGGGCAGGCCGTCACTCAGAATAATCATCAGTTTGACCCGGGCGGGACAGCTCTTGAGAGCCTGAGCGGCATGCCGGATGGCGGGCCCCATGCGCGTGTTTTTTTCCGGGCGCACGCCACCGATGCGGCCCTTGACCTCAGGGCCGAGGGTTTCAGTAAAATCCTTGAGATAAAAAAATTCCGCCGCCAGCCGACCGGAGCCGGAAAAACCGGCCAGGGCATAACGGTCGCCGACCTTTTCCAGAGCTTCGCAAAACAGCACCAGGGCTTCCTTCTCCACCGCCAGCACCGTCTTGCCGCCGCCGTCCAGCACGGCCTTGCGGGTTGAGCTGGACAGATCAACCAGGACAAAGACCGCGACATCGCGCTCGACCTTCAGGCGTTTACGGTAGAGCCGCTCGGACGGGGTCAGGCGCCGGCGGCGATCGAGAGCATATTCGAGCAGAGCGTCGTAATCAAAAGCCTCGCCTTCCGGCCAGCGCCGCAGAATCTGCATGGTTTCCGGCCGCAAAAGTTCGAAATTGCGCCGAATGCGCCGAATCAGACCGCCGGAGTCAGCGATCGTCGCCGCGTAAAAAAACTCGTCGCCGCCGACCCGGCGATGTTCAAGCAGCTTGACCCGATGACGCAGGTAATCGTTCAGACGATAGTCCCACTCATCATACCAGAAGGTCGGCAGCGGTTCATCGCGTCCGCCGGCGAGCGTCGCCGCGGGGTTTGGGGGCAGCAGCTCGTTCAGCCTGACCCCGGGCGGCAACTTAAGCAACCGGCCTCCCCCGTGATCATACAAAGCCCCGCTTTGTTCCAGCCGGCGACGCAAGAGCTCCGGCGTCAGAATCTGTTTTTCGTCGGCCAGGATTTCCCGGATAGTCGTCTTGTCGACGCCGACCCCCTGTTCCGCCAGCCGGCGACACCAGGCCGCAGCCTTTTTCTCGGTCGCGGCCCGAGCCAGGTAGACCAGATCAAAACGCAGTCCGCGCTGCCAGGGAAAACTGAAGGCGAGAAGCTCCGCCACGCCTTCCGGCCGGGCCGCGACCTGGTCATAGACCGCCGCCACCCAATCGGCGGAGGCCTCGACCAGGGCTTCCGGCTGATGCAGAGCGTCCGCCTGCCGCTCCAGCTCCGCACTCAGCGCGGCCGCCTGCGTCAGGGCGGCGGTTTCCTCCGCCACCGGCGTCAGCAGGGCGGCGGCCCGCCGGGCAAAGCCCGGATAAAGACGCCGCAGAAAAGCCCGCACCCGGACAAATTCAGCCAGGTTGAAAAGCTTTTCCGCGAGTGCGGGAACCGGAAACAGGGCAAAAAAGGCGTAGTAGTCGGAACAGGCGAAGGCCGGCGGAATTTCATGTTGGGTCGGGCGCGGGCCGTGGAGCCGCTGCCAACGCCCACAATCAAAAGCAAAACTGCCGGCTTCAAGCCAGGCCAGTTCGAGACCGGCGAGCAGGCGATAGAGATTCTGATTGGCGGCCAGGTCGCGGCCGGCTTCCATTTCCGCCGGCAGATAAATGGTAACCCCATCCGTGCAGACCGCCGCCGGGCGGTCGACCGGGCTGGGCGGGATTTCACTCAGCGATCGCACCGCCAGGGCGCGGCCCCCACGGGCCCGCAGATAGCGCTGCAGTTCCGGAATCTGGGCCGTCAGCGTCGCCATTGTCTGCTGACGGCGATGCAGCTCCCGAGCCGCGCTCGCCTCCAGAGCGAGAAAACGACGGCGGCGCTCGCCCTGATTCACCCCGGCCAAGGCGGTCTCGACAAAACTCTCAAGATCGGCCTTTTGCAACAAGCGCAGCCCGCGTTCCAGCCCGAGCAGATAAGAGCGCCCCAGCTCGTAATCAAGCTCCACGACGCGCTTCAGCACCTTTGTCTGCGAAAAACGCTTGCCCGCGGCCATGCCCTTGATGCCCGCAACCAGCTGTTCCACCAGACGAATCAGTTTTTTTTCAGCAATCCCCTGTGACAACGCGGCAGCAATCATATCCACATAAAGCCCGGCGGTTTCCGCGCCGCCGACCTCGAGCACGCTCAGCAGACCGTTGGCCACCTGCCCCCAGGGATAAGGCCCCCAGGGACCGAGATCACGAAACAAAGCCATGGTCCGGTGATACAGCGCGGGCTTTTCGGCGGCGCAGACCGGAACCATCTTTTCCGCCACCGCCTGGGCCAGGAGCAACGTGATACGCCCGGCCTCGGTCACGGCCTCGAGATAGTCTTCCAGGCAGCGTTCCCGCCTGGCCGCCGGCGCCTCAGACAATAAACGGCAGACCCCCTCTACCAGGACCGGTCCCAGCTCGGCCCGCACGGCATGAAAAGCGGCGACCGCCCGGGCCAGCCGGTTGACCAGTGCCGGCAAAAGCGGCGTCTCCAGCCCGGCCAGCCGCAGACGCAGTTTTTCTGCGCCTTCAGGAAGACCGTGATACAGCGGATCCAGCGCGACGAACAAGGGGGCTTGATTTTCCAGGTCCATTGAAGGGCGCTGCCGACCTAGAGAAAGATATCGGAAATAAGTTCATCCAGGGTCGCCAGAAGACCGGGATCGTCGGTCAGGGGCTGAGCCATCGCGCTGCGGCAGGACAGGGCCGGATCGATGCCGCGACGCATCAGCTGCCCGGCATAAATCAACAGCCGGGTACTCGCCCCTTCGGCCAGGCCCTGTTCCCGAATCTGGCGGATCTTCCCGGCTAAATGAACCAGACGGGCCGCCAGTTCCAAAGCAATCCGGCTTTCCTGGGCGACAATCGCGCTCTCGGCCGCTGGCGCGGGATAGTCAAAGGCAACGGCGACAAAACGCTGGCGGGTACTCTGCTTGAGATCCTTCAGTACCGACTGGTAGCCGGGGTTATAAGAAATCACCAGCTGAAAATCGGGGTGCGCCTTGACCAGCTCGCCACGTTTGTCGATCGGCAGCAGGCGTCGATCGTCGGCCAGGGGATGAATGACCACGGTGGTATCCTTACGGGCCTCAACCACCTCGTCGAGATAGCAAATCGCTCCGCCGCGCACCGCCTGGGTCAGGGGGCCGTCCATCCAGACGGTCTCGTCCCCGGTCAACAAGTAGCGACCGACCAGATCGGCGGCGAAAAGGTCCTCGTGACAGGAAATCGTCACCAGTGGCCGCCGCAAACGCCAGGCCATGTACTCGACAAAACGGGTCTTGCCGCAACCGGTCGGACCTTTGAGCATCACCGGCAGTCGCTCCCGCACCGCCGCCTCGAAAAGCCCGATTTCATCGGCCACCGGCAAATAGTAAGGTTCTTCCCCGATCAGATAATCGCTTAACGGTTTTATTCCCTGCATGACAGCACCCGCCTTCACCGCACGACGTACAGCACCCGACAAACCCGGGCCACTTTGCGCCGGAACCAATTAATTAACCGCGGCCCCATGAGAAGACTCTTTCGGCCCCCCGCGGTCCTTTAGCGCGGCGAAGTTAGCATACCCCGAGCTGAAGATCAAGGGCTCAGGCCCGTCTCGCCGGCGCTTTTCCTGCCACAGACACCGAAAACACCTGCTGTTTGCGGCTCAGATATTTCCCTCGCGACGCTTTTCAAGCTAAGATTTCAGGCTTTCAGGGGGAACTCCTTGATATGGAGATCATGCTGGGAGAAAAGAATTTCAATGCCATGTTCGTGAAAGGCTTCCCAGATAGTGACCAGAATGGCGCTCTTGACATTGACCAGGCCCTGTTCCGGATCGATGATCCAGGCTCTGAGCCCGAGGTCGACGCTGTTTGAGCCGAAACCCTTCAGGCAGGTTTCCGGGGCCGGGCGGGCCTGCACGCGAGGGACCCCGAGAGCCACTTCTTCCATCAGCCGCATAGCCTTGGGCAGATCACTTTGATAGGCGATTCCGCCGGGATTGCGAGCCGGAAATGACGGGCGCTGTAGGTCAGGTTGGTGACTTCATCGACAATCAGTTTCTCGTTCGGAATCAGATGTTCCCGACCGTCCCGGCTCATCACCGAAACAAACCTGGCGTTCATCGAGGTAACCGTGCCGTAAATCTCGCCGATCTGCAGGGTGTCACCCAGCTTGATCGACTTGTCGAAAAGCAGAATGAGGCCCGAAATCAGATTGGAAAAGATCTTCTGCAAACCGAAACCGATGCCGACCGAGACCGCCGAGACCAGCAGGAGAAAACCTTTTTTCATAAAACCCCCTGAATGGCGAAGCCGGTCTCCCGCCCTCCGCGAAGTCAAGCTCCTGCCTGAGCGGATAAGACGATTAACGGTTCAACCTGAACCTTTTCATGCGACTGACAACCTCCCCGGAATCGACAATCTTGTTATCGCGGTTGACCACAACCACTTTAAAGGGTTTGAATTCCCCAAGATTGTCTTCGGAGGGAGGATAAAAGGCTATCTCCAGGCCAAAGTGCTCGTTCAGTTCGACCCCCGATTCCCCGCTCTTTTTCAGGAAAAAAATCGGGTCGGGGTTCGCGCTGTTGACATGGTTCATGATAATGCCGCGCGAATAGCGCAGACCGTCGATCGAAAGATATTTGAAGGCGCCGCTGTCCCATGCGAAGGCGAGATAGGCCTGATAAAATGATTTACTCTGTTTTTACAGAACACGAACGTTAACGGCTTCGCGGCCGGGGCCGGGGAGACCGCCCGGTTTTCGCCGGAAACCACGGCCGCGGTGCCCGCGCCGGAGGTTGTCATCCGGGCTACGGTTTTGTCTTTTGCAGAGGTCTGCTGGGGTTGGGCTGAGTTCAGAAGACTACCGATCAGGCAAGCCGGGGGAAAGACTTGCGCCCCAAGCCACAATTTACACCTGAAACTGAAGATGGAAGCGATGACTGTCAAGTCAAAATCATGCTCCCTAAAGGTTACTACCTGTTCGAGAACCGGATGAAACCGTCACCCTGACCTCACCGGCAGGGCGAACGCCGCTCCCCACCCGGCGGCCGGACAACACCGGCGCATAACCACGGCCTTTCGATTTTCAACCCAGGAAACTGCAGCAATAGTCGGTGATGCGCCTGATTTTCAAGCCGAATCTGGATCGCGCCAAAACCGAGAAACTCTCGCCGGACCGCAGCGCCCGCCAGTCCTGGCCGGGAAGCAACACCTCAAGTTCTCCGGAGAGCATCTCCATCAGCCCGGCGGCCTCGGTAGCGAAATCGTACTCTCCGGGCGGCATGATGCCCAGGGTCTTCCTCGAGCCATCGGCAAAGAGCACCGTGCGACTGGTCACCCGGCCGTCAAAATAGACATTGGCTTCCCTGACTACCGAAACATCGTTAAATTACGACATCCTGTCTTCCCTCTCTCGCTGATGGTTGGCCACCTTGGGTTATTTTCCGCTTTTAACCAGACCACAACCCAAGCTGAGTCCTTGGACGAACCGCAAGACGACCGCCTTGGGGTTCCGCAGGGCCCGCGCTTCCTTAGCACTGCATTTATCACGCCTGAAAACAAGGCGATGGATGCTATTGGCCTTCCTCCGGCGGCAGCCAGCCGCCGCCCAGGGCCTTGTAGATTCTGACCAGGTTAACGGCTACCGCGCCTTCGCTGACGGCCAGTTCATCCTGAAAAGAAAGCAGGGAGCGCTGTGCGTCGAGAACGTTGCTGAAATCCTCGAGGCCGCTTTGATAGCGATCCCGGGCCAGCAACACGGCCTGACCGGCAGCCGTGGTCGCCAGATTCAGGGCATCGCGTCGCAACTGTTCACGGGTGTAGGCCGTCAGAGCGTTTTCCACCTCTTCCAAAGCCCCGAGCACCGCCGCTTCATAACGCAGCAAAGCCTGTTCCTGACGGGCGGTCTGCACCTCGATGTCTCGACGAATCGCGCCGGCATCGAAGATCCGCCATGAAATCGAAGGCCCCAGAAGCCAGGCCCGACTGGCCCATTCCGGCAAATCACCCAGCTGCAAGGACTCCAGACCGATACTGCCCAGCAGATGAAATTTCGGGTAACGCTCGGCGGTGGCCACGCCGATGCGGGCGGTCTGAGCCGCCAGTTCACACTCGGCCCGACGAACATCGGGCCGCCGGCGCAGGGTTTCAGCCGGAACCCCGACCGCGACCGAGGGCGGCGGCACCGGCACCGGTCTGGGTTCGCGCAATTGCGCGGCCAGCGAGCCTGGGCTTTCCCCCAACAGGACCGCCAGGCGATTTTCCGCCGCGGTCAGATCGGCGCGCAAAGCCGGAATGCGGGAACGGGTATGTTCAAGGTTGTAGCGCGCCTGCTGCACCGCCAGTTCATCAAGCAAACCAGCCTCATAACGCGACCGGTTAAGCTCATAGGTATGCTGCTGATCAACCAGGTTGGCTTCCGCCACCAGAATTCGAGCCTGGTAGGTGCGCACGGCTATGTAATTAAACGCGACCTCGGCCGTCAGGCTGACCAGAACATCGCGCAAGCCCTCTTCGTCGGCAGCCAGCTCGGCCTTGGCGGCCTCAATTCCGCGACGCCGGCCGCCAAAAACATCAAGCTCCCAGCTGGAGTCAAAACCGGCCGCATACAGTTCATGCTCCAGGCCGGAACCGGAGCGCTCGCTGTCGCGCCGGGTCATCACCGAGCCCGCGACCTCCAGCTCAGGCCACAGTTTTGCTTCCGCAACCCCGCGCCGCGCCCGGCCTTCCCGCACACGCTGCACGGCCTCTTTCAAACTCAGATTACCCCGCAGCATGCGGGTTTCAAGTTCGCTCAGCAGGGGATCTTCAAGCACGGCCCACCAGGAGGCCAACGCCGATTCATCGCTTGCCTGCGCCCGTAAACCGTCTTCACCGCCTCCCAGCCACTGCGCCGGCGCCGGCGGGCTTACCGGAACATAATCGGGGCCCACCGCGACACAGCCGGACAGCAGGAAAAACAGCCCCAACAAATTCAGCCAACAGCACTTTCTCATTTTCATCTTAAGACCGCTCATGCCGGGCGCTCCTTTGCTGCCGCCAGAGATTGCCTTTTTCACGGGCCGACTGGAAAACGTAGTAGAGCGCCGGAATCAGAAAGATGCCGAACAAGGTCGAAATCAACATTCCGAAAAACACGGTCGTCCCGATGGCCCTCCGACTGCCGGAGCCGGCGCCGGTGGCGATAACCAGCGGGACGACACCCAGAATAAAGGTGAATGCGGTCATCAGTACCGGCCGATAACGAATCTTGGCACCGTCCACCGCCGCCTCGAGTACGCCGAGACCGTTTTCCCGGCGTTCCTGGGCGAATTCGACAATCAGGATGGCGTTCTTGGCCGCCAGCCCCACCAGCATCACCAGGCCCACCTGAGCGTAGATGCTCAGGGGAAAGCCAAACAGCCACAGACCGCCCAGGGCCCCGAAAATCGCCACCGGAATCGAGACAATAATCGACAACGGCAGATTCCAGCTTTCATACTGAGCCACCAGAAAAAGATAGGCAAACAGCAGGGCCAGAGCAAAAAGACCGACCACCTGACCGCCGGCCTTCTGTTCCTGCAGGGACATTCCGGACCACTCGTAAGCATAGCCCTGGGGCAAAGTTTCCGCGGCGATACGGGCCATCGCCGCCATGGCCTGCCCGGAGGAAAAACCCGGTGCCGCACCGCCATTGAGCTGAGTGCTGTAAAACTGATTATAACGCTCCACATTCTGCGGCCCCAGCACACTGGAAATCGTCACCAGACTCGGCATCGGCACCATGTGGCCAGTGTCGCTGCGCACATAAAGGCGGTTAATGTCGGCCAATTCATCACGATATTCGGCCCGGGCCTGAATCTTGACCTGGTAAACCTGCCCTTTGAGCGTAAAATCATTGACATAACTCGACCCCAGATGACTCTGCAGGGTGGAGAAGATGCGGCTGACCGGCACGCGCAGATATTCGGCCCGGGTCCGGTCGACATTGATAAACACCTGGGGCGTGCCGGCGGTATACGTGGAAAAGACCCGCAGCAAAGCCGGATCCCGGTTCGCGGCTAGCACCATCGCCATCGTCGCGCCGTAGAGTTCCTGAGGACTTTGCCCCTCCAGAGCCTGCAGACGGAAATCAAAGCCGCCGCTGGTGCCCAGGCCACTAATCGGCGGCGGCGCGAAGGCAAAACCATTGGCTCCGGGAATTGCCGCCAGAAGCCCCTGAGTCCGACCGATGATCGCTTCAATCTTCTGCTCAGAACGCTTGCGCTCCCGCCACGGCTTCAGAATCACCACGCCGAGCCCGACATTGTTGCCGTCACCGCTGAGCAGGCTGAAACCGCTGACCCCTATGAAATCACGCACGCCGTCAATGGCCTTGACCTGAAGCGCGACATCCTGAACGATCGCCTCGGTCCGTTCCAGCGAGGCGGCCTCGGGCAGCTGGACATTGATAAAATAGTAACCCAGATCCTCGGGGGGCAGAAAACTCGTCGGCTGCACCTTGAAAAGGTACCAGGTGCCACCGATAATCAGGACAAAAATCAACCCGACCACCGGCAGATGCCGCAGCAGCCAGTTCGAACCGGCGACATAACCTTTACGCGAGCCTTCGAGCAGGCGGTTAAACCAGGCCAAGGGGCCGCGGCGCACGGTTTTCGGCGGCCGCAGAAAGGTCGCGCACATGGCCGGGCTCAAGGTCAGGGCGCAAATCGCCGAGATCAGCACCGAGGTACAAATGGTTACCGCAAACTGTTTGTAGAGCTCCCCGGTAATCCCCGGCATGAAGGCCACCGGCACGAAAATCGCGAACAGGACCAAAGTCGTGGCGACGATGGGCCCGGTAACCTGGGACATGGCCCGCAGCGCCGCCTCCCGGGCGCCGAGCTGCTCGTCCTCCATCACCCGGTAAACGTTTTCTACGACGATGATGGCGTCATCGACGACCAGACCAATCGCCAGAATCAAGGCGAACAGGGAAATCGTGTTGGCGTTATAACCCAGCGCCAACAGCACGGCGACGGTGCCGATCAGGGAAACGGGAATGGCCACCGCCGGAATCAGGGTGGCACGCAGATCCTGCAAGAAGATATAAACCACCAGGATAACGAGGAAGGCGGTCAGTAACAGGGTCAGGACGATTTCCTCAACCGCCGCCTCGACATATTCGGTGGTATCGAGAATGATCTGATATTCAACATCCTCGGGCATCCGTTCGGCGATGCGCCGAAGCTCCGCCTTGACCTCCTGCATCGTATTCAGGGCGTTGGCGCCCGAAGACCGATAGATCGCGATGGTCGCCGCCGGAGTCCCGTTGAGATTGGACTGATGACCATAATCCTTGGCCGCCAGTTCGATCTCGGCGACATCCCGCAGCCGCACCAGACCGCCTGCGGGACTGGAACGAATAACGATCTCACGGAATTCATCAACCTCGGTCAGACGTCCCTTGGCCTGCAGGGTATACTGCACCTGCTGACCGGCGGCCACCGGTTCCCGGCCGATACTGCCCACCGCCGCCTGAATGTTCTGCCGGCGAATGGCGGCAATGATATCCTCGGGAGCCAGTCCCATCGCGATCAGGCGCTTGGGGTCCATCCAGATGCGAATACTGTATTCCTTCTCCCCGAAAATGAAAGCATCGCTGACCCCGCTGATGCGAACCAGGGAGTCACGAACATTGCGGTCGACATAGTTGCTGAGATACAGCATGTCCCGACTCTTGCCGGGAGAAAAAAAACTGACGGCGGCCATCATGTCGGAGGAGCGCTTACGCACGTCGATCCCCTGGTCGACCACCTCGGCAGGCAGCTTGGGCATTGCCAGCTGCACCCGGTTCTGAAGATTGACCTGGTCGATATCGGGGTCGGTGCCCACCGCGAAGGTCACACTCAGGGAATAGGAACCCGAGTCGGAGCAGCTGGAGCTCATATACAGCATGTTATCGACCCCGTTGACCTCTTTTTCAATCGGGGCGGCCACGGTTTCGGACAGCACCTGGGCGCTGGCTCCGGGATAAAAGGCCGAAACGCGAATCTCCGGCGGCATGATCTGGGGATAAGGGGCTACAGGGATATTAAAAAGGGAGATCAGCCCGGCGATCGTCATGAGAATGGAAACCACCGCCGCCAGGCGTGGTCTGGCGATAAAGATGCGAGAAAACATGGCTAGCGCACCTGGCCTTCCCGGATTTCCGGCAGCACCGTCTGGCCGGGCCGAACCTTCTGGAGACCCTGAACCACAACCAGCTCACCGGCCGCCAGCCCCGACTCGACCACCCAGAAAAAACCGTGGGCCGGACCAACGCGCAGCGGCCGGGATTGGACCACATTGGCCTGGTCGACCACCAGGACCTTGGCCCCCGATTTATCGATCATGACCGCTTCCTGGGGCACCAGCGGCTGCAGTCTGGGCTGACTGGCGCGAATCACGGCGGTCACATACTGGCCCGGAATCAAACGACCGGCGCCGTTGGCAAAAGCCGCGCGCACGGCAATGGTACCGGTCGCCGCATCAATCTGATTATCGACGAAAGCGACCCGACCGGCACTAACCAGGACGCCGTCGGCCAGACGCAGTTCCGGAGCCAGCAAACGATTACCCCGCCCCCCGTCGACATCGCCGAGCGCCGTCATGATCGCATTGAGGTCGTTCTCGCTGACGGCGTAAACCACGCGAATAGGATCAACCTGAACAATCCGGGCCAAGGCTCCCGAGGCGGGGCCGACCAGATTTCCCCGGGTATAGGCGGTGCGTCCGATACGCCCGGCGATCGGAGCTTTGACGGTGGTATAACTGTAATCAAGCTCGGCAATAGCAAGCTGGGCCTCGGCTTCGGCGCGTTTGGCCGCGGCCATCAGTACGGCGGCTTCGGCATTATCCAGATCTGTGGCGGGGATACTTTCCGGTTTCGCCTTGCGCAGACGCTCCAGATGCTGTCCGGTCCGCGCCTCCTCGGCCCGGGCTTCCGCTACCCGGGCCCGGGCCGCGGCCAGACGGGCCTGATAGGGCGCCTGTTCGATCACATAAAGCAGCTGCCCCTGACTGACCATATCCCCTTCGGCAAAAGCCACCTTTTCGAGAAAACCCTCGACCCGAGCCCGCAGGTCAACCGCCTGAATGGCCTCGATATGACCGACATATTCAGTAACCGGAGAGATATCCTGCTCCACGATGCGGCTGACCAACACCCTCGGGGGCGGGGGCATCTTCTTCTCGGCCACATCCGCCAGCACCGCTGCCGGTGAGAAAGCAAAAAACAGCAGCGCGGCAAAAACCGGAAAAACCTCCCGCAAGCAGCGAGCGACGAAAACATAAAACTTCATAAGCAACAACTCCGACTAGATATTTTCCCCACATGAAAAAGCCTTTTCCCGCCAGCACAAAACTTCTGGAAACCGGGAAACCGCAAGCCACCTGAATCCACGCGCAGCAACAAAATCCTTCTCCTACACAACTACAGCATGAAAAATCAACCTAAATTTACGGCCGGGGCTTTTGGGGCCACCGCGCGGCCGCGGAGAAACCAGGCGCGGTCGGCACCGTCCTGCCGCCTTCGGTTTGAACTGAGCTATTTGATTGACAAGCCCGCCCATAAATATTAGCAAGACGGTGACGAGCGCCCAAAAGCACCGGACCCCAAGCCTTCTGAAAACCTGATTAAAAAAGTTGCCGCGGTTCAGCCGGGGACACGATTCCGATTCCCTCCGGAAATCAGGTCAGGACCCCGAAAGCCGAGTCCCGCAATGCTTTCAAACCTTTGGGCTGAGGGGCTACCGCAAGCTTACCCCAAACCCTTCATAAGCACGGATTTCAAAGGAGTTCCAGCATGATGCGCACCATCGCTTTTTCCGAAATTGACGACATCAGAGTCGGGCATGCCGAAGATCTTAGCGCCGGTACGGGCTGCACCGTAATCCTCTGTGAAAAGGGGGCCACCGCCGGCATCGACATTCGGGGCGGAGCTCCGGGAACCCGGGAAAGCGACCTCCTCGATCCCGTCAACCTGGTCGAAAAGATTCACGCGGTGCTGCTCGCCGGCGGCAGCGCCTTCGGGCTTGACGCCGCCGCCGGGGTGATGCAGTATCTCGAAGAAAGGGCCATCGGCTTTGATGTTCAGGTGACCCGGGTGCCGATCGTCTGCGGGGCGGTGCTCTTCGATCTGACGGTCGGCGATCACCGTATCCGCCCGGACAAGGCGATGGGTTATCAAGCCTGCTGTAACGCCGCCCGCGGAACCTGCCCGGAAGGCAACGTCGGCGCCGGCACCGGGGCCACGGTCGGTAAGATTCTGGGTCCGGAACGGGCCATGAAAGGCGGTCTCGGCTGCCATGCCGTACAACTGGGAGAGCTGCAAATCGGCGCCCTGGTCGCGGTCAATTGTCTGGGTGACGTGATCGACCCCGACACCGGCAGACGGCTGGCCGGCCTGTTACATGAGGATCGCACCCAAACAGCCGACACCGAAGCCGTCATGATCGAAGCTTACGGCCAATGTAAAAATCTCTTTGCCGGCAACACCACCATCGGCGTCATCGCCACCAACGCCAAGTTGACCAAGGCCCAGGCCGGTAAGCTGGCCACCATGGCTCAGAATGGTTACGCGCGCACCATGCGCCCGGCCCATACCATGTTCGACGGCGACACCATCTTCACCCTGGCCGGAGGCCGGGTCGAGGCGGATTTAAGCGTTCTCGGCCTGCTCGCGGCCAGAATCATGGAACAGGCCGTGCTGGCCGCCGTGCGACAAGCTCGCCCCCTTTTTGGTTTCAAATGCGCGGCCGACCTGGACGGAACCCAGCTTTAGGGTCTGTGGCCCGGCGGTGCCCGGTCGGGTAACGACTCCAAAACGAAACCCCGACCGCGGACAGCGGCCACAAGGCAAGTCAACCCCTAAAAAACGGATATCAATCATGGTGAGTTATCTCTGGCTCAGTGTCCTGAGCCTGGCCCTGGGCGCGATCGGCACCCTGATCGGCGCCGGCGGCGGCTTTGTGCTGGTCCCCGTGCTGCTGCTCCTCTACCCTCAGGAAAGCCCGCAAACCATAACCAGCATCTCGCTGGCCGTGGTTTTCTGCAACGCCCTGTCCGGCTCCCTGGCCTACGCCTGGAAAAGACGCATCGATTACAGATCCGGACTGCTGTTTGCTGCCGCGACGATCCCCGGCGCCGTTATCGGGGCCCTGACCACCGATTTCTTCCCCCGCCGGCTGTTCAACGTCGTTTTTGGCATTATAATGATCGCGGCGGCGCTCTACCTTGCTTTTTTCCGTGAAACCGAGCCCGCCCCCGCCCGGACTGGCGGCAAACAGCTCACGTCCAGAAAGGTGGTTGAAAGTAACGGCAAGATCCATGTTTTTTCTTATAATCTGAATCTCGGACTGTGGCTGAGCCTGTTCGTCGGCTACCTTTCAAGCCTGCTCGGCATCGGCGGCGGGATTGTCCATGTTCCGATCCTGGTGCGCCTGCTGAACTTTCCCGTCCATCTGGCGACGGCAACCTCGCATTTCATTCTGGCGATCATGGCCCTGGCCGGCACCATCGTCCATATGCTTACCGGTTCATTTTCAGAAAGCGGAGTACAGCTGACGATTTTTCTCGGGCTGGGGGTTATGGGGGGCGCACAACTCGGCGCCCGGCTTTCCGATCGCATGCGGGGCAGCTGGATCATTCGCGGCCTGGCGACCGCGCTGGCCTTTGTCGGACTTCGCATTCTGATGCTGGCCTGGTCTTCGTGAAACAAAGTCATTTCCCTGCTTTTTTATCTTTGAAATTATTCATTAACCTGATAGTATCGGGCTTTATCGAACCCGTAAACCACCAGTCCGGAACGCTTCGCGAAAGCATCAAAAAGAAGCGACGGGCCACGATAACCAAGGAGTTTCACCATGGCCAAGTTACCAGAAATCGTCAATGAAGCCTGGAAAAATCGTGAAGAGCGCATCATATTCACAACCGTCGACAAGCAGGGCCAGCCCAATGCCGTCTATATCACCTGCTCGGCCAGATATGGTGAAGACCTGATTGTGATTGCCGACAATTATTTTGACAAGACCAAGAAGAATATCCTGGCCGGCAGCCGGGGCTCGGTGCTGTTTATCACCAAGGAAGGCAAAGCCTATCAGGCCAAGGGGTCGATTCAGTATCTGCGCGAGGGCGAGATCTTCGATGACATGAAAACCTGGAATCCGACTAAACATCCCGGCCATGCCGCCGCCGCTTTGAAGGTGGAAGAGATCTATTGCGGAGCGGAAAAGGTCTTTTGAGAAATGGCAATGCCCGCTTCGAGCTTCAATCCCGACTACGCCGACGAGATCATCGAGATCGTCAACCGCAGTCCGTTTCCCCGCCACCTGGGCATGCGCCTGATCCGGCTGGAAACGGACCGGGTGACCGTCGAGCTCGACCTGGACCACTGTCATCTGCAACCCTACGGCATTGCCCACGGCGGCGTACTCTCAACCCTGATTGACACGGCCACCTTCTGGGCCGTCTTTCCGCGGATTCCAGCGGCCGACGGTCTGGTCAATATCGATCTCAAGCTCAATTATCTGCAGGCGGTTAAAAACGGGCGGCTGCGCGCCGAAGGTTATGCTCTCCGGTCGGGGAAATCAATCAGCTACGCCGAGGCCCGGGTTTTCAACGAGCAGCAGGAACTGATCACTCACGGCACCTCGACCTTAAAGGTTATGCCCGGCAAAGGCCTGCGGACAAAAAATCCGAAATTCGTCGCAAGCTAAACCTGAAAGCACTGAAAACCATGTCGCGCCCCGATGAGATGTTCGACAAAATCACGCTCGAACAAGGCTACCGAACCGGCGCCATCGGCCAAATCGCGGCCCTGCATGCCGAATATTACCATGCCCCCTGGCAATTCGGCTTGTATTTTGAAGCCCAAGTAGCCACCGGGCTCGGCAGGTTCTTGCGGCGCTACCAAGAGGACCGGGACGGCCTCTGGCTGGTTCGCGAAAACCATCGCATCAAAGGGTCGCTGGCGATTGACGCGCTCGGGGCCGACACCCGGGACGGCGCGCATTTGCGCTGGTTTATCGTCGAGGCCAGCTTGCGGGGCCGGGGGCTGGGCCAAAAACTGCTTAACCAGGCGATAGGTTTCTGCCGGGAACGAAATTATCGAAAAATCTATCTCTGGACCTTTGCCGGTCTTGACCCGGCCCGGCATCTTTATGAAAAAGCGGGCTTTGTGCTGAGCCGGCAGCAATCCGGAGACCGCAGCGGGCCTGAAATACCGTAACCGGCGGTGTTTCAGAAAAACGACAACGGATCAATATCCAGTCGCCAGGTCAGGGTCGGCGCGGAACTCAGCCGTGATCGCCAATGACGCAGAAAGTGATGCAGCTGCGGACGTTTCTGCCCCTTAACGAGCAGGTTCCAGCGATAGCGATTCTGAATCTTGACGATCGCCGAAGGCACCGGTCCCATTAAAAAGATGCCTCTCTCTCCGGCCGCGCTCAGCATCTCCTGTCCCATACTCTTGGCCTCCTGCAGAAATGCGCGCACCCGGTCCTGTTCGGGGCCGGAGGCTTTCAGATTGGCCAGACTGGAAAAGGGGGGGAAGGCTAGTTCCCGGCGATCCCTGAGCTCCCGTTCATAGAACGCCGAATAGTCATGCGCGGCGGCGGCGACCACGCTGTAATGTTCCGGCTGCAGGGTCTGGATGATCACCTCGCCACTGGATTCATCCCGCCCGCGGCCGGCCCGGCCGGAAACCTGGGCCAGAAGCTGAAAGGTTCTCTCCGGGGCCGTATATTCAGGCAATTCCAGCGAGAGATCGGCAAAAATCACTCCGACCAGATCAACCAGCGGGAAATTATGTCCCTTGGCCAGCATCTGGGTTCCCAGCAGAACCGCGGCCTGCCCCTGCCGGAATTCTTCGAGAATCCGACCCAGCTCACCCTTGCGCCGGGTCGCATCCCGATCCAGGCGCAGCACCCGCTGTTTTGGGAAATAGCGCCGCAGACTTTCTTCAAGTTTCTGAATGCCAAGGCCCAGAGGAAAAAAACGATTCCCTCCGCAGCGCGGACAGACCTCGGGCGGCGGCTGCTGGCCGCCGCAGTAGTGACAGACCAGCAGATTCAGGCTTTTATGAAAGGTTTGATGCACCGAACAAAGACGGCACTCGGGCATGTAGCCGCAGCCCAGACAGTAGAGGGTGCGCGAAAAACCACGTTTATTGAGAAAGAGCATCACCTGGCGACCCCGGGCAAAAACCGCCGCCATGCGCTCCAAAAGCCTGGGACTGAAACCATCCCAGGTAAACAGCGCGGCACGCTCCTGGTTGAGATCGACGATTTCCACCGCCGGCAGTGGCTTGTCATCAAGGCGCTGCGGCAGACTCAGGAGACGATAACGACCGGCGCGCGCGTTGTAATAGGTACCTAGGGCCGGAGTGGCTGAGCCCAGCACCACACAGCAACCCGCCATCTGGCCCCGAAGCAGGGCCAGATCCCGACCATTATAGGCGAAACCGGACTCCTGTTTATAGGAAGGTTCGTGTTCTTCGTCGACAACAATCAAACCCAGACGGGCCAGCGGGGCAAAGACCGCCGAGCGGGCCCCAACCACGATTCGGGCTCTTCCGGCCATGATCTGCCGCCACTGATCATAGCGCTCGCCCTCTGTCAGCCCGCTGTGCAGAATCGCCACCAGGGGGCCAAATTCATGTACGAGACGGTCCACCAGTTCAATCGTCAAAGCGATTTCCGGCACCAGATAAAGCGCATCCTGCCCCCGACTCAGAACCTCGGCGATCAACTTGATATAGATTTCGGTCTTGCCGCTGCCGGTTACCCCGTGCAGGAGAAAGGGGGCGAAAACATTGTGCTCCCTTTCCCGGCGAATGGCTTCCAGAATCGCCGCCTGGGCCGGGGTCAGGACCACCTGGCCCGGCGGGGATCGCGGGGGCGCGCTGTCGTTGATAGCCAGGGAACGGAGCCTGGGCACCGGCGTCGCCTGCAGCCAGCCCTGCTCCTGCCAGCGCCGCAGCAGGGCCGCGCTGCCGGCAAAGGCGGCCAGAAAACGGCGACGACTGAAATAGCCCCCGGCCTCGATAAAGGCCTGAAGCTGCCGGGTTTTTTCCGAAGCCATGCGGGAGACGGCCAGCGCGTTTAACAGGGCCGACCGATCGACAATCTCATAAATCAATTCAAACTGCTCCCGAACCCGGGGTGGAAGCAACTCCTGCCGGCAGCAAAGCCAGCCCTGACGACTCCAGGCTGAAAGTCGAGCCATGAAACGGTCCGGCGGCAAGGCCAACCTGTCGGCCAGTTCCTCGACCGGCAACGGGCCGTGTTCACGCAACACCATGATCATCGCGGCCAGCACCGGGGAACGGGGAAGAACAGCACTCAGACCTTTGTCCCCCAAACCGACCACCCGCCGGGAACGATACTGCAGCCCCCCGGGCAACAGAGCAAACAGCGCCTCCCCCAGAGGGGTCTGATAATACTCGGCCGCCCGCCGATAAAAATCGAGGTGAAAGCGCCCAAAAAGAGGCTTTTCATCAATGACGGCCTCCAGAGGCAACAGCGTGACCTCCTCCCGCAGGGGCGGACAAACCGAACTCCAGCCCAGAAGATAACCACTGGTCAGCCGTTTGCGAAAAGACGCCAGCACTCGTTTACCAACCTCCAGGCGGGCGACCAGAAACGGATCGGCAACCAGATAGGTAAACTCCACGCTCAGGGGCAGATTGAAAACCACCTGGGCATACAGGGGCAGAGCGGAAACCGTCGCGCTGAAAGATGAGACCTGGTTCAAATTAAATCCTGATGAAGATCAGCGGGAAAGTTTCCTGGCTTGTGTAGCCGGGAAACAACCTGTAAAGCACGAGAAACCATCACTCGGCATTTATTTTCTTGCCGGTCATTTGCAGAAAGGCATCCTCCAGATTGACCCGGCGAAGATTACAGGGCGTGGTCAGGGCGGCGGCCGCAGCGGTCGCCGCTTCCCGGCTGGGAAAATAAAAACTCTCCAGACGGCCTTCTCCAACCCGATCAAGAGACCATGCCCCAACCCGGTCCACCAGCCACTGCGGCCGATCCAGAGCGACCAGACGCCCCCGTTCCAGAAAAGCAACCCGATCGGCTAAAAACTCCGCTTCTTCGATATAATGCGTGGTCAGAAAAACGGTGACCCCATCTTGCCGCACCCTTTTGATCAGGGCCCAGAGCTGGCGCCGAATACCCGGATCCAGACCGACCGTGGGTTCGTCAAGAAAAAGAATCGCGGGTTCATGGAGCAGGGCCCGGGCCATCATCAGACGCCGTTTCAGCCCCCCGGAAAGCTCCCGCACCAGGGTATCACGCCGCTCGGACAAAGCGAAATAATCTAGCAGCTCGTCGATGCGCCGCCGTTTTTCCCGGCCCAGACCGAACATGCGCCGGTGAATTTCCAGGTTTTCAAAAACCGTCAGTTCCTGGTCGAGATTGCTGCTCTGAGGTACGATGCCGACCTGCTGCCTGGCGGCCAGGCTCTCATGGACAACGGAAAAACCATTGAGCCAGGCCTCGCCGCCACTCGCCCGGCTGAGACCGGCGAGAATCCGAATCGTCGTGGTCTTGCCGGAACCGTTGGGACCCAGATAAGCAAAGATCTCCCCGCGCAACACCTCCAGGGAAACTCCGGCCACGGCCTGGAGGCGGCCAAAGTTCTTGACCAGATCCACGATTCTGATAACTACGTCCGCCATCTGCGCACAAATTTAAAAGGTTGAGTTCCGTACCTTACAGATTATTTTCTGGTTTTTTTCAACATTTTTAACGACAACAAAAACCAGAAAATGTTCTGATCAGAGCACTTATTGGTGACCAACTGAAATACCTTCAGGTACGGGCCGTGAAGGCCATTTGGGTTGCGGGATTATTCCCGCATTAGTACCTTACAGGTTATTTTCTTGTTTTTTTCAACAATTTTTTCAACCATAAAAACAAGAAAATGTTCTGATAAGAGTACTTATTTGCGGGCCGTGAAGGCCCCCATTTGGGGTTGCGGGATTATTCCCGCATCAGGTTTAGTTTACCGGGAAGTGACCGCTCGGGTTACTTCACAAAAGCATCAGAGGTTTCATGCCGCCGGCTTTGGCCCGCGGTTCCCGAAGTTCTGCTGCCTAAGGTTTCAGCCTTTGAGTTCAACCACGGTGATCGCGGCCCCACCGGCGGCGGCCTCAGGATGAAAGCATTTTCCGACCCAGGGCAAACCGAGCAGAATTTCCCACACCCCCTGTCGTAAACGACCGGTGCCATGCCCGTGAATGATCTCAACCTGCGTTTCTCCGGCAAGTACCGCCTGATCAATGAAAGAGGGCAGCAACTCGGCCGCCTCCTCGACCCGCTTGCCGACCAGATTTAAAACCCGGCCGACCCCGGCCGCGCCCAGACGAGCTTTTCCGGGCTGATCCTCCGCCAAGTCCCCGGCGGCCCGACTGATTTTGACTGCAGTCACGGGAGCCGGTCCGGGTAGATGACGCAGAATCCGCTCCGGACTCAAGGTTACGCGCAGATTGCCTTCCAGCAGAACGGTAATTCGTTGCCCGGACTTTTCCAGCGCCAGCACCTGCGCCGGCTTGACCTGGCCGGCGACCATCACCCGAGCACCAACACCAAGCTTTGACCAGTCAATTTCTGCCCGCTCGCGCTCGACTGCAGGCAGCAGTTGTTCCACCTCAGCGCGCGTCTGATTAAAAGCGCCGCGCCAGCGGCCGAGACTGATTTCCGGCGGCGGGGCGACGACGGCTGCGCTCGAGAGCTTTTGCCGGGCCGTTTCATAATCAATTTTGGCGGCCTCAAGTTCGGCCAGGCGAACCTTGAATTTCTGCCGCGCTTCCCTGACCAGGGCCGCGACCTGCTCGCGGGCCTGGTTTGCGATTTTTTCCTTTTCCGCTTCAAGCTCCGCCGCCAGACGGGCCTGGCGCTGACCGGCAATCCGGGCCTGTTGTTTAAGCGCCAGCAGTTCCTTCTCATGGCGTTCGCTGTGGGCGAGACGTTTCTCCAGACGCGCGGCCAGCGTCGCGGTCCGGCTTTCACTTTCGCCGACCAGCTCCCGGGCCCGTTCAATCAACCCTGGCGAAAAACCGAGATTGCGAGCGATCAGCAAAGCATTACTTAAACCCGGCACCCCGTACTGAAGATGATAGAGAGGCTTCATGGTCGCCGGATCAAAAGCCACGGCCACGCTGCTTACCCCTTCTTCCTCATAGGCATATGATTTGACATCATTGTAATGAGTCGTCACCATAAAGGTCGTGCGCCGGCTTTTAAGTTCATGTAAAATCGCCTGGGCCAGAGCCGCTCCCTCCTTGGGATCGGTGCCGACCCCAAGCTCATCCAGCAGCACCAGGGAATCGGCATCGGCCTTTTCGAGAATAGCCTTGACCGCGAGCAAATGACCGGAAAAGGTGCTGAGCGAAGCCGACAGATCCTGGCCATCGCCGATGGCGGCCAGCACCTGGGAAAACAGCGGCACGCGGCTATCTGCCGCCACCGGCAGCAGCAAACCACAGCGCGCCATCAGAATGATCAGACCGGCGGTTTTCAGGGTTACGGTCTTGCCGCCGGTATTGGCCCCGGAAATAACCAGTCCGTAGCGGGTCGCCGGGAAATCGATGTCGACCGGCACCACCCTCGCGGCCGGCAAGGTGGCCGCGAGCAAGGGATGACGGGCCTGGCGCAGGGAAAAACCGGCACCACGCGTGGCCGTCAGCTCCGGCGCCTCCGCCCTGATTCGGGCTCCGAAAAGGGCCTTGGCCTGCAGTTGATCCAGCGCGAAAATCTTTTCCAGGGTAAGCCGAACGGCCGGCGCCGCCTGACGCAGGCGATCGGCGATTCGGCGCAGAATGTTAAGCTCCTCCTGTTTTTCATCCTGCAACAGCAAGGCCAGGTGGTTGTTCAGGGAAACACTTTCTAGAGGTTCGACAAAAAAGGTCTGCCGCGAGCGGGAATGATCGTGAATGATGCCGGGAATGGCGCCGCGAAAATTAGTCCGCAAGGGCAGGACATAACGCTGATTGCGGATCGTTACCAGGTGATCCTGAATATAAGACTGCAGCTCCGGATCGCCGAGAACCGCATGCAAGCGGGAATCGATCTGTTGCCGCGTGGAGGCGATGCGCCGGCGAATTTCCTCCAGTTCCAGACTGGCGCCGTCGAGAATCTCCTCGTCCCCCCCGATGCAACTCTCAAGCAGACGCGATAACGGAGCAAAAGATTCAATTCCGTCGAAGGCCTCGGCTAGTGGTTGAAAGAGCCCGGCAACGCGCTCACTGACCTGCTGCCGATACGCGCCCACCCTTTCCAAACCGGCGAAGGTGGCCGCCACCACCAGCAGTTCGCGGGGCGACAACCAGCTCTCGGGAAAACGAATTTTCTCTAAAAAAGGATAAAGATCAGCTATCCCGCTCAGTGGCGCCGGTCCGCATTCGCGCACCAGAACCATGCAGGCGGCGGTTTCCTTGAGGCTTACGCGCAACCCGGCCAACGCCTCCGGTGAAGCCGGATGCAGAGCCAGCAAGGCTTGGCGCCCGGGAAGGGTCAGGGCGTGCTCGGCCACCAGGGCCAGAACCTTATCGAGTTCAAGAATCCGTGCGGCCGAATTTTCCAGGGCCGACCATGAACCAGCCCGCGACATCAAACCAGGAAGCGCCCAACCAGCTGATTGACCGCCTTGCCGTCCGCCCGGCCCGCAATTTTCGGCATCAACAGTTTCATGACCTGGCCCATCTCCTTCTTGCTTTCGGCACCGGCCTCGGCAATGGCCTCCTTGACCATCATCTCCAATTCGTCCGGACTCAGAGCCTGAGGCAGATAAACCTGTAGATATTCGATCTCGCTGCGCTCCTTGGCCGCCAGATCCTCCCGGCCGCCCCGGGCAAACTGCTCAGCCGAGTCCTGACGCTGTTTGACCATCCGCGTGAGCACCTGCAGCACATCCTGATCCTCCAGTTCACGCAGACATTCAATGCGCCGGTTCTTTGCCTCCGCCAGCAACATCCGCAACGCCCCAAGACGAATTTTCTCCTGCTTTTTCATAGCCTCCTTGACGTCGGCCGCAATCCGTTCCAATAAACTCATAGTTTATGATCCCCTGATAAAAATTACCCAAACCGGGCGCTTATACCCCACAGCCAAGCCAGGGCCACGCCGACTTTCAGCCCTTATACTGAAAAGCGCTCGTCTCTGTCAAACCCTGGCTTGGGGTTTTGGACCCAAGCGCACGAAAATTTTCCTTCGAAAAGCAACCCCGAACTTGACAATTTTTTGCCGGCGCTTTACAAGACCAGTTAAAACGTTGTTTAAACAACCCTGCCGGCTGATGATTATCAAGAGGCTGAAATCCAAGGAGGAAACCATGCTCAACCTGGCCACCGTTCTCGATTACAGCGCCAAGGAATATCCGCAGAAAAACGCGATTATTTTCGGCGCCCAGAAAATCTCCTACGCCCAACTCAATACTTTCTGTAACAAAATCGCCAACGGCCTGGTCAAAGCCGGCATCCGTCCCGGCGACAAAGTCGCCCTGAGTTGCCCCAACCTGCCCTATTTTCCGATGGCCTATTTCGCCATTCTCAAAAGCGGCGCCACCGTCGTGCCCCTGAACGTCCTGCTCAAAAGCCGGGAAATCGCCTACCATCTCGCCGACAGCGAGGCCAAGGCCTTTTTCTGTTTTCAGGGCTCGCCGGAGCTGCCGATGGCGGAAGAGGGTTTCAAGGCTTTTCAACTTACCGACAGCTGCAAGTATTTTTGGATTATGACGGCCGATCCGGCAGCCCCCTCGCCGATTCCAGGGGCCGAAACCCTGGGCATGATGATGGGTCCGCAGGCGGCCGCTTTTGAAACCGTGCAGACCCGGGCCGATGACACGGCCGTCATTCTTTACACCTCGGGAACCACCGGTTTCCCGAAAGGCGCCGAGCTCTCCCATTCCAACATGATCATGAACGCGACCTGCAGCCGCGACCTGCTGGGTCTGTTATATGACGATATTCACGTCATCACCCTGCCCCTGTTTCACTCCTTTGGCCAGACCGTGCAAATGAACGCCGGTTTCATGAAAGGCAACACCATTATCCTGATTGCCCGCTTTGCTCCAGAAGCGGTTTTTAACGCGATTCAAAACGAGGGCGCCTCGGTTTTTGCCGGAGTGCCGACCATGTACTGGGCCCTGCTGCATTATCAAGACAAGGAGCGGCGCTTTGATTTCGAAAGAATCAGCCGCACCTTAAGAGTCGGAGCTTCCGGCGGCGCCTCCCTGCCCCTGGAAACCATCAAGGGCATGCAGGAAAAATATAACATTCCCATCCTCGAAGGCTACGGCCTTTCCGAAACCTGCCCGGTGGCGACCTTCAACCAGATGCACAAACCCTGCAAACCGGGATCGATCGGTTTTCCGATCTGGGGCATCGAAGTCAAGATCGTCGATCAGCAGAGCCGGGAAGTTCCGATCGGAGAAATCGGCGAGATCGCGATTCGCGGCCATAACATCATGAAAGGCTACTACAACAAACCGGAAGCTACCGCGGCCGCCTTCAAAGGCACCTCGTGGTTTCACAGCGGCGATCTCGGGCGCATGGATGAGGACGGTTTTTTCTATGTTGTCGACCGGGTCAAGGACATGATCATTCGCGGCGGCTTCAATATCTATCCCCGGGAAATCGAGGAGGTTCTCCTCAGCCATCCGGCCATCTCCATGGTCGCCGTCATCGGCATCCCCGACGACCATTATGGCGAAGAAATCAAGGCCCTGGTCATCCTGAAAGAAGGTCATACGGCAACCGCCGAGGAAATTATTTCGTGGTCAAAAGAACAGATGGCCTCCTATAAATATCCGCGCCTGGTCGAGATTCGCGACAGCCTGCCGATGACGGCCACCGGCAAGATTCTGAAAAAAGAACTGAAAGCCGAAGCCTGAAGCAAGCCTCCCGAGCCTGAGGGCCGGGAAACACCGCGCCGGTACCCGGCCTTCATTCAGACGGTCCGCGATTACGCCGCCCGACCTGAATGGAGGCCCCTTGATCGCCCGACCAACAACATTGGGCTTGACTAGGCTGGCCGCATTTAGTACCTTACAGGCAATTTTCTCGTTTTTTTAAACCTTTTTTTTCAACCGCAAAAACAAGAAAATGTTAAGTGCTTCACGGATTATCCCCGAGGGGGATGTCCCGATGAAGAAACTTATCCAGATCTGCTGGGCCTGATAAGAGTACTTATTTGTGACCAAAGGAAATACCTTTAGGTACGGGCCGTGAAAAATCATTTGGGTTGCGGGGTTATTCCCGCATTAGTAGGTTTTCGGCTGCACGCGACCAACCATTTCCTTTAGCCTCGGTACCATGGAGAAAGAATGTCGGATCAGGAACATACGCTGGCGGTTTTCATAGACTTTGAAAATCTGGCCCTGGGTTTTAAAAACCGCAAAAAAAACGAGAAGTTTGAAATCTCTACCATTCTTGCCAGGCTAGTGGAAAAGGGCAAGGTCATCGCCAAAAAAGCCTATGCCGACTGGTCCAGCTACGCGAAATACAAGGAAGAGCTTCACAGCGCCGCCATTGAATTGGTTGAAATCCCCAGAAGACGCATGACCGGCAAGAACTCAGCCGACATCCGTCTTTGTGTCGATGCCATGGACATGTCCTATTCCAAAGATCACATCGATACCTTTGTCATCGTCTCCGGCGACAGCGATTTTTCCCCACTGGTTGCCAAGCTCAAAGAAAACGGCAAGCAGGTCATCGGCATCGGCATGCGCGAAAGCACCTCCAGCCTGTTAAGCGACAACTGTGACGAATTTATCTTTTATGAAGACCTGGAACAGGCCTCGCAGATGACCCCGCCCCGAATCGCCGGTGACATTCCGGAGGAAAAACGCGACGCCTTTGAGCTTCTTTTTGAATCGATCACCGCCCTGATGAGGGAAAACAAGGAAATTCTCTGGTCCTCAATGATCAAGCAGACCATGCAGCGTAAACGACCATCCTTTAACGAGTCAACCCTGGGTTACCGTTCTTTCAGCGAGATGCTGCTCGACTGCGCTAAACGTAATTATCTTCAGGTCAGCAAGGACAGCAAAAGCGGAACCTTGATTGTTGACGGTTTCGGGAAATAGGCGCGACCATGCTGCTGATGATAGACAACTATGATTCTTTCACCTACAATATCGTTCAATATTTCGGCATGCTGGGGCAACGGGTCGAAGTCCGGCGCAATGACGAGATCAACCTGGAAGGAATCGCGGCCCTCGGGCCCCGGCAGCTGGTGATCTCTCCGGGACCCTGCACCCCGACCGAAGCCGGTATTTCGGTTGCCGCGATCAAAGAGTTTGCCGGCAGAATCCCGATTCTCGGGGTCTGTCTCGGGCACCAGAGCATCGGGGCGGCTTTCGGCGGCAAGATCGTCCGGGCCGGGCGGATCATGCATGGCAAGACTTCACAGGTCGAACACGACGGCCGGGGAATTTTCCAGGACATCGCCAATCCCTTTACGGCAACCCGCTACCATTCTCTGGTAATCGCCCCAGAGACCCTGCCGACCTGCCTTGAAGTTACCGCCAGAGCCCTGGATGACCAGGAAATCATGGCGGTGCGCCACCGGCAGTTACCGATCTGGGGCATTCAGTTTCATCCGGAATCGATCCTCACCCAGGTCGGCATGGATATTCTGAAAAATTTTCTGGCCTTGTCTGAAGCTGCAGGCAAAAAGCAAACGAACGCTTAATCCAGCAGCACCAGACCCGCAAAAATGGCCATCGCCACTTCTTTTTTGGCGACCCCTGAGTTCTGCGGCCAGCCGGCGCTCTCCAACAACCGGGCAACATCGATGCCGTATCCAGACATTGACGGTCGCGCCAGCTGAGGATGACGGCAGGTCTTGCCTTCATGCAGCACTCGGCATTCGGGATAATCGGCACAGAAAAGCTCTTTGCAGGAGCCCCCGGCGAAGGCCCGGGCTTGGGGAGCTCCATTTTTACGAGCCACCTTTTCCACCCCGGCCCCAATTTCATGAATCAGCGCCAGAACCTCATTGCGTTCAAAGGAAAAAGCCACCTCCTTGGGCACCTCGACCTTGAAAACCAGGGCCTGTCGATAATCAGGCAACAGCTTACGCAGCGACTCAGGCCCGCCGACATGCGGCGGGCAACTCAGCGAACGACCATAACCATCGCAGCACGGCTCGAAACACATTCCCGCCAGCTCATCCCGGACCACAATCTCGGCCGCATCAATTAAAACCGCGTCAACCGCACCCAGATGCCGGGCCAGATCCAATAAAGTTTCCCGATTATCCATTACATGTCGCCCATGTTAAAGGTCACCAACCTTTAATGCCGCAGTCAGATTCCGCATTTTTTCGCCCGCAAGCAAGCAACGCTTAAATTACAGGGCAAAAACCCGCAGCTGATACTACCAGACTGATCACCCGATTTCAAACATTTTCCATCACTATACCGTCACTTTCAGTCAGAAAAACAAAGATTATCGCCCCAGGGACCGCGGGCCAAGAGGTTCTCGACTTCAGACCCAGAAAAGCCGGTCGGGGCAGTTCCCCGGACCGGCTTTTCTATCTGTGAAACGCATTTTTTTTTAAATCGTGCTCATTCTAGCGGGAGGCGACCCGACAATCCCGGCACAAATCGAAAAAATCCTCAGGCAGATCGGCTTTTTTCTGAAAATAATCGCACTGAAAAGCCGGAGCGACTTCAACCCCGCAGGCTTTGCAGTATTTCAGTTCCAGAACCCGGGACCAGCGGTCGATGATCTTCTGGTCACCATCCTCCTGAATCTGAATCGCGCCGGTCGGGCAAACGTAAACACAGGCTCCGCAACCGATACACTGTTCCGCCTCCCCACCAAAAGGCGGCACCACCACCCGCTCAGCCCCGCGCTGGGCAAAGGTGATGGCATTGGCGCCCACCACTTCGCGGCAGACCCGCTCGCAGAGACCGCACAAAATACAATCATCGTAACGCAACTCAAAACGCGAGCCGCTCAAACCATGTTTCGCCGCCAGACGATCGAGCTCGGGCGAGGTGTTGCAGCGGGCCAGCAGCATCTCCAGCACCATCCGCCGGGCTTTGACCGCCGTTTTACTCTCGGTTTCAACCACCAGGGGCTTGGTGATCGGATAGTTACAGGAGGTGGTCACCGTCGACCGGTCTCCCTCGACGATCTCAACCAGACAGAGCCGGCAGGCTCCGTAGGGCTCAAGCAATTCATGGTTACAGAGGGTCGGAATCTTAATATTGAGCGCAGCGGCCGCTTTGAGAATCGTCGTTCCGCGCTCGACTTCACTTTTTTTCCCGTTAATCGTGACAGCAATCATGATCATTCCTCCCTAAGCCTGAACATCAGCGGTCAAAGCCTTGCAAACTCCGGCCGGGCACTGCTTGTCATTAATGTGAGCCAGATACTCATCCCGAAAATAACGTAGGGTACTCAAAACCGGATTGGGCGCGGTTTTACCGAGCCCACACATCGAAGCCTGCTGAATCACCGGCGCCATTTCCTCCAACAGTTCAAGATCGGACAGGGTTCCTTTACCGAACGTGATTTTTTCCAGAATTTCATACATGCGCTGCAGTCCCTCGCGGCAGGTCGTACACTTGCCGCAGGATTCTTCCTTGAGGAAGCCAACAAAATATTTGGCGACATCCACCATGCAGGTCTGGTCATCCATGACGATCATGCCGCCCGAGCCCATCATTGAACCGATTTTGGTCAACTCGTCAAAATCAACCGGCATGTCGAGATGGGCCTCGGGAATGCAGCCGCCCGAAGGCCCGCCGGTCTGCACCGCTTTGAAAGAGCGGTTTTTGGGAATTCCCCCTCCGATTTCAAAGATAATCTTACGCAGGCTGGTCCCCATCGGCACCTCGACCAAGCCGGTATTCTTGACCTTGCCGACGAGGCTGAAAATCTTGGTCCCGGCACTGCCGGCCGTGCCGATGCTTTTATACCAGGCGGCACCACGGTTGATAATCAGCGGCACATTCGCCCAGGTTTCCACATTGTTGAGAACTGTAGGTTTGCCCCAGAGACCGCTCTCGGCCATATGAATATGTTTGGCCCGGGGTTCGCCGACCTCTCCTTCGATCGAGGCGATCAGAGCACTGGATTCACCACAGACAAAGGCGCCGCCGCCCTTGCTGATATGAATGTCGAAACTGAAGTCACTGCCCAAAATGTTTTCGCCCAGCAATCCGAGGGCCCGGGCCCGGTCAATGGCACACTGCAGATTCCTGACCGCCTGCGGGTATTCGTTCCGCACGTAAACATAGCCGGCCGTGCCCCCGATGGCAAAAGCGCCGATCATCATCCCTTCGACAATGGCGTGAGGATTACCTTCGAGCAGGCTACGGTCCATGTAGGCTCCGGGATCGCCTTCGTCGGCATTACAGATCACGTACTTGACCGCGCCGACGGCTTTTTTCGCCGATTCCCATTTGCGACCGGTAGGAAAGCCACCGCCCCCCCGCCCGCGCAGACCGGCCTCCTTGACCTCGGCCAGCACCTGATCGGCGCTCATCGTGGCCAGGACCTTCTGCAGGGCCTGGTAACCGCCGATCGCCAGATAATCCTCGATACTGGTCGGATCAATATAGCCGTTGTCTCCGAAAACCAAACGTTCCTGCAATCTGTAAAAAGGCACATCCGCCTCAAGTTTAATCCGCTGTTTGGTCTTAGAATCGAAAAAAAGCAACTTGTCCAGCACTTCACCTTTGGCGATCGTCTGACTGACAATTTCGGCGACTTGTTTTTCCTTGACCCGCTGATACAGGATTCCTTCCGGCCGGATTACGGCCAGAGGCCCTTTTTCACAATAACCATGGCAGCCGGTGGTTTTAACCTCGACCTTTTTCCCCAAGCCGGCTTTCTCCAGCTCCGCCCGCAAGAGTTCGACCACCTTGTCACAACCATGCGCCTGGCAACCGGTACCGGTACAAACGGTGACCATGGGCCGGTCGGGATCCCGCTCGGCCCGACACTGATCGCGATAGGCATCCAGCCCGGATGCACTCTCTATCTTCTTCATATCCTTAAAATCCTCGTCATGTAAGAGTTTGCCTGCTTGGGAACGCTCCGCCGCAGAACGCAGGACGGCGAACCCGCGTTTTCAACGAAAACGACTGAGCAGCTCAGGAACCTTGTCGGCGTCCAATTCACCATAGTAATCTTCATCAATGACGGCTACCGGGCCCAGGGCGCAGGCGCCGACGCAGTTAACCGTTTCAATCGAGAACTTGAAATCGCCGGTGGTTCCGCCATCGACAATACCGAGTTCACCTTCAAAAGCCGCCAGCACTCGCGCCGCACCGCGGACATGGCAGGCCGTCCCGACACAGAGACTGACCATATGTTCACCCTTGGGCTCAAGATTGAAGGCTTTGAAAAAGGTGGCGATGCGATACACCTTGGCCACCGGCAGCACCAGATGAGCGGCCAGGGACTCGAGGGCTTCGCGGGCCAGGAAACGATTCTTATTGCGTATCTGAATCTCCTGCAACATGGCGATCAGATTGGCGGGATTATTGTCGTAGAGGGCTGCAACCTCCAAGCTTACCGTTTCTGCACTCATAATGACCCCCTTTTAGTTGAGCTCCGACCGGCTCATTTGGATTTTTTTCTGCAGGCGGTCATAGGATTTATCAACCTGCGCCTGTATCTCGGCGATATTGGCGGCACTCAAGTGCCGAAAACGCCCCTGCGGTTTCAGATAATCGATCACCGGCCGATGATGCTTGTGGGTCACGGTCATACGGTACTCGCCGTTTTCAATTTCGTACAGCGGAAAAACCTTGCTTTCGACCGCGATCCGACCAATACTGACCGCGAGATTGGGCGCCATGCGCCACCCCGTCGGACAGGGCACGAAACAGTGAATATAAGCCGGCCCCGGCATCGCCGCCGCCTTTTTAACCTTGGCCATCAGGTCAAAGGGATAACTCGGCGAGGCGGTGGCGACATAGGGTATATTATGGGCCGCGGCAATCTCGGCGACATTCTTTTTCATCGTATGCTGACCCAGGGGCTCGACTTCACCAGCAGGCGAGGTCGTGGTCGTGGCCCCATAGGGCGTTGAGCTCGAACGCTGAATCCCCGTGTTCATATAGGCCTCGTTATCATAACAGATATAGATCATGTCATGACCGCGCTCCAGCGCTCCGGAAAGAGCCTGCAGACCGATGTCAACAGTGCCCCCGTCTCCGGCCTGAGCGACGATGGTGATTTTGCGATCCACCGGATATCTGCCTTTTCTTTTCAGAACCTTGATGCCGGCCTCGACCCCGGAAGCCACGGCGGCGGCATTTTCAAAGGCGACATGAATCCAGGGCACCTGCCAGGCGGAATGAGGATATGACGAAGTTACGATCTCCAGACAGCCGGTGGCATTGGCGATGATATAATCTTTTCCCAGGGTCTTGGCCACCAGGCGGGCCGCGAGCAGCTCGGTGCAGCCCTGACAGGCACGATGACCGGAAGCCAGAGATTCCTGCTGCGGCGCCAGTTTGGCGGCGTAAACGTTAAAATTCTCCATTATTCCCGCACTCCTATCATCTTGTATTGGTGGATTTCCTTGACTTTCGCCATAGCTTCAGCCTGAGTGATCATCACGGCAAAGTCGTCGATCGTGATATCACGCCCTCCGAGACCGGCGATAAAGCTGGCGACATAGGGCGCGTCCTGAACCGAGTACAGAGCGGAACGGATTTCCCCGGCCACGGGTCCGCCGGTGCCGCCGGAGGAAACGGCCCGGTCAACTACCGCCAGAGTCTTCACCCCCGGCATGGCCGCGATCAGATCCTCCACGGGAAACGGCCGCCAGAGACGCAGCCGCAACAGGCCGACCGGACGCTGTTCCTGATCTCGCAGCCGATCGATCGTTTCCATAGCGGTTTCACTGACACTGCCCATGGTCAGGAGCAAGGTTTCGGCCCCTTCGGCACGATAACTTTCGACAACCTGATAACGGCGCCCGAATCGCTTGCCAAAATCGGCGAAAACCTCTTTGATCACCGCCATCGAAGCCTTCAGAACCTCGTCCTGACATTTCTTGGCTTCGGTGTAGATCTCCGGAATCCCGACCATGCCCATGCTGACCGGAGCATCCGGATTAAGCTGGACCGCCGGTTGGTATGCAGGCAGAAATTGATCGACCTCATCCTGATCAAGAAATTCATGGGGTTCGATCACATGACTTAAGGTAAAGCCGTCGATATTGACGCTGATCGGCAGCAACACCCGATGATCTTCGGCGATTTTGAAAGACTGCAGGGTCAGGTCGTAGGCCTCCTGACCGTTTTCGGCAAAAATCGCAATCCAGCCGGTATCACGTACGCTCATGATGTCGCTGTGATCGTTCCAGATACTGATCGGTCCGGACAAGGAACGATTGGCGATCGTCATCACCACCGGCAGACGCAGGGCCGGAATAATAAACAGAATCTCGTTCATCAGGGCCAGCCCCTGCGAGCTGGTCGCGGTATAGGTTCTGGCGCCGGCGGCGGCGGTTCCGGCGCAGACGCTCATGGCCGAATGCTCCGATTCCACCGGAATAAAGGCGGCATCAAGTGTGCCTTCGGCCACCAGCTCCGAAAGGTGCTCAACGATATGAGTCTGCGGCGTAATCGGATAGGCAGCTATGGCATCAACATTAGCCTGTTTAACCGCCTCACTGATCGCCAGTGAAACCTCAATCCCTACTCTTTTTCCCATCACTCGCCCTCCTCAACCATGCTGATACAGCCGGTCCAGCACTCGGTCGCGCAGATACCGCAACCCTTGCAATGCTCCAGATCAAAATCATAGCTGCCATCCGCCGCCAGCACGATCGAACCTTCCGGGCAAACCAGATAGCAGACCCCGCATTTGATACATTTGCTCTTGTCGGTTTGCGGCCGCTGCGAACGCCAGTCACCGGTCCGGTACTCAGCCGCGCAACCGGGCTGAGTCACCATGAAACCCAGATCATATTCATGCCAGGCTTTTTCATTGAATTTTTTCGTCACCGCTGTTCTCCTTAATTTTTCTGCTTAAGAACAAAGATCATAGGCTTTTTACATCGTGGAACACCTGCGCGACCCAAGCCGCCCCTTCTGCAGACCACACCAGGACAACCGCCGCCTTTTCCACTTCAGGTCGCTATCGAGACTCGACCTCGGTCTCTTCATAAGCCCGGCGCATGGCTTTGATATTACGAGCTGCGATGCGACCGAAACGCGCTTCCAAAGGACTGACTAGGGCCTCAATCGGCACGATGCGACAAGCTTTGACCGCAGCCCCCAACATGGTTGTATTGGTAATCGGCAACCCCAGCTCCTCGATCGCGATATGGGTTGCGTCGACACGGGCCAGGGCGCTTTTAAAACCATAGACACGCCGCAATTCGGACAAGGATTTGCCACTGTTGATAACCAGCATGCCCTCGGGCTTCAGCCCCTCTTCAACATTGACGATCGACAACACCGAAGGATCCAGGACCAGCACGACATCCGGACTATAGACCTTGGTCCGGTTGCGGATTTTCTCATCACTGACCCGGGCGAAAGCGATTACCGGAGCCCCACGGCGCTCAGGCCCGAAACTGGGAAAAGCCTGGGCGAACTTGCCTTCGTTGATCGCGGCGATGGCTAGCATTTCGGCGGAAGTGACTCCACCCTGGCCACCTCGACCGTGCACTCTGACTTCGATCATATGAAGATCTCCTCTTTGCTAATTGATAACCTGCGGTAACCCTGCAACCCATGTATACGATAAGGTTAAACGGTGTACTGTATACAATACAAAAAATCAAAAGTGAAGCGCTTATTGCTGCAACAGGGTAAAATTAGGTAAAATTAACCCTGGCGAATATCTTTTCTCAAAATTATTAAAAGGGATTCCGCCCATCCAGAGATTTCTGAATGGTCACCGGATCCATATATTCAAGGTCGGCGCCGACCGGCAGGCCGCAGGCCGGTCGGCTCAGAAGGATTCCCAAGGGACGCAGAAAGCGGCTGAGGTAAAGAGCCGTGGCATTTCCCTCCACCGTGGGATTGGTGGCCAGCACCACTTCACTGATCTTTTCGGCGACAATATTATGGTAAAGTTTTTCGAGGCGCAACTCCTCTGGGCCGATCCCCTGTATCGGCGCCAGGGTGCCGTGCAGAACAAAATATCGGCCTTTAAAAGCCCCACTGTTTTCGATTGAGATAAGATCTGCCGGATACTCCACCACGCAGAGCTTATTCCGGTCGCGGGCGTAATCCCGACATAGGGGGCAGGGATCCTGCTCCGTCAGGTTCTGGCAGAAGGAGCAAAGCAGCAGACGATTTTTGACATCGATAATCGCCGCGGCCAGCCTTTCAGCTTCGCCAAGGGGCAGGCGAACCATGTGAAACGCCAGGCGGGCCGCTGTCTTGCGCCCAACTCCGGGCAATTTTTTCAGTTCTTCAACCAGGCCCAACAGGGCTTCAGGATAACTAGGCATAGTTTTTGGGCCGAAACCTTCCGGCCTCGGCCGCCGTCGGTTACAACTATTTCTGGGAAAGTTCGGTCAGAACCCCGTTCGAGGTTTTAGGATGAACAAACGCGATTTTAGCACCGTGCGCCCCACAACGAGGTTCTTCATCCACCAGCTTGGCGCCCTTCTCCTTCAAACCCTTGAGCTCGGCGACGATATCATCGGTCGCGTAACAGATATGATGAATACCTTCGCCCTTCTTTTCCAGATGCTTGGCCACCGCCGAATCCGCACTGGTCGGACAAACCAGTTCAATATGGGTTTCGCCAATGGCAAAAAAGGCCACCCTGACCTTTTGTTCCGGCACCTCTTCGATACCATGAAACTCCAGACCCAGCATATCCCGGTAAAACTTGGCGGTTTCCTCAAGGTCTTTGACGGCAATACCGATATGATCAATTTTCTGCAACATCTTTATTTTCTCCTCCGGTCATTCCCAGTCCGGCAAAAAGTTCCTCAACCCCATCCATAGGGGTCAACTCCTTGGCCGCGACCCGGTTGACCACATCTGCATAGACTGGCAAAGCGGTCGAACGCTGCATGATCCCATCAAAGAGATAAGCCCGTAATTCATTTTCCGCCTTCTGGGCCTTTTTTTCAGCAAACAAGCCGCTTCGGGCGACGCGCTCACCATGAGCGAAAATGCCGGCGACCAGCTCTTCAATTCCGATATCATTGACCGCCACGGTGCGATAAATCTCCGGTTTAAAATCCCCCTTAACCATATCCAGCATGGCCCGCAGTTCGGTAAACAGTTTATCCGCGCCTTCACGATCGGCTTTATTGACAGCAAAAACATCGGCAATTTCCATCACCCCGGCCTTGGCAACCTGAACCGAGTCACCCAGACCCGGAACCATGACCACGACCGTGGTCTGCGCGATTCTGACAATATCAACCTCATCCTGACCGACGCCGACGGTTTCAATAATAACCACATCCTTGCCGGAAGCATCCAGCAGATGAATAACGTCAACCGTATTTTTGGCCAGGCCCCCGAGATGACTGCGGGTTGCCATACTGCGAATGAACACCCCTTCATCAAGGGCGTGCTGCTGCATTCGAATGCGGTCACCAAGAATCGCTCCGCCGGAAAACGGACTCGAAGGATCAACCGCGATAACCCCAACGGTTTTCCCCTGTTTGCGCAAACCAGCAATAACCTTATCCGTCAGGGTACTTTTCCCGGCCCCGGGAGGGCCGGTAATTCCCAGCAGAAAAGCCTTGCCGGTTTTAGGATAAATCTCTTTTAAAATTTCCCTTTTCCCCGGTCGGTCATTTTCGACGATGGTAATCGCCTTGGCCAGGGAACGCACTTTGCCGGCCAGCAGACCGGCGACTAAATCGTTCAAAACTTAAACCCTTTCAATCACGATAGGCTCAGCTCCGCAACCAGCGCGGGCACAGATTAAACCAGAACCGCCGTCAAACATTATTCTTTATAAAAGCAATGGTCTCCTCGGTCGTGGCGCCGGGCAGGAAAATTTCAGCGATGCCGGCGGCCTTTAAAGCCGGAATGTCTTCCGCCGGAATGATCCCGCCGCCGAAAACCAGAATTTCACCCGCGCCCTTTTCCCGGAGCAGATTGACCACCTTGGGAAAAAGCTTGTTATGGGCCCCGGAAAGGCAGCTCAGACCGATGCTGTCGACATCTTCCTGAATCGCGGTGGCGACGATCTGTTCCGGGGTCTGGCGAATCCCGGTGTAGATAACCTCCATGCCGGCATCCCGCAAAGCCCGTGAAACCACTTTGGCGCCACGATCGTGGCCGTCAAGACCAGGCTTGGCGATCAAAACCTTTATCTTTTTATCCATTTCCAACTCCCCTGGCCCGGCAAACGCCGGAAATAAAACATTTTCAGACTTCGAAGACTCAGACGGCGGCCCGGAACCCAAAAACCTCTGTTCCCGGCTTCGCTAGCCCTCAATATATTCTCCAAAAACCTCACGCAACACCCCACAGACTTCCCCCAGGGTCGCATAGGTTTTGACTGCGGCGATAATCGCCGGCAACAGGTTGACCCCTGATTCCGCCGTCCGGCGAAGCACCTGCAAAGAATTTTCAACCGCGGCGGCATCGCGGCGGGCCTTCATCGCGGCCAGGCTTTCACGCTGCTCAATTTCCATCTCCGGCTTGATCCGCAGAAGGCTGGTGGGCGGCGCCTCTTCGATCACAAAGCGGTTAACCCCGACAATCACCTGATCCCCGGTTTCCACTGACTTCTGGTAAGCATAAGCGCTGTCGCCGATTTCCTGCTGAATATAACCTGCTTCAATCGCTTTGACCACCCCCCCGAGGTCATCAATTTTCTTGATATAAGCCAACGCCTTTTCTTCAATCTGCGCGGTCAACGACTCCACCATATAGGAACCGGCCAGCGGATCAATAGTATCGGCAACCCCGCTCTCATGCGCGATAATCTGCTGAGTGCGCAGGGCGATGCGCACCGAATCCTCGGTCGGCAGACAAAGGGCCTCGTCGCGTGAATTGGTATGCAGCGAATTGGTGCCGCCTAACACCGCCGCCAAAGCCTGCATGGTCACCCGAACAACATTGTTGTCCGGCTGCTGCGCCGTCAGGCTGCAACCGGCTGTCTGCGTATGAAAACGCATCATCAGCGAGGAGGCTTTCCGAGCCCCAAAACGCTCTTTCATCAGACGGGCCCAGAGACGGCGCGCGGCCCTGAACTTAGCCACTTCTTCGAGAAAATTGTTATGCACATTAAAAAAGAAGGAGAGGCGCTGCGCGAAGGCATCGACGTCAAGACCGGTTTTCACGGCCGCATCGACGTAAGCCAGTCCATCGGCTAGGGTAAAGGCCACCTCCTGCACCGCAGAAGAGCCGGCTTCGCGGATATGATACCCACTGATACTGATGGTATTCCAGTTGGGCAGATAATCCTTACAGTAAGAAAAGATATCGGTGATGATCTTCATCGACGGCTGGGGGGGAAAGATATAGGTGCCCCGGGCGAAATACTCCTTCAGGACATCATTCTGAATCGTGCCCCGCAGCTGTTCCGAGCCGACCCCCTGCTTTTCCGCCACCGCGATATACATCGCCAACAAAGCCGCAGCTGGCGCGTTGATGGTCATCGAGGTACTGACCTTGTCCAAGGCGATCTGGTCAAAGAGAATTTCCATGTCCGCCAACGAGTCAATCGCCACCCCAACCTTGCCGACCTCGCCGTCGGCAAGCTCATGGTCGGAATCATAACCAATCTGAGTCGGCAGGTCAAAAGCCACGCTCAAACCGGTCTGGCCCTGAGCCAACAGATAACGATAACGTTCGTTGGTCTGCCGGGCTGAACCAAAACCGGCGTACTGGCGCATGGTCCAGAAACGAGCTCGATACATGGTCGGCTGCACCCCGCGGGTAAAAGGATACTCCCCGGGAAAACCGACATCCTCGGTATAGTCAACCCCTTCAACATCAAGCGGGGTAAACAGCCGCTTCACCTCAATACCTGAGGTTGTGGTAAAAACCGGTTTGCGTTCGGGAAAACGACTTAAGGCCTTATCAACCATATCCTGCCACTGGGCTTGACGTTCGACCCGCCGCGCCTTGTCGTCGGCGTGAGTACAACAGCTCATCATAACACCTCACTCTACTATAATGCGGGCCTTGAACCCGCAACCCAAGAATAAACGCCCCGGCAGATTGGCCAATCAGCAACTGCCGGAGTTAAGTTTTGTTACTTTGCGTCCCCCGGCTTAACCAGGGCATTGCCGCCGGCGCTCAAAACCGTCCCCGCACCGAAACGGGCCGACCTCAAATGTTCTGGTTTTTGCGACCACATTTCGACCGTGCGGCACTAATGCGGGGCAACCCCAACGCCCTCCACGGCCCGCTAACAAGCACTTTCATCCATTCATTTTCTGGTGTTTTCAAACCGAAAATCAACGGTTAGGTACTACAGCGGAATATTTCCATGTTTGCGATAGGGCAGCTGTTCTTCCTTGTCCTGAAGCATCTCCAGGGCCCGAATGATCTTGATCCGGGTCATCTCAGGTTTGATCACTTCATCGACAAAACCATACGCCGCGGCGCGATAGGGGTTGGCAAAATTGGCCTTGTATTCATCAACCAGCTCCTGACGTTTGGCCACCGGATCAGCCGCGCCCTTGAGCTCCTTGTTGAAAACGATATTGACCGCGCCATCCGGACCCATCACCGAATATTCAGCGGTCGGATAAGCATAATGAATGTCGGCCCCGAGCTGGCGCGAAGACATGGCGCAGTAAGCACCACCAAAGGATTTGCGGGTGGTAATCGTAATTTTCGGCACCGTAGCTTCGGCATAGGCGAAGATGATCTTGGCCCCGTGGCGAATGATACCGCCAAATTCCTGTCCGGTTCCGGGCAGATAACCGGGCACATCGACGAAGGTCAGCAGCGGGATATTGAAACAATCACAGAAACGTATAAAACGGGCGCATTTATCGGAAGCGTTGATATCCAGACAACCGGCCATAAAATTCGGCTGATTGGCAATAATACCGACGGATTCTCCATTAAAACGCGCAAAACCAATGACTAAATTAGCCGCGTACTGAGGCTGAATCTCCATAAAGTCGCCACGGTCGGCCACCAGCTTGATAATCTTCTTGATATCATAGGGCCGCCGGGAATCAGCCGGAACCACCTCATTGAGTTCCGGAATCAGTTTCTCGACCTCGCCGTCAAAATCAAGCAGCGGCGCTTTTTCCCGATTGCTCTGAGGCAGAAAGGAAAGCAGGCGTTTGATCTGATCAATCGTGTCCCGATCATTTTCACCCGCCATATGAGCCACCCCGCTGGTCTTCATATGCGTATTGGCGCCGCCAAGCTTTTCCTGAGTGACATCTTCATTGGTCACGGTCTTGATGACATTAGGACCGGTAATGAACATGTAACTGGTATTTTTCGTCATGACGATAAAATCCATGATCGCCGGTGAATACACCGCCCCCCCGGCGCAGGGTCCGAGGATCGCCGCAATCTGGGGAATCACCCCGGAATAGATGGTATTACGATAAAAGAGTTCGGCGTAACCGCCGAGGCTGGAAACCCCCTCATGGATGCGGGCGCCGCCGGAATCGTTAAGAGCAATAAAAGGTGCTCCGTTTTTAGCCGCCATGTCGAGAAGCTTACACATCTTCTGAGCGTTGGTCTCGCTCAGTGTGCCGCCGATCGCAGTAAAATCCTGAGCACAGGCATAGGTCAGGCGACCGTTTACCCGACCGTAACCGCTGACCACTCCATCACCGACAATCTTGTTTTTCTCCATCCCGAAGTCCGTACAGCGATGGGTAACGAACTTGTCGATCTCCTCGAAGGTCCCCTCGTCAAAAAAGTAAAGCATGCGCTCCCGGGCGGTCAGCTTACCGGCCTCATGCTGTTTGGCGATACGATCGGCACCGCCACTGAGCTCGGCGGCCTGGTTCATTTGCTCCAAACGTTCCAACTGGGCTTCTCTCAAAGACATCAGGTTACTCCCTTACTAAAAATTAAAGACCTTCTCATTGTATACTGCATACCATAACGACAGACGACTTCACTATTATAGTAACCGCTTGACTGTCAAGAATTATTTTCCGCCTTAGCGGCCAACCCCGACATAAGTAAAACCGAGAGCCTTCAGTTTGGCCCCATCGTAAACATTGCGCAAATCGGCAAAACGGGGCGCGGCCAGCAGCTCGCGTAAACGCTCAAGATCCAGATAGCGAAATTGGTTCCACTCAGTCATCAGAACCAGGACATCGGCGCCGGCCGCCGCGTCATAGGCATCGGCGGCATAGAAAATCCGCTCTTTGCCGTAAAATTCCTGAAAGGACTTGATCGCTTCCGGATCATAAGCACGAATCCTGGCGCCGGCCGCCAGCATCGCCTCGACAAAAGCCAGCGCCGGAGCATCGCGGGCATCATCGGTTTCCGGCTTAAAGGAAAGCCCCAGCAAAGCGATGGTTTTTCCGGCAACCTCGCCGCCCAGCAGGGCGCTCACCTTTTCGACCATTCTCAGGCGCTGGCGCTGATTGACGGCAACCACGGCCTCGACAATGGCCAGGGGCTCGTCGTACTGGCGGGCGGTGGCAACCAGGGCCAGGGTGTCCTTGGGAAAACAGGAGCCCCCGTAACCGGGGCCGGCATGAAGAAATTTCTTGCCGATGCGACCGTCCAGCCCGATGCCGCGAGCCACCTGCTGCACATTGGCTCCGACCTTCTCACAAAGATTGGCGATTTCGTTAATAAAGCTGATCTTGGTCGCAAGAAAGGCGTTGGCCGCATATTTGGTAAGTTCGGCGGTTTCAATATTGGTCAGAACAAAGGGGGTTTCATTGAGATACAGGACATTGTAGATATCCTTCATAATGGCCGCCGCCTGCTCGCTTTCCGTGCCGATCACCACGCGATCGGGACGCATGAAATCGGCAATCGCCGACCCTTCCCGTAAAAATTCCGGGTTGGATACCACATCGAAATTAATTCTGGCCGGCTGATGTTCGCGGATCACCTCTTTGACCATCTGACCGGTGCCGACCGGCACCGTACTTTTATCGACCACCACCTTGTAGCCGTTCATATAACGACCGATATCGGCGGCCACCGCTCGAATCTGACTAAGATCGGCCGAACCATCCGCCGCCGGCGGGGTGCCGACCGCGATAAAAATAACCAGGGAGACGCCAATTCCCTGTCGCAGATCGGTGCTGAAGGAAAGACGCCGCTGTTTGACATTGCGCTCCACCAGATCTTCCAGCCCGGGCTCATAAATCGGCATCACCCCGCGATTGAGGGACGCGATCTTGGCCTCGTCAAGGTCGACGCAGGTCACGTTCATGCCGAATTCAGCCAGACAGGCGCCGGTTACCAGGCCGACATAGCCGCTGCCGATCACGGTTATATGCATCGTATTTTCTCCCTTCCCTGAATCTTCGTCAAACCATTTAGTAAATGCAGCCAACCCGGGAAAGCAGGGGGCATGACCTGATTTTCACATTACAGCCCAAGTCCAAATCATCTGCGCCGAAAGTTACCGTTTTATTTACTCCCCAGACCGCCCAGCCCATTAAAACTCACCAGCAGGCGAAAGGAAAGATCGTAAGGATCCCGCTCCTCATTGATGGAAAAATCCAGGGCCCAGCATTGTGGATGGTAGTTGAAACCATAAATGGTCTCCCAGAGATGACTGTCGGCGATCGAATAACGGACCGCGCCGTAAACATCAAGCCAGCGCCACAGCGGCAGGTGCGCGGAAGTCGTAAGAATCTCAAGCTGGTCCTGCTCGTAACGGTATTCCAGCGCCAGAAAATCCCCTCGCCGATCTCGGGTCGACAGCAACGCGGTCATCAGCTGACAAGCATTTTCATAGGGATCAAAACGATTCTCGACCTTCAGATAAAGTCCGCCGCCTCGACTTTTAAGCTCCAGACGGCTAAAAAAAGCGGAAGCATGCTGATCGTCGCTGAAAAACCGACGACCGTCGGCAACGTCTATAAAACTGTAGGCCTGACCTAGCTGAAACTTGAGCCATTCATGATACTCGAAACGATCCGCAGCTTCGGGCTGAGGATAGCGGCCGACCAGGCGACTGACCAGCGACCAGGAAACATTACTCTCCTCCGCCAGAAAATCCAGATCATCAAAAACCGGCAGTTCCTTCTGGTCGACATCCGGAACGTAGCGATAAGCGACGGTCGGCTCCAGGGTATGCAACAGCCGATCCATGCCCCACCAGTCAAAATCATAAACCTTTTCCGCAACGGTTCTCAGTTCAGCCCCGGCGGCCAGGGTTTCCCGCGACTCGCGGCTCTTTTTACCGGCGTCCCGTTCACTGAGTTGATACCAGGTTTCCCGCAGTTCGAGAAAAGGGCTGAGCTCAAAAGCACCCAGTTTAAACGGCAGGGTCAGTTGAGGGTGAACATCGATACGATGGCCACGTTCACCTTCCCGGCGCCAGAAATGGCTATAACTCATCCCCGCTCGCCAGAAAATCCAGTCCTGATCGGCAAGCGCGCGATTACGGGCAAAAAAGGTGATCTCAGGTAACAGCTGCAGGGTCTGATCATCATTGGCGCGCAGTAATGACTGATAGTAACGCGCTTCGGCGGCCCCACCGTAGGCCTCCCCGTTGTGACCGGCACTGACGAGGGAACGCAGATAGGTATCGGTTTTGCTGTCAAGATTATCCAACTCATCGATAAAAGCCCCGCTAAAGGTATCGGGAAAATCCTCCAGATACTCGTTGTCGCTGACCAGGTTGACCGCGGCCTTTAAAATCGTACCATGCTTCAGGGTCTGAAGATGATGCGCTCCCAGGGCCCAGCGTTCCTGGTCGGCATCAGGATAATCCTTTGGGCTATCCTTGACCAGCCGGTCACTGATAAAGGATGCGCTGAGATCCCCCTTGGCCCGCTCATCGATAACGTAGCGATATTCAGCCCCAAACCTGACCCCTCTTTGACTATAGATTTCGGGATAAAGGGTCAGATCCTGAGAACGGTCGATCGCCCAAAAAAAGGCATTTTTGACCACCACCCCATCCTTGTCGGAATAGCCGATCCCGGGCAGAAGAAAACCGGTCTGGCGCTTGGTATTAACCGGAAAAACCCCTTTTGGCAGATAGAGGACCGGCACATTTTTAATCGCGAAGACGGCGTTGTCGACGATGCCGTAACCATTCTCCCTGATTTCGACCCGGCGACAGCGGATCAGCCAGGCGGCGCGCTCGGCATCACAGGTAGTCAGGGTCGCGTTTCTGACATCGTAGGCCTGGGGCCCGGTCTTTTCGATCTGTTCTCCGGTAATATAGTAATTTTTCTCTTTAATGAAAATCCGGCCCTCCCGAATCGAGCCGATCTGATCACGATAATTAAATTTAAGATAACGACAGGCGAGATAATCGCTGCGATCGCGCAACAGCACCTCTCCCCAGGCCTCAAATTCGGTTTTCGCCTGATTGAGAATCGCCTTGTCGGCCTTGAGTTCCATACCTTTCTGACGAATCACGACCTCGCCCTGAGCATGATACAGACCGGCCTGCTTGTCATAGTAAAGATACCGGGCCTCAATCTCAACCGTTTTGTCGGCGACCACGGCCGCCGCGCCGGGCAGTTCCGGCACCGCGGCCCCGAGCGGACCAGAGGGGACCAGCAACAGGATCAGAAACAAAAAGAAAAACTGTAAAGCCTTGTTTTTTCCGATCAGTCTCAAGATGGATGATGTCATTTTTGGTTTTTCCGAACTTCGACCACCAGATCAATCCCGGCTTGCCGGGCTTCAGCCAGATATTCAGGATATTGTAAAATCTCGTCGGCTTCATCCAGGCCACGATAACCCAGGCTTCGCCATAACGAGGTACCAAAAGTATCAAAGAAATATTTAACGCTGAGTTCTGCGCCGGTAAAAAGATTCTTTCCCCGAGTGGCTCCGGCTGCCAGAAAAAGCCCGGGCCGAGGATTATCCAGCCGCCCCAGCGGTTTATGATCAAGCCAGTATTTCTTCACCCACAGAGATTGACAACGATCCATCACGGCTTTGACATGCGCGCTGACCGCATAAAAAAAGATCGGCGAGGCCAACATGACCGCCTGAGCCTGCAGCAGACTTTCCGCTAAGGCCTGAAAATCATCCTTGAGGGCACAGCGGCCATGTTCCTTGCAGGCGTAGATTTCCAGGCAGGGCGTAATTTTAAGATCACGCAAAACGATCTCGACAACCTCGGCCCCGGCTCCGCGTGCGCCGGCCACGGCCTCGGCCAGCAGTTTCGCGGTATTGCCCCAACGCCGGGGGCTGCCGTAAAGCGCGACGATCCGCATGCATTCACCTCTTCCCCAAAAGGAAATCCGCCTAGGCCGCCGGTCGATTAACCGGCAGATCCAGCACCTCAAAAGCCTCGCCGACACAATACAGCGAACCGGTCAGAAAAATCAGATCCGCGGCCTGGGCCCGGTGGCGCGCCAGAGCGAAGGCTTCGCTCACGGACTCGGTTATCATGACCTGGGAACAATAGTTTTGTATCTCCAGCGCCAGGCTCCGGGGATTACAGGAGCGATCCAGCTGCGCCCGGGTGACAATCACCTCGTCCGCCAGAGGACCCAGCTGAACCGCCATTTCCCGAATCCGTTTATCCTTCATGGCCCCCAGCAAAAGAATCAGCCGACGCTCACCCTTCAAACGGCGCAATTCCGGAACCAGCGCCCGGACACCATGCGGATTATGGGCCCCGTCAAGATAGATATCCGGGCGACTCGCAACCTGCTGCAGCCGTCCGGGCCAGGAAACCTCTCGCAAGGCCGCGGCGACCTTGCGCGGGTCAAGCTCAAACAGCCCCTCATGGGCCAGAATCTCAAAAGCCCGCAAGGCCAAGGCGGCATTGTCATGTTGATGTCGGCCGCGCATGGCCGTTTCCAGCCCGGTAAAGCTGTGTTCGGAACCATAATAAGAAAATGAACCGTCACCCTGCCGACGCACGCGGAAATCCCGCCCCAGAAAACTGGCGGAGGCTCCCAGCTCACGTTGACGCCCGGCCAGGAGATTCCGAATCTTTTCATTCCTGACCCCGGAAACCAGGGGCACTCCGGGTTTGAGAATGCCCGCTTTTTCCGCCGCCACGGCGAGCAGGGTCGAGCCCAGGAACTCTTCGTGTTCAATCGCGACATTGGTAATCATCGTCAACAGCGGCTTAGGCACGACGTTGGTCGCATCGAGACGCCCCCCAAGACCGGTCTCCAGCAGGACAATATCCGGACGCTGCCGGGCGAAATAAAGCAGGGCCATGCAGGTGGTAAAGTCAAAAAAGGTGACGATCCGAGGAATCCTTTCCACCACAGGCCGCAGTTCCCGGGTCAGAGCCACAATCTCCGCCTCGCTGATCGGTGTATCATCGATGGTTATCCGTTCGGAAAAATGGCGCAGGTGCGGCGAGCTGTAGACCCCGACGGAAAGTCCGTGCCGGCGCAGCAACTCACGCAAAAAGGCAATGCTTGACCCCTTGCCGTTACTGCCGGCGACATGAACAATCCGCAAAGAGTCCTGAGGATTGGCGACGGCGGCACAAAGCTCGACGATATTTTCCAGCCCCAGGCTGATCCCGAAATGCTCGAGCCCGTAGAGATAATCGAGCGTTTCCTGAAATGAATCCATGCTCTTTCAGCCAGCCTCCACAACCTTAATCGAAAACAAGCCCGCCGCGCCATTGATTCAATGGGCTTCGAACCAATTTTTCCCCACCCCGACATCAACCACCAGCGGCACCTTGAGCGGCCGGACCTCGGCCATTTCTTTCCGCACCATCAGGGTAAGTTCATCAACCTCGTCAGGCGCCACTTCAAAGACCAGTTCATCGTGAACCTGCATGATCATTTTACTGCGCCAGCCTTCCTTTCGCAGCCGGCGATCCAGCACCACCATCGCCAGTTTAATCAGATCGGCCGCCGTCCCCTGAATCGGGGTATTGATGGCGGTGCGCCGGGCCATTTCCTGAAGATTCTTGTTCCGGCTGTTAATCTCGGGCAGATAGCGCCGCCGCTTAAACAGGGTCGTGACATATTCACGGCGCTCGGCCGTGGCCACCACCCCGGCGAAATAATCCTTGACCCCGGCATAGGCGGCAAAATAACTTTCTATATAGGCTTTTGCCGTTTTTCTGTCAATATTAAGCTCCCGGGCCAGCTTTTGCGACCCCATCCCGTAGATCAGACCAAAATTGATGGTCTTGGCCTGACGCCGCATTTCCGGAGTCACCATCATCGGCAAGACCTGAAAGATCTCCGCGGCGGTGCGGGCGTGAATATCAGCCCCACTGCGAAAAGCCTCAACCAAGGCTGGATCCCCGGAAAAATGGGCCAGGATACGTAATTCTATCTGCGAGTAATCCGCCGCCAGAATAAGATTTTCCCCTGCTCCGACAAAGGCCTGGCGAATCACCGCGCCATCCGTCCCGCGAATCGGAATATTCTGCAGATTGGGATCGGAGGAGGAAAGTCGGCCGGTTGCGGTTACGGCCTGATTATATGAGGTATGCACCCGACCGGTCGCGGGATGAACCAGACGAGGCAAGGCTTCGAGATAGGTTGAAACCAGTTTGGCCAGAGACCGGTATTCCAGAATTCTGGCCGGCAGGGGATGTTCGTCGGCCAGACGCTCCAGCACCTCCAGAGCCGTCGACGGCCCACTTTTGGTCTTTTTGAGCACCCGCAGGCCGAGTTCCTGAAAAAGAATTTCCGCCAACTGTTTGGGTGAGTTGATATTGAACTCACGCCCAGCCAGAGCATGAATTTCCCGACCCATTATTTCCAGGCGCTGATTATACTCAACTGCGGTTCTGGTCAGCAGTTCCGCATCGATATTGACCCCGGTCATCTCCATCCGCTGCAAGACTCCGATCAGAGGACGCTCAATCTGAACAAAAAGCCCTTCCAGGTCATCTTCCTGCAATTTGGGCCGCAACCGCTTACTCAAGATAAAAGCCAGCTGGGCATCCTCACAGGCGTAGTCGGAAACCTTGTCCGGGGCAATCCGATCGATCGTCACCTGACTGCGTCCCGAGCCCACCACGTCTTTGTAGGTTATCGGGCTGTGGGCCAGATATTCATGCGCCAGGGTATCAAGCCCATGGCGATGCCGGGTCGGATTGATCAGATAGGAGGCCACCATCGCATCAAAATCCAGGCCCGCCACCTCGATTCCGGCTCGTTGCAGAACAATCGCATCATATTTGAAATTCTGGCCGATCTTTTTGATCCCGGGATCACTGAGCAGGGGGCGAAGCTGGTCCAGGACCAGCTCGCGCCCAAGCTGAGCCACATCCCCCGCATGAGCAACCGGCAGATAGGCCGCGTCATAACTGTTCCAGGCCAGCGAGATGCCCACCAGTTCAGCCCGCATCGCATCAATAGAGGTGGTCTCGGTATCCAGCGCCAGTTTTTGCACCCCCTGCAGATCCCGCAGCAAGACCGCTAATTTTTCCTGGTTGTCGATCAGCCGGTAGCCCTCGCGGCTCACGGTCTGCTGCGGACTCAGACGCCGGCTTAAAGCATGAAACTCAAGCTCGGCAAACAGGGCGCGCAGTTTATCATAGTCCGGCTTCCGGCAACCCAGATCGGCGATTTCGCAAGCCAGCTCGACATCGTCGACAAGCGTCACCAGCCGCCGGGAAAGCCGGGCCTCAGCCTGATACGCGAGCAGCTTTTCCCGCCAACCCTGACGTTCAATCGCGGCCGCATTATTTAACAGATTCTGCAAATTCCCAAACTCGCTAAGCAGGCTCAGGGCGCTTTTCGGACCGATGCCGGGCACGCCCGGAATATTATCGGCGCTGTCTCCGGCCAGAGCCAGCAAATCGAGAAGACGCTCGCCACAAACTCCGTGCCGTTCGCTGACCGCGGCCCGATCATAGCGCTTGTCCTTCATGCTGTCGTACATGACCACGCCCTCTCCGACCAGACTCATCAGATCCTTATCCCCGGAAACAATGAGCACCTCCAGCCCGGCCTCACGGCTTTTGCGGGTCAGGGTGGCGATAATATCATCGGCCTCAAAACCCCGCACCCCGATCGCCGGCAGGCCAAAAGCCTCAAGCAGTCTCGGCACATAGGGAAACTGGGCTTCAAGTTCCGGCGGCGGGGTCTGACGGTTGGCCTTGTAGGCCGGGTACAATCGATGCCGCCAGGTTTTTTCCGGCAGATCAAGAGCGGCCGCGACATGGCTCGGCTGCAGGTCCTCCAGCACCTTGAGCAGCATCTGACAGAAACCGAACAGGGCATTGGTCGGCAAGCCGGTCGAGGTCGTCAGCGGTCGAATCGCGTGAAAGGCGCGAAAAACCAGCGCACTGGTATCAATCAGACAAAGCAGACTGGTCATGACCCTCCCGATCAATTTATGGAAAAACTCCGCGGCCGAAAAACCGGCGCCGCTGAAAAGCCTGCGTCTAGGTACACAAGTCATTCAGCAATGTCAAAACAAAAAGACTCCTGCAAACGCGATCCAGCGACCGGAAAGCGGCGCTTACGGCCCGCAGGCAAGGATTCTCATCAGCTTAGTTTCTCGTTTTTTTTCATAACCACGTAAGCCCGCTCAAAGGCTGGTTACTTTCACAAACGAACTTCCGCGAGCGGTTACGGGAAAACACTTGAGCGCCCTCAAAACTAAACCTCGGCCAAATCGCTCCTTCAAACCAACACAAACTGTGAGACGCTATAACCTGCGCCGAAGCTTGCGCTGCGACATAAAAAAACGGGATGCAAAAAGCATCCCGTTTTTTAGCGCGGCAGTGATAACTCAAGTTTACCGTTCTTGCGGCCGACCGAAAACCTGTTCATAGAGAGCGGCGCCGATTTCCGCACCCTCACCCACCAGTTGCCGGTATTTAATAAAATCAATCGTATCCCGGCCCGTGATCTTCTTGGTATTGAAGGCGTTAAACCCCATGTAGGCCTCGTAATTCATGTTGGCGGCCAGCCAGTGCCGGTTGGGCAGCTTGGCCTGGTCCCAGAAGAATTTCTTCTTGGCGCGAATACCGTCCACGGATTTCATCAGGCAGTGAGGCATCAGATTGGCGAACTTCCAGACAAGTTCTTCCACCGCCTGGTCAAGCAGGGTGAAATCGGTTTTAGCCGTGCGCACATATTCACGGGCGGCCTTGGCGGCGGCTCCGGTTTTGAATTCACCGTAAACAATTTCGCCGTCCTCAACCCAGTTATCGGTTTCGACCAGAGGGTTGCGCACCCATGTATCGCCATCCTTGATCACCGGCACGACTTTCGAGAGCAGCCCCAGACGTTTCATCTTATAGGCGCTCCACATTTCACAGGAAACGCAATTCCACATCGCCTGTTCAATCCCCAGATACCAGGGAAGGAAATCGGTGGAGCCGCCGTCCGGAGCCGAACCATGCTTGGGACCGGCCTGACCGAGAATGGCGAGATCGGAGGATACCGAAATATCGGTCGCCATCCCGATTTCCTGGCCCCCGCCGACCCGCATGCCGTTGATGCGGCAGATGGTCGGTTTCTTACAGTTGATGATTGCGTCGACCATGCCATTGAAAAGATCCATGTAGTCGCCGTATTCCTGAGGCCGCTGCGAATAGTATTCCGCATATTCCTTGGTATTGCCCCCGGTACAGAAAGATTTGTCGCCGACGGCGGTAAACACGGCGGCCACGACCTGACGATCGGCCGAAGCCCGCTGAAAACCGGCAATCACCCCCTTGACCATCTCGGTCGTATAAGAATTGTACTGAGCCGGATTATTGAGAATAATCCAACCGGTATACAGACCTTCGACCACCTTGCCGTCGGGGTCGAGCACCGGCCTTTTTTCATAAATAGTGCAGGGAGCGTCATTCTCACCACCGAAATGTTCCTCCCGGAAAAGATAATGATCTTTTAATTTATCCTCACGTGGAATCCAGTCTAAAGCCATCAGTTTATCTCCTTATTTTTCAGTCTGCGAAAGAGTCCGGCGAACCAGAGCGACGCGCCGGAAATTTTATTTAGGCGAAATCAGGCACCAGCACGATCCGCCGGCTGATCGGTTGGGCGTGGACCTCGGCAAAAGACTCGCGAATGCTGCTCATCGGCCGGGTTTCAAGAAAGGCGTCGATCTCGATCCGCCCTTTTTCGACCATTTCCAGCACCGCCGGATAGTATTTCGGATGACAACCCCAGGTCCCGATCATTTCGGCATCAAACGCCATCAGTTTCGAGATCATGTATTCATGCTTGGCCGTCGAGTAACCGACCACCATCAGTTTGCCGACAAAGGAAAGCAGCTCCAGAGCTAAAGCCTGTCCGGGCTTACTGCCGGAACATTCGAAAATTTTCCAGCCGTAATTATGGGGCAGCCCTTCCTGCTTACAGAAATCCTTGAGCTCGGCCTTGATATCCTTGGCGGTTTTACCCTTGGGATTGAGCGCGAGATCGGCTCCGTAGCGCCGGGCTCGCACCAGTTTCTCGTCGTCGATATCAATCGCGACCACGGCCCGGGCCCCCATCGCCTTGGCGATCTGGGTCATGTAGGTCCCCACTCCGCCCCCGGCGCCGGTGACAATGACAAGATCGCCATCCGGGAAATAGGGTTTATC
>Ga0129302_1000101_pt1 | contig 58427 bp, 48 predicted proteins | sample BlaSprsedimmetaG_FD_94476 | JGI IMG/M metagenome (GOLD analysis project Ga0129302, IMG submission 94476) | Hot spring sediment bacterial and archeal communities from California, USA to study Microbial Dark Matter (Phase II) - Blank Spring... | ecosystem: Environmental > Aquatic > Thermal springs...
GTAATTTTTTAGCCTCTTTTATTTTGAGCCTGATAAAGTCAGTTTTTTCGTCAATGTTTATTGTCGGTAGGGCCCAGACTAAAAATAAAGGTGCGATAGCGGCGTGAGAAAATCAGCAAACCCGAAGTAGTAAAAAATTCTATTCTTATATATTGGGTTTAAACGATTCTTATCTGGTAAAAGAAGAATTCGACACCAACGATGAATTCAATAGCAAATATAACCGTTTCTTTAGGAGTGCTGTTTTATATGCTTTAAAAGTTTTTTTTAGAGGCAAACAAGTTGTTGTAGAGAATACTTATCACGAGGTTGGTCAGCAGGCTCATAGTAAATATTTTCCATGGCATGTAATTTATAAATTGGAACAGGAAGAACAAAATATATCATTTAATTGCAGGGAAATAACCTTTTTACCAAAAGACCATAGAAAATACCAACGTTCAAATATTATTCAACTTTGTGACGTGGTATTGGGCGTAAGCACAAGCATAATTCACGGCATAGAAAAAAGCAGGTCTTCTGGGTACAGAGAAGAATTAGCTAATCTTTATTCTGCCATCTTTAAAAGAATTATTGAAAACCCAAAGAATAAAAACAGTCGGTTTAAATATTACAATCGCATTATGATCAGTTTTTTCCCAAATAAAAAGACAGCACCTGATGATATAAGAAGGCTTGGTAATCAGTTTTATACGAAAAGAAAATTGTATTATATTGAAAAAAAATCTGGCCAAATGGAGTTGTTTTGAGCTTTTTTTCTGTTTAGAGCTTGCGCAAAGCTATCCTGAAGCGGTAGGTGGCCCCAATGGTCTAGACATCGATGATCTAACGGAGGAAGAGATAAAAATTATGGAGAATAATACGAAATGATCAAACGCATAATTAAAATCAAAAACTGCCCTTCCTTTATTGATTTCAAACCTGCAAGCAATTTACCGGAGTTTGCAAAATACAACCTTATTTACGGTTGGAACGGGTCGGGGAAAACATGCTTTTCTCGTATTCTCAGGTCGTTTGAGATGGGTGAAAATTATTATGATCACCCTGAGAGACGGTCAGTATTTGAATTAAAACTGGATAATGGATTATTGATTAGTAACAACGGTTTAAACGCGTTTAAGAACATTCGTGTTTTCAATAAAGATTTTATCGATGAAAGTGTCTTTTGCATTGGAGGCCCTAAACCCATTTTTTTTATAGGAAAGCAAAGCAAAGAGCAAAAAGTAAGGATTACTGCTCTTGATGAAGAACTTAACAAATTGAAACCAAAACTTGATAATAAAAAGTTGGAACTTGAAAAAGCAAAAAGAAATAAAGTTCAAACCATCCAAAGCAAAGCAAGGGCCATTAAAAACGCCCTAACAACTGCAAAACAAGACCATTATCGAAATTACGATCGCTCATATCTTGAAAAGTCAATCAGCAAGAATTCCAGGAAACTTGAAAATTCTGAACAGCTAAAATTATCAGCAGAACGTATCTCCGAACTCAATAAATCGATTCAGCAAACAAGCAGAGCAACCATCGATACCTTGACTATACCCAACTTTGATTTGTCGGAACTTGAAAAGCAAGTAAAAGAAGTTTTATCAAGAACTGTTACTTCACAGGTAATTGAAAAATTGCAAAAAGATCAGGAAGTAAACAAATGGGTGGAACAAGGGCTTCATATCCATAAAAGTAAATCTCTAGAATTTTGTGCTTTTTGCGATCAAATAATTCCACCAAGCCGTTTTAATGATTTGGAGAAACACTTTAGTGATGAATACCAGAGAATGATGGAATCAGTCAAAAATTTAAAAAGTAGATGTGAACCCCGTAGAATTGATCTTGATTTCCCGGAATCCTCACTGTTTTATGAGGAGTTTGTTGCTAAATATCTTGCGCAAAAGGGAAATGCTGAAAAAGCTATTAATTCGTTTAATGAAAAATTAGACTCAATTATCTCTGTTCTTGACCAAAAAGAGAAGAATCCTTTTTCCTCATTTTCATTAGAAGAAACCCCGCTAATTGAAACAAAATATATTCAAGAAATTAATAAAGTTATTGAAAAACATAACAAAAAGACTAAGTCTTTTGACGATCAAATTAATAAAGACAAGCAAGAGTTAGAGCTGCATTATATTGCCGAATTTTTGCCGATGTACAACGAACTGCGCACAAATATAGAAAACCTGGAAAAAGAATGCTCTGCTATTAAAACAACAATTGACGAGAAACAAACTGAAATAAAGACGCTCAGAGACAGATTGGTTAGTCATCACATATTCGCTCAGCAGATCAATAAAGACCTGCATTCCTTCCTTGGAAGAAGCGACATCCAGTTAATTGCAACGGAGGCTAAAGAGGGTTATAGTATTACTCGTAATGGCGAGACGGCAAAGAACCTTAGTGAGGGGGAGAAAACGGCTCTGGCTATCGTGTATTTTCTGGCAAAGATAAAGGAAGATGGCTTTGATTTGAAAAAGAGTGCTGTGGTAATTGACGATCCTGTTTCCAGTCTCGATTCAAATTCCATATTTCAGGCATTTAGTTTTATCAAAGAAGCTATCAAAGACGCTGGTCAGATTTTTATTCTTACACATCATTTTGATTTTTTTCGGCAGGTAAAAAATTGGTTCTCTCACTGCAATAGAAGCGAACGGGCGTATTTCATGATTGCCTGTAAGGAAGAATCGGGGAAACGAAATTCATCAATTTTAGAAATTGACAAGCTACTTTTAGATTATGAATCCGAATATCATTTCTTGTTTAGTGTTTTGTATAAAATTGCTAAAGAAAAAAATCATGATTTGGAACGAATTTATCCAATTCCAAATATAGCTCGAAAATTCCTTGAGAGCTTTCTCGCTTTTCGAATACCGCTTGGTATTAGAGTAACAAATATTTATGAGAGGTTAAAACGAATAGACGGGTTTGATGAAAAGAAAAAGGCACGAATCCACCGATTTGTAGAAACACATTCACATCCAAGATATGAAAGCGGTATTCAGGATTTCGATATGAGCATACTGGGGGAAACAACGGCAATATTGGAAGACTTAATGGAACTCGTTCGACATGAAGATGAGAAGCACTATGATTTTTTAGTTGAGAGTGTTATAGGGCAAAGATCTGGCTCATAGCATTGAGTTGCTGGAATGGGTGGTTAACCGACTGGTCTATGAACTCTACCTGCCTGCATCGCAAAGAGGAGCATCGCGGCAGGCAGACGGCCTGACGGAAGAAGAAATACGAATTGTGGAAGGGGAAAAATGAAATACCATCCCAACAAACCCCACCGCCCTGCCTTTCCGGAATCCTCCGTTTACCTGGACAGGTCCCGGTCTGTTGCCTGTATTTCCAGCCGGGCTGCCGGCAACCCTTCGGCTTCCGCCCGGACGCGGATCACCCCCGGGGTTCTGTGCGAACGTACGATCAGCAGGGCTTTCCCCTGGAACACCCGGCGAACAGGGGAGGTGAAACTTTCGTTGCTGAGAATGTCGGCGCTGCCTGTGCCGGCCAGGGATCCGGCGCCGGATACGGTGAATTTCACCCGGTGGCCGGCCCGGGGAACGGGTATCCCGTTCCTGTCGGTTACCTGTACGGTAATGTAGCTGAGGTCCAGCCCGTCGGCCCTGATGGTGTCGCGGTCGGCTTCCAGCACCAGCCGGCGGGGCTTTCCTGCCGTTACCAGCTCATGCCGTGCCACCACTTCTCCGTCGATCCGCCCTTCGGCTACAATCCGGCCTTCTTCCCAGGGTACTGACCATTCCAGCAGGCGGTGCATGGCAGGACCGAAATTCACCGGATGGTCGGGATCGTATTCCTCTGCCGTGTACCCCCTGATGTTTTTTGTATAATATTCCTGCGGTACCTGCCGGGTGCCTAACGACCGGCCGTTCATGAACAGCTCCACCTCATGGCAGTTGCTGATGGTGAGCAGCCTGACCGAATCCTTTCCTTCGTGGTTCCAGTGTGAGAACATGGGCTGGTAGCGGAGCTGTACCTCATTCCAGTACCGGGCGGTTTCATCGTCCGGATCGTAGGTGGTGATGTGAACCATGGGGTCGTCACTGAAAAGGCTTTTTATGTAGTATGTAAAGGGTTTCCAGTGATCGTTCCAGTCGATGATGCCGTTGGCCCACCCTTTGGCCGGCCAGCCGAACGATTCCCCTATGTAATCGGTTCCTCCCCAGTAGAAGAGTCCCACCGAGCTGCGGTGGTCGAAGTTGAACCATTCGTTTCCGAGGTTTCCCGCCTGGGCTTCGCTCAGCAGGAAGATCAGCTGGGGATAGTTTTTTTTGTCCACCGGCCAGAACTCTTCCCGGTAATTGATGCTGACCACGTCCATGTAAAACACCATTTCGGGCGGACCTTCCCGGTAATAATCGGGCGTGCGGTAAGCACCTCCTTTCCTGGAAGGATGCAATGCGCAGGTTACCTGCCGGGAAGGGTCGAGGCTTTTTACAAAGGCAGTCATCTCCTTCAGCCGGGGAACCCCGAAGCCGGCAGCCTGATCCCGCTGCTGGCGGGTCTCGTTCCCAACGCTCCACAGAAACACACTGGGATGGTTGCGGTCGCGACGGACAAAGGCTTCCAGGCTCTGCCTCCAGTGGTTGTCAAAAGCGTTTCCCTGCCCGAAAAACTGGTCGTCCCATTTGTCGAAGGCTTCATCCAGCACCAGCATGCCGTTGCGGTCGCACCATTCGAGGAGGTAAGGATCGTGCGGGTTATGGCTCAGCCTCACCGCGTTGCATCCCATGGCTTTCAGCCCTTCCAGCCGGCGGGCAATACCCCTTTCGAAGGCTGCTGCGCCCAGCGGACCCAGGTCGTGATGCAGGTTCACCCCTTTTATCAACACCTTCTTTCCGTTCAGAAGGAACCCCCGGGCGCGGTCGAAATGCAGCGAGCGGATGCCGAAGGTGGTTTCCATGCAGTCGATAACCTCACTCCCCTCCATCACGGTGGTTTTCAGGATGTACATCCGGGGAGAGTCCAGCTCCCACAGCCGGGGACCGGGAATGCGGACGGTTTGCCGGAAGGTGTAGCATTCTCCGCTGCTTACCGGCGCCACATCGGTTACTTCGGCCACTTTGCGCCCAGAAGGAGAGAATATTTCCGAAAGAAGGACAGTTTCCACGGGCTCACCCCGTTCATTTCTTACCTCTGACAGGATTTCTGCCACCGCTTCCTGTGGGGTGATCGACGGGGTGTGCACAAAGGTGCCGTGGTATGCCACATGAACAGGCGGGAGGATATGAAGCCACACATCGCGATAAATGCCTTCCCCGTTGTACCAGCGCGAGCTTTCCATATCGGTGTTGTCGTAGCTTACTGCCACGAGGTTTTTTCCCTGAACCGCTGCCCCGGTGATGTCGGCCTGAAAATTCATAAAACCGTTGAGCTGCCGGGCCACTTCTTTCCCGTTAAGGTATACCCGGGCATCGCGGTACACCCCCCCGAACTCCAGGAACACTTTTTTATCCTTAATATCTTCCCGTATAATCAGCTCTTTCCTGTACCAGCCCCGGGTGCGGGGCAAAAACCCGTTCTTCCGGTCGGCATTCAGGCTGTCGCGTACGAATGGCCCTGCAATGCTGGCATCGTGGGGAAGGTGCACGGTTTCCCATCCGGAATCGTCAAATGAAATTTTATGAGCTCCGGGATGCTCGCCCCGGGCATATTTCCAGTGGAAATTTTCCAGCCTGCTGATCCGTTGTCCTTTTGCTGTCAGTGAAAAGGTGAATGTCAGAATGGTGAGAAAGAAAACGGTGTGTTTCATGAATGCTTGCTTTGCAGTGCTTTTTAATTGATACTTTTTGACCCCTAATTAAACGATTTTATTCCGGAACTTTTTCATGGTCCCTGCCTGAATGATTATATTGAAAGTTCGCTGAAGGCAGGTTTTCCTGTCTGCAGCACCTGTTTATGACGAATACAGCTCAAACCTTTTATCTTATGAAAACGTCCATTTCCCTTTTGAAAAAGATCTTTCCGGTATTTTTTCCGGCTCTGTTGTCATTGACCCCATCCTGCGGCCCTGCCGGCGACGATGCCGGTGAAGCTCCCGGTGTGGCGGTTCTTCTGGTGGATACCGACCGGCCCACCGGCAATATCGATGTGAATTTGTACGGTCATTTTCTCGAGCACATCAACCATTCCGTGGTAGACGGCCTGTTTGCCGAACAAATCCGCGGACAGGGATTCGAGGGGGATGATTTTACGGAATACTGGGAACCTTTTGCCGAAGACGGGGAAGTGAGTGTGGAAGATATCCCTTTTGAGAACGGGGAAAAGAGCATTCGCCTGGAGGCCCGTGGTGGCCGCGCCGGGATACGGCAGAACCGGGTGTTCATCGAAAAAGATGCGGTATATGATGGCTATCTCTGGGTCAGCCTCCTGGAAGGAAAGCCCGATTTATCGCTGGTAGTCAGGCAGAACGGTGGCGAGTTGCTGGCTGAAATTTCCCTGCAGCTGAAGGGAGATGGCTGGCAACGACTGGATTATGCATTTACCGGTGCGGCTACCGATACTTCGGCTGTGGTGGAACTGACAGTGTCGGGGGAAGGAGTTGTTCTGGCCGATTTCTGGTCGCTGATGCGCAAAGATTACCGGGAAAACGGGATGATGCGACCCGACCTGGTGGAAGCCCTGCAGGGACTGAAGCCTCCCTTCCTTCGCTGGCCCGGCGGGTCGTATGCCTCGGTATACCGCTGGCAGGATGGCATCGGGCCTCATGTGTCGCGCAAATACCACCCGAACGAAATATGGGGTGGGTATTCCGATTATTACGGTTTCGGTACGGAGGAATTCATGGAACTGTGCCGGGTGCTTGACACCGATCCCATGGTGGTGCTTCCGGCCACCGGAACGGAACCTGAAAAGGTGGAGTATGCCATGAACTGGGTGCACTACCTGCTCGACCCGCCCGCCACCGAATGGGGAGCCCTGCGGGCTGCCAACGGGCATCCCGAACCCTATGCGGTTCCCTATATACAGATCGACAACGAGCCCATGAACCATGGCCTGAGCCCGGAGCAGTATGCTGAGATTGTGAATGTGTACGGGAGCCGCCTGCGTGAAATCGCTCCCAATGCAAAGATCGTTGCCTGTGGGCAGAAAAGGTCGAACGACCTGAGCTGGAGCCGGAAAGTGATCGACCTGGCCGGGGAACATTTTGATATACTGGGCTGCCATAACTACGAATATGAAAGCGAGAATTTCCAGACCGGACTGAAACGTATCCGAGATTATTTGATCCAGCTCAGGGATTACGTGCGCCAGTCTGATCACCCGGATATCGAGGTGACAGTACTGGAGTGGAACCTGAGCCGTACCTACGACTGGAGGGCTGGCCTGCATGCCGCCGGAAGCCTGATCCTGTACGAAAGCCTGGGTCCGGAACTCACCATGAGCTGTCCGGCGCTCCTCATGCGAAACACCACCGACGACCCCACCTGGAGCGCATTCATCTACCATGACCATGTTTCCTGGTTCCCCGGATCGGGTTACCTGGCCCAGAAACTGTTCCGCGACCATTATGCCCCGCGCTACCTGTCTTATACTTCCGGGACATTCAGCGATATCGAACGCAGGCGGGTGTTTCTGGACCACATCTCCACCATGAAGCCCGAAGGCTGGGTCCCGGGAACGGTTGATGCCATTGCCACGGCCGGTGATGACGGACGGCGCGTGGTGATCAAGGCGGTGAATTATGAGAACCGAAAAAATCTGCTATTGACCCGCCTGGAAGGATCGTCCCTTCCGGAGGAAGCGGCGGTCAGTGTGTACCGGTTGCAGGCCGGCTTGCATGAGGCTGCCTCGCTGCAGGAACCAGACAGGATTGCTGTGGAGGAGGAAACCATGGACTGGTCGCGTGACCTGAGCTTCGAACTGCCTCCGTATTCGGTGATGGTGGCAGAGATTACCTGGTAGGAAGGATCAGAGATCTATAAAGTCAAAATCCACCCCGCCGGGTTGGATATAGATCTTCAGATACCCTGCATTGGGGCAATCATCACTCAATGCATCCATAATGATATGGGTGGTTTGGCCCAGATTATCGGTATTACGTTTATGGTCGTGGGCGGTGACCACCATTTCCACCCGGTGCCTCAGGAACAGGTCTAGCAATACCCGGATCTCTTCCACGAAAGGGTTGGTGCTGGTTGTGGGCCTCAGGCGGAAAATGTTGTTGTGTGTGAAAACCATGCAGAACCGGTAATTTTCCCTCCGGGTTTCCAGGATGTTTTTCAGCCAGGCCAGCTGATCGGTCCCCAGCGTTCCGCCACCGGAATCCAGGCAGAGGAACAGATCGCTTCCAGCCGGTGTATGGATTACGAAAGCATAGGTGGAGAAGCCGAAGATCGAATAATACTGTTTCCAGCCGTCGAAATACAGATCGTGGTTTCCCACAAGGGGAAAGGTGAGCAGGGTTTCCTGATCGGGTAGAAGGGAGGCGAAGGTCTCATAATCGGCCTGGTGGCCCGTGGTCAGGTCTCCCACCATTACCGTGGCGGCCGCGCCGTCATCCCGGGCTGCCTGAAAGAAGGTATTCAGGTTTTTTGTCCCACCCACGTGCGAATCGCCCATGGTATAGATTAGGTAGTTGTTTTCGGTGAGGAATACCTCGCGTACGGGATGGGCCCGGTTCCAGGTCATGGATTGGTTAAAACGCTCATTTACCGTTTCATAGGAAGAAATAAACCCCCTGAATTCGAATTTCTCGCATGCCGGCAGTATGGCCAGGGTAATAAGAAGGCAGAGGCATGTCAACCGGTATTTCATAGTTCCCATTTGATTCCTGTTCTGAAGAAATAACCAAAATAGTTTGCGCTGATATTGAATATCCCGGCACTTTTGTACCACGAATCCAGGAAAACGGTCAGTTCCGGTCGTATCAGGTACTTTATTTGCAGGTTGAAAAGCGGGTTGGTGGACTGATTGATCATATACTCGTCGGTGTTTGTACATGAAAGGCCTATATTCCACTGATGGTTGTGTGGTTTCAGATACCCGCTGAATGTATAGATCAGGTTGAAATTTTCCCGCAACCGGCTGTCGGCAGGCTCCGTATCATAGATTTCCCGGGCATGGCGATTCAGGGCATAGGTTTTGAAATTGGTCCCCAGTTCGAGGAAAAAATGGTCCCATTTTTTTGTATTCACGGCCAAACCCCAGTTCGTTTCCCTCATCAGGTCGGAAAACCGGTTGAGGATGTAATGTCCCTTAACGTCTACAGGGAACCCCTGAACGGGGAAACTCCTTGAGCCATGAACATGTACGCCCGTCAGCACGTTGCCCGGGTTGCTTATCATCCCGAATTCCATGTGGGCGGCCAGTACGTATTGATTCAATCCGTACTCCAGCCCGGTGGAGTGCATCAGGAATGTTCCCTCCGATGCATTGTTGCTGCCTGCCTCGAAATACGAACGGACCAGCACCTGGGCCCCGGCTCCCGGGAACAGGCTGAAAAATGCCAGGGCAAACAATGTTTTCATCATATACAGCAGGTTTTCGTGAAAGCAACACAGGTTAATCAGGGATGAACCGGAAAATCTTTTTTCATATATTTCCCAAACACAAGGTAGTCGAGTGAACCATATCCGCCCCCCCGGATCAGCAGGTACAGGCTTCCCAGTAACATGGCCCAGTCGGTTCTGGCGGCATGCATCATACTCCAGAATCCTTCCGTATGAAGAATTTCCAGTTTCGTGGTGAAAAGGGCCACCAGCATAATAATCACCAGAGGTATGCCGGCAAAGCGTGTAAGAAAACCCAGAATGATCAGAACTCCGCAGATTATCTCGAAACCACCTGCAACACCTGCCAGCAGCTCAGGGGCCGGCAGGCCGATGCTTTCAAAACGGCCGGCGCCTCTGACCGCAGGGAAAAGAAATTTCTGAATCCCTTCGGAAAGGAATACCACCCCAACCATCAGGCGGATCAGGAGGGTGGCTTTTTGCCGGTCGGTTTGCAGGAATCTGGTGAACATCGGTTTTTTTTGTTGCCGGATGAATCAGAGAAATCAATCAGCGAATGAACGTTAACCCACGACACTGCGTTGCCTGATCAGTGAGATATTTTTCCTTCCGTAAACAGAAATTCCTTCAAATGGTCATCCCATCCTTTCATATTCCGGCGCAGCCATTCCAGGGTCATGCAGGCATGCTCGATCTCTTCCACCATGTTGTGTTCCAGGATGCTTTTCAGGGATTCGTCCGGTTCAACATCAACCCGCTGATTATACCAGTCTACGGCTTCAATCTCTTCCTTGAGGCTGTTCAGGGCCCGGGTCAGGCTTCTGGCCTGTTTACTTAATTCTTTGGAAGGTTCTTGATAATCGCTCATAGTTTTCAATTTTTATATATGTAAAGTCTTAAAAATAAGAAATTTTCAGATCGTAGCCATCCGTTTTTCCTTCTTTGTGCAAATTCCCGGGCTATAATTCTTCCGGGAATACCATTAAGGAAAACGCCGGCCCGTTACCTCAGTCTTTCCAGTATACTCCTTTCGGCAGTGAACACCGTCCCGTGCCGGGTGCCTTCGGGAAAGCTGATCAGGTGGGATATGTCTTCCCAGTGCACCAGGTCGCCTGAAAAAACCGCTCCCATGCGGTGCCGGGTGTATTGATCGAAAAACACGAGGGTCCCCGTATCGGTTTGCAGGGTGGTGGGTCCTTCCACCCATTTATCCGTAATGGGTTCCGAGGCCTGCGACCAGGGTCCCATCGGGTTATCGGCCGAGGCTATCCGGATATTCTTTTCGGGTTCGGGATACCTGGTCTCATCTTTCAGGAACATTACATAGCCTTCGTCAGTGGCCATAATAGTGGCATCGATCACATTGAAGCCCGGATCATAGAACAGCCGGGTTTCGCTGAATGTTTCAAAATCGCTTGTGGTGGTACAGTACATCCGGTGGTTGTAATCGTTGTCGCCGCTGTGTTCGGTTTCCGGGAACCGGCCGGGAATGGTGGTGGCCCAGATGATGAGGTACCGGTCAGAGGCTTCGTCGTAAAACAGTTCAGGGGCCCAGCAGTTCAGCGCTTCGGGCTCGTGTTCCATCACCGGGATGTATTTTTGGTCCGACCAGTTTAGAAGGTCGGACGACCTGGCATATCCTATTCCTTTCTCATTCCAGCTTACGGTCCATACCATGTGGAACCGGCCGTCTCTTCCCCGGATGATGCAGGGATCGCGCATCAGTTTATCCTGACCTGCCTATGGTGTCAGAAACGAAGTGTTGTTGCGCAGGGCAGCCCAGTTCAGGCCGTCTTCACTCCAGGCCAGGTGCAGGCCGTCTTCTCCGTTTCCTGTAAAGTAGGAGAACAGGTACACTTCAGGCTCGGGGGAGCGGCATCCGGCTATCAGCAGGGCCGGCAAAAGGGCATAGAGCAGATTCTTTTTCATGGTTTCTGGTATGGATGTGATAACCATCTGTTTTCCCGTACAAGATAATCATTTCCCTGTTATTTGGTTTTTTTCGCAGGAAGTCATAATATTTGTTGTGAATTGCCCCGGATATGTGAAAATGTTACTGATAAAGAAAGGGAAAAAATGAGCGAAACGGTAATAAAGATCTATGCAGTGCAGGGTCTGTTCCTGTTTGTGCAGGAAGAAAACCTGTCACCCGAAGCCCTGGAAAACTGGAAGGAACATGGGATAAAAGCGGCTCTGGCCGTTCCGGGAATGGATTGTACCGGCAACGGGCCGGGTGGAAAATATCAACCTTTTACCGATGTGTGCCTTTCCGCCGGGAAAGATACAGAGTTGACGGCAGAAGAGGTTTCCCGGTTGCTGGCTTCGGCGGTAAAGAAACTGAAACTTCCGGCTGAAAGAACAGTGGTTATATCCGATCACCCGGCCATGATCGGCGCAGCAAGGGAGAAGGAATTTGCCATGCAGATAGGGCTGGCCGGGGAGGGGAGCGCCAGGCGTCCTTTTTACGACCAGGGAGCGCATCTGACAGTGGAAAACCTTCGTGAGGTGGCTCTTTACGAGGAAGGGTTGCACGAATTGGGTTTTTCACAGAGCATTCCGGGGGTGTTTGAAGCCTATTCCGACCTGCGGATGATGTTCGGGAAAAGAAAACCGGTGTTCTTTTTCGATTACGACGGCACGCTTTCCCCCATTGTCAGTGATCCGGCAGAAGCGGTTATGACCGAGGGAATGCAGGAGTTACTGAACGATCTGGCCAGGAAATTCCGGGTAGCCGTGATCAGCGGCAGGGATATGGACGATGTGAAAAAATTTGTGGGGCTGGATAACATCATTTATGCCGGAAGCCACGGATTTCGCATTGCCGGACCCGACGGGCTGTTCATGGAACAGGAACAGGCAAAGAAGCTGAGGCCCCGCCTCGATGAAATGGAAAAAAAATTTCGCGAAACACTCGAAAAGCAGATACGTGGGGTACAGGTGGAGAGAAAGCGTTATGCCATTGCCATTCATTACCGCAATGCCCCGGATCATGCGCCGGAAGAAATTCACAGGCAGCTTGAAACCCTGCTGGCCGGGGATCCGGAATTTACCACAGGCACAGGCAAAAAGATCGTGGAAGTGAAACCCTCGCTCGACTGGCACAAGGGGAAAGCCGTGGAATGGATCATGCAGGAACTGGGCCTGGCAGGTTCAGCCGGTCATGTGGCGGTGTATGTGGGCGACGACATAACCGATGAAGACGCTTTCCGTACCCTGGCCGACGACGGCATCGGAATTCTGGTGGGGGAACATGATCAGCCTTCGGCTGCCCGCTACCGGCTGCGCGATACCGAACAGGTGAAACAGTTTGTGTATTACCTCAAATCGGTCTGGTTCGATAAAACCTGATTACGAAGGCCCTTTCCTGTTACAACGGTCTATTTCTTATTGCGGAAAATGTTGTTGTAGAAATCGTACAGGGCCTTTTCGGCATCCAGACTCATGGCCTGGCTCAGATCGGCTTCCGGCGCCTCCCTCACGGCATCGGATTTCATATCGATCCTTGCCTGCTGGGCCACATAGCTGATCTCTCCCACAAATTCGATAGGCAGCATGACCTTTTTGCTCCAGGGCAACCAGTTGCTGGTATCCACAATCAGGTATACAATCTGCCAGTCGTCATCGTCAACGATCAGATCTTCCACGTGGCCCAGGGTACCGTCCAGGGTTTTGATGTGGTATCCGGTCACTTCTTCTGTACTGCGCAAACGGGTATCCAGGTCGTCCTCGTTCACGATCTTCACAGGGATATGCATGGGCCTGGGCGGATAGAACATGTTGGCGCCTGCCGGTTCCATGGGCCAGTAGTTCTCAACGCGGTAATGTTTGTGCAGTTCCGCCTCATATTTTCTGGAAACGGGCATGTGTTCCTCCGGATCGGGGCATGATTCGATGTTTTCCCGGGTAAGGCTTACGGGAAACTTCCGGTTCTTCCAGTCGGGATCTTTCAGGAAAATCCGGGGGATCAGCACCCGGTTCTTGTTGAACCAGCTTCCCCAGTCGGCTTCCAAATACCGGATGATCCAGCTTTCCTCGTCAAAAAGGAAATCCTTTACCTTTCCTTTTGGTCCGTCCATTGCTTCGATGGTAAACCCTGTCAGGTCTTTTACACTGCGTTTCATATCTCATTTATTTGTGTTAATAAAACAAAGAAAGGGGCAAATGCCTCCATTCTAAAGGGTTATTGCTAGTGTTCGACAATAAATGAGATTTTTGCATTGACGGCATAGGAAACGATCTTGTCGTTTTCCACCTTGGCGTTCATGTGTTTGATGTAGATCGATTGAATGTTTTTAACGGTCCGGGCTGCTTCTTTTACAGCATTCCCGGTTGCTTCGGTAAATCCTTTTTCGGATGTTCCGATCACTTCAATTACTTTTACCATTTTCATGATTTGTTATTTTATAAGGTTAATTTGCAATTGCTTATAATAAATTAAATGATTTCAGGCAAGTTTTACCGGAGGTCTTTGTAAAAGATATTGCTGAACAGGGAATTTTATAACAATCTGAATATATTTGGAATGAATAAGTTCTGAAAATATACGGGTCAACCTTACTTTTACTATGAAAAACAGGAAACAGGCCTCACATAATATGGACCACTGGACATTGAAATACACTGGATGGGACCCGGAGAAACAGCCCCTGCGCGAAGCCCTGTGTACCCTGGGAAACGGGTTTTTTGCCACCCGGGGTGCCGCTGAAGAAGTTCCCGGTAATGAATACAATTATCCCGGAACCTACCTGGCCGGAGGCTACAACCGCATGACTTCCCGCATTGCCGGAAAAGACATTGAGAACGAAGACCTGGTAAACTGGCCGAACTGGTTGTTTCTTACGTTCCGGCCTGCCAACGGGCCCTGGCTAGATCTGAACAGGGTGGAGGTGCTGGAATATCATCAGGAGCTGAACCTGAAAAATGGGCTCCTGAGCCGCAAAATGAAGATAAGGGACGGAAAAGACCGGGTGACCTCCATCATCAGCCGGCGGATGGTGAGCATGAACAATCATCATGAAGCGGGGCTGGAATGGGTGTTCATTCCCGAAAACTGGTCGGGCCAGGTCATATTCCGGGCAGGAATCGATGGAGATGTTATCAATAACGGTGTGGAAAGGTACCGTACCCTGGAAGGGAAACACCTGGAGATAGAAGAAAAAGGCATTGCCGAAGATCATATCCAGTACCTGTCGGCCCGAACCCTCCAGAGCGAGATCAAGGTATCCATGAGCTCGTGTGTGAGGCTGTTCAGTGAGGAAAAAGAATGCAGTGCCGAAAGGAAACCGGTGCGGAAGAAACATTTTGCGGGAGAGGATATCCGGCTGGAATGTACCATGATGGTCCCGGTGAGGGTGGAAAAGCTGGTGGGTGTATACTCGTCAAGGGATTTTGCCATTGCCGACCCGCTGACTGAGGCACTGGAACATATCAGCCGGGTGAAGGATTTCAGGACCCTGCTGGATAACAGCCAGATCAGCTGGGAGGAGATATGGGAAAAATGTGATATCAAAATAAAGAACCGGAACGGGGGAGAGGAACAGATGATTGTTCGACTGCATATTTTCCACCTGTTCCAGACCGTCTCCAACAACAGCATCGGGTTCGACATCGGGGTCCCTTCCCGCGGCTGGCACGGGGAGGCGTACCGGGGACATATTTTCTGGGACGAGTTGTACATTTTCCCATTCATCAACATGCACTTTCCCCAGCTTGCCCGGTCATTGTTGATGTACCGCTACAACCGCCTGGCACGGGCCGTACACGATGCCCGGGAGAAAGGGTTCAGGGGTTGCCGGTTTCCCTGGCAGAGCGGCAGCAACGGGAGGGAAGAATCGCAGGTGATCCACCTGAATCCCGAATCGGGCCGGTGGATTCCCGACAATACCCACCTGCAGGTGCATATCAATGCGGCTGTGGCTTTTAACGTGTGGCAGTATTACCAGAGTACCATGGATATCGAATTCCTGCTTACCTACGGGGTCGATATTATCATGAACAATGCCCTGTTCTGGTCGTCCCTGGCTGAACTCGATTCACGTAAGAACAGGTATGAGATCAGGGGGGTGGTGGGGCCGGATGAATACCATACCCGCTACCCCGGATCGGATGTGCCGGGGCTGCATAACAATGCCTATACCAATTTTATGGCTGTGTGGGGGTTGCTCAGGGCCCTGGAGATCGCAGAAATGGTGGATGATGAAACACTGACGGCCATGCAGGCGCGTATCGGGTTTACGGAGGAAGACCTGGGACGCTGGGACGAGATCACACGGAAAATGTTCATTCCGTTCGATAGCAACGGTGTGATCATGCAGTTCGAAGGCTTTGACGAGCTGGAGGAGCTCGACTGGAAAAAGTACCGGTCGGAATACGGCGATGCCATTCGTCTGGACAGGATCCTGGAAAAAGAAAACGATTCGGTGAACCGCTACCGGGCCTGCAAACAGGCCGATGTGTTGATGCTGTTTTACCTTTTTTCATCGGAGGAACTGGAGCAGGTGTTCGGCCGACTGGGATACGATTTCAAAGCTTCGGATATTCCCGGGAATATCGAATATTATCAGGCCATTACCTCGCACGGATCTACCCTTAGCCGGGTGGTGCATTCCTGGGTGTATGCCCGGGTTGACAGAAACCGGTCGTGGGGCCAGTTGAACAGAGCCCTGCGGTTCGATATCGAGGATGTACAGGGAGGAACCACATCCGAAGGGATACACCTTGGGGCTATGGCCTGTTCAGTCGACCTGGTGATGCGGGGGTATTCGGGTATGGAGATCCGCGATAATGTGTTGTGGTTCAACCCCAGGATTCCGGAGGGTCTGAAAGAGCTTTCGTTCCATGTACGGTACCGGGGCCACTGGATCAGAATGGAGATCACGCAAACGAAACTGAAGATCGATTTCAGGAAAGGATGGGCCCCGCCGGTGGAGATCGGTATCAAAGGGAAAAAAATGCTTTTCCGGGGGAACGAATCGAAAGAATTCAATATCGGATAGGAGCCGGTCGTGCGTTCACGCCGGCCGGCATGCACACAGCTTGTGCCTGGAATAATGCACCATGTGCATGTCTTCTCCGTTTATATGCCGGTTGTAAGAATCTTTTGCCTTTTTCATGATAGCATGATTAGGACCGTTTCAGCAATTTTTTCAGTTCATTCCAGGGGCTGGTATTGATCACGTCGTCTTTTTCCAGCCAGCCCCGGCGGGCCTGTGCCACCCCGTATTGTATGTTGGCGAGCTGGCCGGTGGTGTGGGCATCGGTCGATATAGCCAGCTTCAGTCCCATTTCCCGGGCCATCAGAATATACCGGTCGTTGAGGTCGAGGCGGTCGGGGTTGGCATTTACCTCCAGAAAGCAACCCTGTTCCAGGGCTTCTTTCATGATCTTTTTCAGATCGATCTCATAAGGACTCCGTTCATTGATCAGCCGGCCGGTAGGATGTCCAAGAATGTTGAAGTAGGGATTCTCCATGGCCAGCAATACACGGTGGGTTTGCTGCTTTTTTGAAAGGTTCCGGTGATAATGGATGGAACAGATCACCAGGTCGAGGTCTTTCAATACTTCGTCGGGCAGGTCGATGGAGCCGTCTTCCAGGATATCCGCCTCGATGGATTTGAGGATCCGGAATTTATTTATTTCTTCGTTCAGCCGGTCAATTTCTTCCATCTGTTCGCGGAGGCGCTTTTCATCCAGCCCATGTGCCATGGCCACTTTTTTCGAATGGTCGGTTATGGCCAGGTATTCGTACCCCTTTTCCCTGGCGGCAGAAGCCATTTCCCTGATGGAAAAACGGCCGTCGGTGGCATTGCTGTGGGTGTGCAGGTCGCCCCGGATATCGTTTTCCGTTATCAGGCCGGGAAGCTTGTTTTCCCTTGCGGCTTCGCATTCTCCGCGGCCTTCCCTCAGCTCGGGCTCGATGAACCGGAGCCCCAGCTTCCGGTATATTTTCTCCTCGGTTTCCGAAACCAGGTTTTTCTTGCCTTTGAAAAGGCCGTATTCGTTCAGTTTGAGGCCCTTTCCCCGGGCGATCTTCCGCAGGGCAACGCTGTGCTCCTTCGACCCCGTGAAATACAACAGGGCCGATCCGTACGATTTTTTTTCGACCAGCCTGAGATCGACCTGCATGCCGCTTTTCAGCCTCACCGACAATTTTGTTTTTCCCGATGCCAGCACATCGGCAGTTTCTTCATAGTTTTCCAGGTGTTTCATCAATGGTTCCGGCTTATCCCCCGTAGCCAGGATATCGATATCGCCCACGGTTTCCTTTCTCCTGCGGTAGCTTCCGGCCACCACCACCTTATCCGCTTTATCCGACAGGTGTTCCAGCAGGGGTGCCACAATTTCTTCGGCCTCGACCAGTTTGCAGCGGCCCGAACCTCCTTTTTCCGAATATTCTTCGATTTCCTTCAAAATGTTTTTCACCGTCTTTTTGCCGAAACCTTCCAGGCTGGCTATTTTCCCATCCTTTGCCGCTTTTTGCAGTTCATCGATCGAGGTGATATGCAGTTTGTCGTACAACAGTTTGGTGCGGCGCGGACCCATCTGTTCCAGTTTCATGATGTTTGTAAGGGAAGAGGGAAGCTCTTTCTTCAGCTTTTCCAGTTGTTCGAGCTTTCCGGTCTCTGCCATTTCCACGATTTTTTCCGCCAGGCTTTCCCCGATGCCGGGCAATTTTTCGATTTCCTCCGGGTTTCCGGCCAGTTCGGTAATATTCTTCGACAGGCCCGAGACGGTGCGGGCTGCATTGCGGTATGACCGGATGCGGAACTGGTTTTCATCTTTGATCTCCAGCAGGTCGGCTACCTCATTCAGGATAGCCGCAATCTGTTTGTTGGTAACGGGCATAGGGGTGAGTTTGCTGGCGGTTGGGCCGCCGGGTTTATTTTTCCATGAGAGAAATCAGGGTTTTTGCATTTTCTGCTGCATGGGCGTGTATGTCGTTGTTAAAGAAGGCGTACAGCGTTTCCAAACGGTGTTTCTTTTCCATCTGTGTCAGCTTTTTTTTCCAGTGTTCCAGTTCATTTTCCCCGTAAAAGTGGTCGTACCATTGGTTTGTCCCGTGAAAGCGCAGATAGGCCGTGGGGGCTGTTACGTGTACCTCTTCGGGAAGGTTGCCCGGAGCAGACAACATGCAGAAGGCCAGGCCCGAATTCCGCATCAGGTGGTATACCTTCGGGTCGAACCAGGAGAGATGGCGGAATTCGATCACATGAACGATCTGTTTGTCGATCAGTCCGGCGAAATGTTCCAGTTTGGGAAGGCTGCAATGCAGGTTTCCCGGAAGCTGCCACAGCACACAGGCCAGCTTGTCTTCCAGAGCATTGAGGGAGCGCTGGAAGGCATCCATCCGTTGTTTGAAAGCATTGTCGGCTTTCAGTTTTTTCATGTGGGTGAAAAAACGGTGAGCTTTCACGGCGAAGCGGAAATGGGCCGGTGTGCAGTTTTTCCATTTTGTTAGTTCTTTTTCCGATGGCATGTTGTAAAAGGTGTTGTTGATCTCCACCGCAGGGAAATGTTCCGCATAATATTCCAGCCAACGGGAAGCGGGAAGGTCTTCGGGATAGAATTTTCCTTTCCAGTCTTTGTAATAAAAGCCGCTGCAACCGATATAATGCTTCATCGTTTTATCCTGCTTCCTGATCAAAGATACGGGAAAACAGGGACAGATGCCAGTAGGATGGTTTTGAGAAAAAATTTGTTATTTTGCATGCCATGAACGCTGAACTGAATATTCTTTTGCATGTAGTGATTGCCTCGGTGCTGGGAGGACTGATCGGCCTGGAGAGGGAAAAGGTGGAGAAGCCCGCAGGGGTGCGCACGAACATGCTGGTAGGCGGGGCCGTAGCCATGCTGGTATCGCTGGGAAAGACCATTGTGGTGTATTTTCATGAATCCGGTTTGGGTGATTTCATCAGCGCCGACCCGGTGCGGATCATTCATGCCATCATTGTGGGGATCAGCTTTATCGGGGCCGGGATGGTGCTGCAGATCGCCGGTGAGCAGAAGATCAAATACCTAACCACGGCGGCCACCATTCTGTTTTCTACCGGTGTGGGCATCTCGGTGGCGCTGGATCAGTATATCCTGGCGGTGGGGGCCACCATTTTCATCCTGATCATCAATTATTTCCTGGCCATGTTTACCAGGATGTTGCGGAAGAAAGGAAAGGACAGGGATTGATTATTCCATTCCCACCAGCCGGGGACGGGTAAACGGCCAGTGGGTTTGTATGATCTTCCGTTTTCCGTCATTTTCCAGGCGGTATACTTCGGTACAGTTCCAGGCGCTGGGTTTATCGTCGGTCAATGAAATCAGGTTGAAAGTGAGCACGGCCATGCTGTCGGAGGCCTGTACCAGGGAGAGGATCATTTCGTAAAAGCTTGAACAGGTTCTTAAACTCTTTTCTTTTCATTTCCGATTCCCCGGATTATTCCCTGCTGCATGCAGGAATGTGGCATGATCGGCTGTTTCCGCCGGGGATGCCTGCGAAATCATTCCTTTGCCATAAAAACATACCGGCAAAACCGGTCGTGCGATAGATGTATTTGGATACTCCCGGTTTGAACTATCCGGTGATGGCGCCGAGGGTCAGGAGCTGGGGTCAGCGGGGTGTGTATTTTGTTGTGATTACAGGGAAACGCAGGGGCGACGGGTACGCATCACCCCTGCGTTTTTGATTTTATTTAATTGTCGAAAAATACATTTGCTCCCTGGTAAGTATCGTCACCGTGTGTATTGTTTACATACTCATTATACGGTTCTGTTTCAGGCGGGTAGTTTATGCGGATCCATTCTGTCCCCTCACTGTTGGTAAGACTTTCCACATTGTTATACACATAAATACCCCCGCCATATTTTTCAGCCCAATTATTCGAAAGGGTATTATCATATACTACGGCTTCTACAATGTTTCTCAGGTACATTCCCCCTCCGTTCGAAGCTCCGTAGCCGGTTGCTTCATTGCCGTAAATATAATTGTTGGTAATGGTAACATAGTTGTAATTCTGTCGAACATAAATCCCCCCTCCAAAACGATATGCCTTGTTATTAATAATTTCGTTATTGTCGATGGTTGCCTCGGAAGAATAACTGATAATGATTCCTCCGCCACCATGATTCAGATTCCAGGCATAGTTCTCCGAAATGGTGTTGTTGGATATATCGGCTTTGCTGTTATAGGTTACTGAAATGGCGCCTCCTGTTCCACTTGAGGTGTTTTCTTCGCTTCCGGCACTGTTTCCCGAAATCGTGTTTCCGGTAATGACAGCTTCCGATTCATCGTAAACCACAATGGCGCCATTTTGTATTGCCGTATTATCGGTGATCACATTGTCGGTAATAACCGCGAATGAATTTTTACTGATGGTTATCCCTGCGGCAGAGTTATCGCCGCTCCCCGTGTTACCGGTAATGGTGTTGAAGGTAATTTCGGCCGCAGATACTGCGGTTACCTTGATCCCTCCGGTACCGAATTCTGTTGTATTATTTTCTATGGTATTATTCGAAATTACCGCAGAAGATTCATCGGTAGAGGTACTGCCAATATGAATGACCCCATCAGCCCCCAGATGATCCTTGAAGATATTATTATCGATGGTAACAGAGGATTTATCAATGGCATAAACAGCGGCTCCCCGGCCGCCATCCGCTGAATTTCCTGCGAACACATTATTTTTTATTACAGGATTTGATTGATCACGGATGCAGATACCCCCGCCATACTGGGCAGTATTATTGACGATCATATTGTTTTCGATCACGGGATTTGAGGTATTGGAAATGAATATACCGCCACCGTTTGATGTTCCGGCATCTCCGTTTCGTATGGTGAACCCGGTTAATACAGCCGATTCTGTTTCGCCGCTGTTCATCGTAACAACGGTTCCCTGATGGCGGCCATCAATAATGGTGGTTGCGATTACCTCAGGGTCACCAGGATCGAAACTGCACACCATTACGTTTTTTCCTTTGAAGTCAATATTTTCTTCATAAATACCCGGCTGCACAAATATGGTGTCTCCGTCGGCAGAAGCATCAATGGCAGCCTGTATGGATATAAAATCGCCAGGTACAACAAATGATGTTTTTTCATCACTTCCGTTTTCATCATCCTTCTGGCAGGATAAAACAAAAACAGACCATAATGCCAGGGTACAGTAAATTAGCTTTTTCATGACATGCAATTTTAGTTACAGGACTTTGTCTGTCCCAAAGAAATGGATTTGTTACCATGAAAAATTGGAAAAACGCGACAGGAGGGAAATTACTTACAGGATCCCGGCAAAAAGGCCGTTGTATACATCCTCCTTTTTAAAATATTTTACCGGTGAACTTCCGGTAAATTCTTTAAACTCGTTGATCAGGTGAGACAGGTCGTAATAACACAGATAGAATGCAACATCCTGCAAATCCAGGTTCTTATTGTGCTTGATCAGGTGGTAGGCTATGTTGAAGCGAAATATCCTCTTCAGCATTTTTGGACTGATCCCAATATCTTCCATCATTCGGCGCTGCATGGTACTGCTGCTGACGCCCATGATTTGTTCCGGCCTTCCGAAATTCCGGTTGATGTTGTCTTTCAGGTGGTTGATTGCGGCACATGTAACCGGATGAATCCCATTATTATTTTTTTGCAATAATTTTCGCAGATGATTTTCAATAATCCCGATTCTCATTTTATCATTTATGGCCTCAGAAAGCTGTTCATACACTTCCTTTTGCATCTTCGGGTATATATCATTCAGGCTGGTAGCCCTGTTGGTGAATTCTGAACTTTTTGTACGGAAAAGGGTCTTTAAAGTATATGGTTGAAGCTTGACACAAAGACTGTTGACATGGTTATGAAAGTGTAAATGAACGGATTGTGTGAGCTGTCCGGCAATAAGTGAATCGGTAGATACATCCGGCGCCCTTTCTCCCGGGGAACAAACAGAAACAATATCGCCAAAGTGGAAAATGAGTTCGGGATAACCGGAAGGAGAAATTTTTGAACGCTTTGTGATTTTTTTCGCATCCTGTACTTTTACTATCCAATAAAATTTGACAAAAAAGCGCAGGTCCGGGGCAGGACAGAAACACCTGATGCTGATATCATCCGAAGGGCTTACAATTTGTGGCTTATTAAATCTCGGGTCTCTTTGCAGAGGTTTTTCCATAGTATGAATTTCATCCTGTCAGGCTACCACTCCTTGATCTTAGGTTACCGAGGAGCTGTACGCCTACTTTAACAAATTGTTAATATACGATAATCCGTTGTATTTGGTATTTCAGCCTATTACATTATACTGTTTCAAACCGCCAAAGGTTCCATGCAGGTATGAATAAAACGTGTAATTATTTGCAGGCAACTGTTCGGTCACTATGTCCTTAGATTCGCAAGTCTTTAGTTTAGTATAGAATTTAATATAATACAGTTATTCAATCAATGACAGAAAGAAAGCCATCACCTGTCAGGTAAAATAAAAATCCGCTCATGCAATTTACTCTTTGATATATTCACCACACCAGCCCCTCAGGCCGGATTCGTTTGCCGCCCCATGGCGAACGACCTGCTTTTTTCAGAGATGAAAAAAGCAGGCAAAAAACCCTTTGTCTGCTGATGCTTTTATGGAAAAACTACGGCGGGGGAAGGCCTGCAGCGATCCAAACTCGTCCCTGACAGCGCTGCGCCTGTCAGGGACTCAGACAGGATCGCTGCACAGGCCATGGCGCATTTTCCCCCGCCTTGTTTTTCACATAAAACCCTCAGAGGCCGGGACTTTTGGTGAAATACGCGGAAATACCGGTACTTTGCTCTGCAGAAACTGCCCGTTTTTCTTTGACGTATCCATCCCGCATGCCGGTGTTTCGCTCCGTTCCCGAAACGGAGCGACCTGCTTTTTTGAGGGCAAAAAAGCATGCAAAAAACCCTTCGGCTGCTGATGCTTTTATGGAAAAACTACGGCGGGGGAAGGCCTGCCGCGATCCAAACTCGCACCTGAAAGCGCTGTGCCTGTCAGGGACTCAGACAGGATCGCTGCGCAGGCCTTCCCACTTCTTCCCCCGCCTTGTTTTTCTCATAAAACCCTCAGAGGCCAATCCTTTTTAATTCATCCGGAAGGAAGAAGTTGTCTGGGAAAAATTCTTAACTGCAAAGGGAATTAGGTACATACGAAAGATGCTGAGCATATATCACTGAATACCTGCTTATTGAGTCTTTTGTGATTCCCTTAGGGTCCTTCGTGGTTAAAGTATTCCTGACTTTTTAGAAAACCCCTGTACGGATATATTTTTTTGGTATTGAATAGACTTGCGAATTTGAGGGGTTTCCCCAACTACGTAGTATACTACGTAGCAGGTGAGATGAATAATGGATCAGGTAATCAGTGGAATAAATATTTCATATAAAAATATTAAAAACCTGTTATTCCTTCGTCCTGCCTCAGGCTGGGATCAGATCTGCCCGGAGGCGGCCAATAGAACATGAAATGCAAAGGCGAAGGGCACATCAACCCTGCATTTTCCATTTTATTCATCCTTCACGATTTCCCAGTAAAAACAGGCTCCTCCCTGCCGGTCGGGTCGGGCGCCCCGGGCATTGGCCGAGCACAGGCTGCCGGCAAACGGATCGGCAAACAGGTAGCGGTTGGTGTACAGCGACAGCAGCATCAGATCGCCCTTCAGCATGTCTTCCCACTGAAACGTGGAGGCTTCACCCTGGTCTTCAGGCTCGATCCGCACCTCAGCCAGGCCGCCCTGGCCTTTCACCGTAACATACCCTCCGGTGGCCACCGATTGCAGGGCCACGCGTCCGTTGCCACGGCCGAGCACCCGGAAGAGGGATGCATCGCCCCGGGCAAACCGGCTGCCGGGCTCAACGGGCCGCACATGGTTTCTCCAGTTAACCAGCACCGTGCCGTCGGCCAGGCATTTTAATGTAATGACCTGGTCACAGGGGATGGGGCGGGTCAGGGGCCTGCAACGCGGCTCAATCACCTCAAACCGGTTAAAATCGGCATACCCGCCTTCTTTACCCCGGGTGTTAAAGTTGAACAGGGCATACCGCACGCCCTGAAAGGTTCTCAGCTGGTAGGGCAGGATGATGTCGCCCCCGATTTCCCGGAAATGTTCTCCGTTCAGGCTGTAGGCCAGCCGGCCCATGTCGGTGTCGAAGTTGCAGTAGGCCCGCAGCCACACGGTGGTTGCATCGGTTTCCACACGGATCACCTTTTGTTCCTGCTGGTTGAAGAACTGCAGGTACCGGCTGTTCTCGTCCTGTACCACCCCGATCCAGGCATAGGGGAGGTTGAGCAGGGCCAGTCCGGCCACATCTCCCGGTCGCAGCCCGGATACGTCCAGCTCGGTCACTGCATACGATTCCGGACCGATGCCCCGCTGGGTGAGGCTGTTGCGGGCATGCCAAAAGGTTTCCGAAGGAAGCGAATGCAGCCGCAGGTAGCCTTTTCGTTCGCTGAGCGACCATTTATCATCCACCGGCACATGGTTCCACTGCCACACGTTCTTGAGTTCCGGACCGCTGAATTCGTCGTCCCGTTCAAAGGGGGTGGTGGGAGGGGAAGAGAAGCCGGTATTTGGCTTGACCCAGGTGCGGGGCGAGCGGGTAAGGTTCCCCGGCAATCCGAAATAGGGCCAGCCGTCGACCCACGTTACGGGCGAGAGGCCCACCACCCGGCCCACGGAGTTGTAATCGAGCATGCTCCAGCCCCACCACTCGCCGGTCTGGGTCTGCACAATGCCACCCTGGTGCATGGGAATGCAGCCCACATAGTTCCTGCGCGGAGGTACCAGGTCGTAGGGCGCCTCACCCCGGGTGTTGGGCAGGCGCCATCCGGTGCCCACACCGAAATTTTCCTCGGCGCTCATCACATTTACTTCATACGGTCCGTAGGGTTCGTCGGCCCGCAGACACACCTGGTAGCATACGGGGTCGTAGTTGGTGTTGGTGATATAGTATTTCCCGTTGATCTTGTAGATATGGCTTCCCTCGCCGGCCCCGCTGCCGCGTTCCACAATTACTTTCTCAGTGCCCGGCACCACGTCCATCAGGTCGCCGGTGAGCTGCACCATCCGTACCTCGTCGTAGCCCCACACGGCATAGATTTTCCCGTCGTCGTCGAACAGCACGGTGAGGTCATGCAGCCGTGCGTTCATGGTGCGGTGTTTCCAGGGACCGGACGGATCGGTGGACGAAAACACCTGGGTACCGTACCGGTTTACATTTGAGAAAATATAGAACGTGTCGTTATGGTACCGGAAACAGGGAGCCCAGATGCCCTGCCCGTAGAAATCAAGGCCGTCTTCCATCCGCAGCTCCGGACCCAGGTCCAGGCGCGGAACGGCATAGCTGATGAGTTTCCAGTTTACCAGGTCTTTCGAATGCAGCACGGGAAGCCCCGGCATGGTATGCATAGTGGTCCCGGTCATATAGTAGTCGTTGCCCACCCTGATCAGGTCGGGATCGGAGAACTCCTCATAGAACAATGGATTGGTGAATGTCCCGTTCCCGTTGTCGGCTGTCCAGGTGCAGTTAATGGAATCGTACTGCCGGGGGATGGGGGGAAGGAACCCCTGAGCGGCTGCCGGGAGTGTGTGAAAGGACAGAAGAGCAACGGCAGGTATTAGCCGGGAGGAAAGGGTCCGGCGATTCCGGGTAGTGTCTGATCTTTTCATTCTCATGGTATTAATTTAATATGTTATTTATTATGTGTGCGGCACACGAGTTCGCCCGGTGCAATATATCAAAATCATCGTGGATTTTCCCACCGGCTGGTTGCAAAATGATTGTATTTGCAACAGAAACATTGTTCGGTGCGCCATATAAGTTCGGTGCCCGGCGTTTACGAATAACGGCCGGTACTTGTGAACGTGTCAGGGAAGAATACTCCCCATGAATTTCCTGACCGATTCCCGGCTAACTCCGGCGGCTTCCAAGTGTTTGATAAAAGCGCTTCCAACGATGGCTCCTCTGCTGTACCGGCAGGCATTCAGGAAGCTATCCCTGTCGTGAATACCGAACCCTGTAAGGGTTGGATTCTTCAGGTTCATGGAAGCCACACGGCGGTAATATTCCTGCTGCCGGGAAAGGTCAGGGCTGCCGCCTGTGATGGCATCGGAAGAAACCATGTAGATGAATCCATCCGACAGGGCGTCGATCTGCCGGATCCGGTGGGGTGGGGTGGCAGGTGTGATCAGCAGGATATTCGACAGGCCGAGTTTGCAGAAACGATCCCGGAAATGTTCCCTAAAGTATTCCAGTGACATATCGGGCAGGATCACGCCGTCAATTCCCGTTTCGGCACATTTTTCCAGGAATCTGTCTTCTCCGTACTGCATGACCGGGTTCAGGTATCCCATCAGCAGAAGGGGAATATCCGTGTGTTTCCGGATGTGTTTTATCTGCCTGAACAGCAGGGGCAGGCTCATCCCATTCCGGATAGCCAGCCGGCTGCTGTTTTGTATGACCGGTCCGTCGGCCAGCGGATCGGAGAAGGGAAAGCCCAGCTCGATCATGTCGGCGCCGGCTTCGCTCAGGTGTTCCACCAGGGGAACCGTATCGTCTCTGCCGGGGAATCCTGCGGTAAAATACACGGAAAGCACGGGCCCGTTTTTTGTATGAAAGAGGTTGTTGATCCTGTTGTTCATCGGTGCAGGTATTGACGGTAAATGCTCATGTCTTTATCTCCGCGGCCCGACAGGTTGACCACCACCGTATCCCCGGGCCGGAATTTCATTTTCCTGAGGTATGCCAGTGCGTGGGCCGGTTCCAGGGCGGGGATGATACCCTCCCGGCGGGAAAGCCAGAGGGCGGCCTCCATGGCCTCATCGTCCGTTACATTCACCACCTTTGCTTTTCCGGTGTCGTGCAGGTAGGCATGTACCGGTCCGATGCCGGGATAATCGAGGCCGGCCGATACCGAGTAGGGCTCGATGATCTGACCGTCGTCGGTCTGTATCAGGTAAGTTCTGCTTCCGTGAATGATCCCCTTCCGCCCCAGAGCAATGGAAGCTGCCGTTTTTCCGCTGTGAATGCCTTTGCCTCCCGCTTCCACGGCAATCAACTGTGTGACCCTGTTATCGATGAAAGGGTAGAATGCCCCGATAGCATTGCTGCCGCCGCCCAGGCATGCCAGCACATAGTCGGGTGTTTTCTTTCCCGTTTTTTCCTTCAGCTGATCGCTTATCTCGAGGCCAATAACCGACTGAAAGCGGGCTACCATGTCGGGATAGGGGTGGGGTCCCACCACCGACCCGATGATGTAATGGGTGTCGGCCGGATGGCTGATCCATTCCCTGATGGCTTCATTGGTGGCATCTTTCAGGGTTTGGCTACCGCTCACGGCGGGAACTACTTCCGCTCCCAGGAGTTTCATGCGCTCCACATTGGGTTTCTGGCGATGCATATCCACTTTTCCCATGAACACCGTGCACCCGATGCCGGCCAGGGCGCAGGCCGTGGCCACGGCCACTCCGTGCTGACCGGCTCCCGTTTCGGCGATAATGCGTTTTTTGTTCAGCCTTTTTGCCAGGAGGATCTGTCCGATGGTGTTGTTGATCTTGTGGGCACCGGTATGGGTCAGATCTTCCCGTTTCAGGTATACGGAAGCGCCGTGTTCTCCGGAAAGCTTCGGGGAATAGTACAACGGGGTGGGCCGGCCCACATAGTCACGGAGCAAAAGCCGGAATTCCTTTTTGAAATCGTTTGATTCAATAACCGGCAGGTAGTGTTTTCTCAATTCGGTGAGATTCGGGTAAAGCATTTCCGGAACGAACGCTCCTCCGAATTCCCCGTAATACCCCCTTTCATCTGGATGAATGCTGTTCATGATCTCGAATGGTATGAATGATGTTTTCTGTTAAGGCCACCGACTTGATGCCGGGCATTATTTCCAGCCTGCTGTTCAGGTCCACTCCGGCAAACATCGGATGTGTCAGCCGGAGGGCTTTACGTATGTTCTCACTACCGATGCCTCCGCTAAGCAGAAAAGGCACCGGCAGGTCGTACCGGCAAAGCAGGTCCCAGTTAAAACAGTGTCCGCTGCCTCCCCGGCCCCGGCTTTGGCTGTCGAACAGGAACATGGAACAGTGTTCATGCCATACTTTCAGCTGCCGGAATTCGAATCCTTCGCCCACCTGGAACGCTTTGATCACCTTTGCCCCGTTCTTTTTCAGTTTCCGGCATACTGCTACGCTTTCCTCCCCATGTAGTTGCAGGTAGTCCAGGCCGAATTTCTCCCTGGCCTGAAGCATCCGGTCTGTGGAGTCATTGACGAATACGCCTGCTTTCCCGATGGTGCATGGAAGACCGGTTGTTATTTCAGGGCTGAATTCCTTTCCTACATACCTGGGCGACGGGGGGTAGAATACAAATCCCATGATATCGGGGCCCAGGCCGGCGATTATCCGGATGTTTTCCGGATCTTTCATTCCGCATATCTTGATGATCATTCTGAAAGCAGTTTTATCAGTTCCCGGCATTTCCCGGCCGGATCACTGCTGTTCATGAAATAACTTCCGATGAGGAATCCCTGAAAACCGGCGGATCTAAGCATTTTTATTTTCTCTGCCGAATCCAGGCCGCTCTCGGCAATCCTGACCGGTCCGGGAGGCAACAGGGTTCCCAGTTCCATACATTGCCCGATATCTACTTTGAAATTGCCGAGATTCCTGTTGTTGATGCCTATCATGTCGACTGGGGCGGAGGAATATTTCCGGATCTTCTCCTTACTGTGCACCTCGAGCAATATCTCCATGCCCAGGTGCTGAGCTGTTCTGGTCAGGCTGTTCACCTGCCCGGGCGACAGAACCCGGGCGATGAGCAGTATCGCGTCGGCTCCCATGGCCCGTGATTCGTATAGTTGGTATTCATCAATTATGAAATCCTTTCGCAGAACAGGGCAGGGGTTTGATTTTTTTGCCACCTGAAAGTCACCGGGTTCTGCTCCGAAAAATTCTCTGTCGGTCAGAACCGAAAGGGCTGATGCTCCGGCCCATACGTAACCGGTGGTGATTTTATACGGGTCGGCATGCCGGTGTATCTCACCCTGTGAAGGGGATCTGCGCTTGAATTCGGCAATGATGCCGTGGCTTTCGGCACTGGTGAGATGTTCCTTCATGGAAAGGAGGTGTGTGTTGAAAAACGGTGACGTTTCCAGCAAACGGATGGGAACGAGTTCCTTTTGCTCGTATACTTCCCTGAGCTTATTCCTGACGATGCGGGTGAGAATGTTCATGACAGAGACCTGAGGCGGTTGAATGATTCCCGTGCTTTGAGTGCAAACAGCGATTCCCGTGCCTTTTCCATACATCGTTCCGGTTTAAGCTCAGGATAGAATGTGCGGATGGCTGCAGCTGCATTGGCCAGCACCACTCTGTTCTGGCTTTCTGTTCCTTCACCGTCGAGAACACGGGTAAAAATAGCCGCGGATTCTTCAATGCTGTTTCCCCCGTGAATAGCCCGGGCAGGCAGGTGGTCGAAACCGAAGTAATCAGGTCCGGCGATCATCTCTTCGTACCCGGTGATCATTTTAAATTCTCCGGTAAGGGATATTTCGTCGTATCCATCGAGCGAGTAAACGATGCTGTATTTCATGCCCGTTTCCTGGAAAAGGTAATGGTAAAGTCTGGCCAGTTCGAGGCCGAAGACACCTGTCATTTGCATAGCGGGACGTGCAGGATTCACCAGCGGGCCCAGCATATTGAAAAAGGTTTTCACGCCGAGCTGTTTCCGAACCGGGGCCACTTCTTTCATGGCCGGGTGAAACAGGGGGGCATGCATAAAACAGATGCCGGCTTTTTCGAGCTCCTTTTTCAGCCCGGATTCATTGTTGCTGAAGCGGATACCGAGGAATTCCAGCACATTCGATGACCCGGAAACCGACGATACCCCGTAGTTTCCGTGTTTGGCCACCGGGATCCCGGCCCCGGCCACCACAAAGGATGCCAGGGTGGAAATGTTAAAGGTGTTTTTCCCGTCACCTCCCGTTCCGCACAGGTCAATGATATCGTGAGTGCCCAGGTCGACCGGCACGCACAGTTCAAGCAATGCCTCCCGGAATCCTTTCAGCTCTTCCAGGGTGATGTTCCGCATGATGAAAGCGGTAAGGAATGAGGTCACCTGGTAGTGGTTGTACCGGCCGCCGGCCATGTTCACCAGAACGGTTCTGGCCTCTTCTCTGGTGAGGGTTTTGTGCCGGTACAGGTGTTCCAGTATCTCTTTCATACGTTCAGTGTTTTATCCAGTTGGTAAGCAGCTTTATTCCGTGCATGGTAAGAACCGATTCGGGATGGAACTGCAGTCCCCGTAAATCGTATGTTTGGTGACGCAGGGCCATCACCTGGTTGTTCTCATCCACTGCCAGGCACTCCAGCGAACCGGGCAGGGCGGGGGAAACCACCCATGAATGGTAATGGCCGATGCGGAATGTGCGGGGCAATCTTTCGAACAGGTAATCTTTTTTCTGTACGAAGAGGTTCGATGAAATTCCGTGCAGTGGATTGTCCATGTTTACCAGCCGCCCGCCGAAAGCTTCGGCAATGGCCTGGTGTCCGAGGCATACCCCCAGTATGCTTTTGTGCGGGGCATGCAGGCTGATGATCTCGGGCATCCTGCCCGCACCGGCCGGCACACCCGGACCGGGCGACAGAAGGATCTTATCGTAACGGTCTGCTTCACGGGGGATGATTTCATCGTTCTTTCTCACAGTGATGTTTGTTACCCCGATTTCATACATCATATGAACCAGGTTGTATACAAACGAATCGTAGTTATCAATGACCAGTACATTCATAATGGATCAGATTTTTCCGGCCATGTCCATGGCCTTTCTCAGCGCTGATAATTTGTTGTTCACTTCCTGCAGTTCGCTTTCAGGGCTTGAATTCACCACGATCCCGCTACCTGCCTGATACGTTAGTTCATTCCGGTAACTCAGGAACGAACGGATAAAGATGGCATGGTTCAATTCCCCGTTGAACCCGATAAACCCTATGGCCCCTCCGTAAATGCCCCGGCTTTCCGGTTCGTTTTCATCGATGATCTGCATGGCCCGGTATTTCGGTGCTCCGGAAAGGGTGCCGGCGGGATAGGTTTCCCCGAGAAGTTTCACCGGGTTGTATCCTTCCTCCAGTTCGGCGCTTACCCGCGATACCAGATGGATCACATGGGAATAGAACTCAACCTGTTTGAAGCTTTCAACCTGTACCTTTTTGCTGCTCCGGCTCAGGTCGTTGCGTGCAAGATCCACCAGCATGATATGCTCTGCGTTTTCCTTGGGATCGTTGCCCAGTTTGGCAGCCAGTTGGCGGTCTTTCTCTGCATTGCCTGTTCTGCGGTAAGTGCCGGCGATAGGGTTGATTACCGCTTTTCGGTTCAATATGGTCAGTTGCGCTTCCGGGGAAGATCCGAAAACCCTGAAATTGCCGTAGTCGAAATAGAAAAGGTAGGGTGAAGGGTTGATCGAGCGCAGGGCCCGGTATACATTGAATTCATCGCCCAGGAACTTCCTTTTAAACTTTCGTGAAAGCACAACCTGGAAAACATCGCCCAGCCGGCAGTGCCGGATGCCTTTTTCCACCATGGCCATAAAGTCCTTATCGCTCATATTGGTCTGTTCTTCGCTTTCTGGCCGGAAGCTGAAGGTAGGTACTGCCCGGTGGGCGATCATGTCGCTTACCGGCCCCAGGTTCGGTTCCTCTCCTTCTCTCAGTTGTTCGATGAGATACATTTCGTTGTTAAAGTGGTTGAAAACGATGAGATACCTGAAAACATGATACTGTATAAGAGGCATCGGGAAGCCGGCTGGTTTGAAACGAATGTCGGTGAACAGGGGAATGGCATTGTATGAAGTATAACCGAACAATCCGTGGGTGATGAACCCGTACGGCAACTTATCTGCCCGGAACTTCCGGCTGAAGGCATGCAGTTCATCGGCCACCCTGATCCGGTCGGTTTTTTGTTTTTCTTCCTTCCCGTCGGGGTAACGTATCCGGGTCTCCTCTCTTCCCGCAACGAAAGAGGCCACCGGTTGCAGGCATATATACGAATAGCTGTTTTCCCTGCTTTTGTAATCGGAACTTTCCAGCAGAAAACTATGCGGGTATTTATCGCGGATTTTGAGATACAATTCCACAGGAGTGTGGATATCGCTGAGGGTTTTGATGATGTTCGTTCGGTAAGTGTAAGTCATTGGTTCCGGTTTGCAGTTTAACATAAAAAAGCCCGCTGGATTCAGCGGGCTTTTTGTGGTTGTTTCGTTATAATCAAACATACATAATGGCGCTACCGTCTGAATCCGTTTGGGAAAACAGCGGGCCACCACCACATGCTATTGATCGTTGTTTGCTTCATAATATGCAACAAATATATAAGATAATTTCTTTTGTTCTCCGCTGATGGTAATTTTTTTTAGTTAGCTGGTACCGTTTGCGCCAGTCGTTCTCTTCATCCAGGGAATGATTTTTTTGCTTTTTCTTTTTGCTACAGATCCACAATTTCCACCCGACGGTTCCTGGCCCTTCCTTCTTCCGTGGCATTGCTTACCACAGGAGATGCCGGTCCCACACCGAAGGGTTTCAATTGTTTTTCGCTTACCTTATATTCACCGGTAATCTTATTCATCATATCGGTCAGAATTGCAACTGGAATAACAGAGAAAATCCAGAATGAATATTGCCTGTATCCGGTGTATACAGGTCGAAATTGAACTGAAAACCGGTGAACTCCGAAAAGGCATGGTTCATTCCCAGGGTGAGCTGGTAATCGCGGAAATTCATTTCCCGGTAACCCCACGATTGCCATCGGGTGAGGAACACATTGTTCTCCGATACCCGGTATCCGCCGGTAAAATAATACCCGCTGATAAATTCCGCCGTACCGGGGACTTCCTCTATTTCCACCCGTCCTGCCAGGTATTCGGCAGCCACCAGCAGCCGGAAGGTTTCCATTTTGATGTCACCGCCAAAAAGGGTGCGTTTACCCCGTAATAACGGCCCGTTGCTTCCTGAGCGTACACCGGGCGAATTGCCGTGCGAACCCTGGATGGCCAGCTGCAGGTCGCCGTATTCTCCTGGATTCAGTGTGTACTGTAACCGCCCGATGGCGTAGAATGCATGGTTATTGTTCAGAAGCTGGCGGTTCCCGTTGAAAATGCCCCCATAGTAATACAGTCCTCCTGTTTTCCCCTCGGCTGAAATTCCCAGTTCGCGTGACTGCACCAGTAGCCCGGTAATCCGTGCGCGTGTGATGAAATCGGTGGAGCCGGGATCGGGAATATAATCCAGTGTTTGCACCGGTTTTTGTATACCTGCCGTCAGGCGGAAGGCGTCGCTGGTGCGGTAACTCAGGTAGGCATCCAGCAGGGCAGGGGAAGGCGTCGTATTGAAAGAAATCCGGTAATCGAATTTATCATCCATGGTTCCATGGAAACTCAGGCGGGCGTTGTACACCTGGAAGGTTCGTCCTCCCTGGAAATTGTCTTTGCGGAGGGAGAAGCGGAAGCCGGTCTGTACCAGGGCATTGACCGTAAAGGCTTCATGCCGTATCAGGACGGGGACTTGACGGGTGGAGGTGGTATCATCCTTCGCCGGCCGGGCGGCCGGGATGTTGAATGCCAGTATGCCCACAGCTAAAATAATGCGCTTTGAAGCGGCTGTCAGGAACAAATGCTTCTTGATTTCCATAACGGGAAGGGATGGGGTTAATCGAGTGAAATGTACTGTAAATTTATTATTGGTTAGTTGTATAGATGTTTAGTTGGGGAGTTGGTGAGCGGGGTTGGCATTCTTCGTTATTCCGTCATGGCGGGCTTTTTTTGAAGTGGTTTTTACTTCAGGCATATTTCAGAAAGGGTTCGGAAAGATCAATTTCGGCCGCTTCATAACCACTTCTTTTTCCTGAAATAGGCGATCATGCCGGCAAAGATCAGGACAAAGACCGCCCATACGGCCGCGTAGCCGTATTTCCAGTCCAGCTCGGGCATGTAGGTAAAATTCATTCCGTAAATCCCGGCGATGAAGGTCAGGGGAATGAAAATGGTGGCCACAATGGTAAGGGTTTTCATCACCTGGTTCATGCGGTGGCTCTGTACTGAAAAGAACAGGTTTGCCAGGCTTTCCAGCGAAGCCAGCAGGCTGTCGCAGGTATCGAGCAGGGTAAGGCACAGGTCTTTGATCTCAAAGAAATACTTCACATGCCCTTTTTCAATAAACGGGGTATCTTCCCTTTCCACGGCCAGGGCAAATTCCTTCACAGGGATGATGACTTTCCGAATAAAATGAACTTCCTTCTTATTCTTTTCGATTTGTTCCAGAACGGCGGGTGAGGGTTCACTGTCTCCGCCGACCAGGTCGATACTCTCCACGGCCCTGTAGAATTGCTGGAGGGTTTTGAAATAATTGTCGAGTATGGCCTCCAGCATGGTGTATAGCAGGTAATCGGGCCCCCTTTCCCTGAGAAAGCCTTTGTTTTCCCTGAGCCGGTGCCTGAGGTGTTCGAAATGGTCGGCCACTCTTTCCTGAAAGGAGATCAGAAAATTGCTGCCGAACACGAAGCTGATCTGTTCCGTTTCCTGTTCGTTCCCCTTAGGCACGGTCGATTTGATGGTGAGGAAACTATACTCCTCAAATTCCTGAAATTTTGGTCGCTGGTTCACATCGAGTATGTCCTGAATCACCAGAGAGTGAATTCCCTGTTTCCGGCAGATGTCGGCTATGGCTTCCGTATCGCTTAACCCGTAGATGTTAAGCCAGAATTTTTGCCGGCCTTCCGTGAATTTTTCGATATCCCCGGGTTTCAGGTCTTTTTCCTCCCGGCATTCGGTTTCATCATAACGGAAGAGCTGGATGCATAGCTTTTCTGCCGGACGGGTGCCCGTGAACAGGAACTGGCCGGGATCGGTTTTTTTCCTGTTCAGAAGCCTGATGTTCCTGAGGTTTTTTCTGGCTTTCATGTCCGCAGGTTTGTTTTGACGATTCAAAATACTCATTATCGAGTAAAAAGTACAAAAAAAATCAGGTAATATCCCGTACTTATTTCTGGAAAAATATCCAGGCGATATTTCCTTCTCTCATTATGTTTCTTTCCAGCGCCGGTCCATTCCGCTGAAATGAAGGCAGGAAAATGATCACCACCTGTATGCCCGGCCGGGCTATCAGCAGGTTTGTTACGAAAACCTGATCGTAAAACATTCCCTGTTTCCGCCTCCTTTTTTTCTCCGGTTTTTTCCCCAACTTTATGCGCAAATTTAAAAACCGCATCTGATCATGTGGAAAAAACTGCCGCTTATCTGGAAAATCCTGATCGGAATGGTCCTTGGTGTGGGCTGGGGCCTCCTGGCTGTATTTACCGGACTTGAAAATTTTACCTACGATTGGATCCAGCCCTGGGGAACCATTTTTCTGAACCTGCTGAAGCTCATTGCGGTACCCCTTATTTTTATATCCCTGGTCAAAGGCATTTCCAGCCTTACCAATATCACCCGCCTGTCGAGGATGGGAATCAAAACCGTGTCCATCTATCTGGTAACCACTGTATTTGCTGTAGCAGTGGGATTGGTCCTGGTGAATATCATCCAGCCCGGGAATACCTTCCCGGAAGAGAAGAAACTGGCTTACCAGGAACAGTTTGGCGGTTCCATTACGGAAAAACAACTTCTGGCCGAACAGAAAAAAGAAGAATCGCCTCTGCAATTCCTGGTGGATATCGTTCCGGAAAATGTGCTGGCTGCAGCTACCGACAATGCCAGTATGTTGCAGGTGATCTTTTTTGCCATCCTGTTCGGACTGGCCCTGGTCACCCTGCCCCATAAAAAGGTAGAGGTGGTGAAGGACCTGTTCAGCGGATTGAACGATGTGATTCTGAAGATCGTTGATATGATCATGCTTACCGCCCCGTACGGGGTATTCGCCCTGATGGCCGCCCTGATCGTCGATTTTTCAGGAGATATCGACCTGTTTGCGGCCCTTGGACTGTATGCCCTTACGGTGATCATCGGATTGTTCTTTATGATCCTGCTGTTCTATCCCTCGCTGGTAAGACTGATCACAGGCATTCCCTACGGAAAATTTCTGCGGGGGATCCTGCCCGCCCAGCTGGTGGCCTTTTCCACCAGCTCCAGCGCCGCAACCCTGCCTGTGACCAAGGAACAGGTAGAAAATGAGCTCGGTGTATCCGAAGAAGTAAGCAGTTTCGTACTTCCCATAGGGGTGACCATCAACATGGACGGCACCAGTTGTTACCAGGCCGTGGCGGCTGTATTCATTGCCCAGGTGTTTGGGGTGGAGCTGAGCCTGTCTGCCCAGCTCACCATTGTGCTCACAGCCACCCTGGCTTCCATCGGGTCGCCGGGAATTCCGGGCGGGAGTATTGTAATGCTGATCATTGTGCTCTCATCGGTGGGCCTGCCGGTGGAAGGCCTGGCCCTGATTCTGGGTATCGACCGGCCCCTCGATATGCTGCGTACCGTAGTGAACATTACCGGCGATTCTTTCGTTTCAAGCCTGGTGGCCAAAAGCGAGGGGGAGCTGGTGTTTCCCCCACCCGAGCCCGCACCCGACCCGGGTAGTGAAATACTCTGAAAAACCGGCCCGAATATTTGAACTATCATAAAATAATTTTATATTTGATCATAAAATGACTGCCGGTCATTTCATGATCAGAACCTATGGGAATTCCCGAGCGAAAAGAAAGGGAGAAAGAACGGCGGCGTCAGGAGATCATCGATGCAGCCGAAAAAGTGTTTTTCCGCCAAGGCTTCGATCGCGCCTCGATGGACCAGGTGGCTGAAGAGGCCGAGCTTTCCAAAGGCACCTTATACCTTTACTTTAAGAGCAAGGAGGACCTGCACTGGGCCATTGCCGAACGGGGGATGCAGATACTGAAGGAATCGATCCGGCAGTCTGTGGTGGGAACAAAAACCGGAGCGGAAAAACTCATGGCCATCGGCCTGTGTTTTATCGGGTTTTCGGAGAAATACAGGGACTATTTCCTTTCCCTGCTCTTTTTCGAAGGGAAGAACCTGAAAAAGCTGAACCTGTCGCGTGATCAGATTTACGAAGCCTTTCACGGCGATTCACCGATCATGATTTTGCAGCAAACCATTGAAGAGGGGATGAGCGACGGGAGCATTCGTACCGGCCTGCCCGCGGCCTCCCTCACCCATACCCTGTGGGCGCAGACCCTGGGAGTGCTGCAGGTGATCCAGAACAAGAAGGAAGTGTTCGACCTGTTCGGCATCGACCGGAAATCGCTGATCCTCTCGCACATAGAAATCCTGAAAAACGGTCTGATCCAATGAACCGTTCCAGGCGGAAATACATGATGGCATGCACCTGCGTATTGCTGGCGGCGGCCGGAATGCATGCGGCAAACGGACAGGAAAAACTGCTGGAAGCGTATATCCGGGAAGGACTGGAAAGCAACCTGGCCCTGCAGCAGAAAGAAGCCGATTACCGGAAAAGCCTGCTGGCGCTGGATCAGGCGCGGAGCTATTTCTATCCCGCCCTTCGCCTGCAGGCCCGCTACACCCGGGCAGAAGGAGGACGTATCATCGATTTTCCGGTGGGTGATCTGCTGAATCCGGTGTATAACACCCTCAACCTGCTGACCGGCAGCGACCAGTTTCCGCAGATAGAAAACCAGTCGTTCCGCTTCTACCGGGAAAAAGAACACGAAACCAAACTGGAGCTGATCCAGCCCGTTATCCGTCCGGAAATTGCCTATCAGTACCGCATCAGCCGGAGCCTTTCCCGGGCGGCCCGGGCCGATGTGGAAACCTTCCGGCGCCGGCTGGTGGCCGATATCAAAACCGCCTGGTACGGCTACCGGAAAGCCCTGGGGATGGAAGCCCTGGTGGAAGAAACGCGGAACCTGCTGGAAGAGAACCTGCGGGTAAACCGTAAACTGCTTGAAAACCATAAGACTACAATTGATGCCGTATATCGCTGTGAGGCCGAACTGGCGGCGCTGGATCAGAAGGAAGCCGAAGTGGAAAAAGAGAAGCAAATGGCTGCCGGGTATTTCAATTTTCTGCTGAACCGCGAACCCGGTACGCCCATCGAAACCGGTACCCTGCCGGCCGTTTTTCCGGTGCTGACCCTGGAAGAATCGGCCGCACGGGCCCGGGAAGCCCGGGAGGAGATGGAGATGCTCGATCATTCGGTTACCGCTTCCCATCTGGCGGTGAAAATGCAACGGGCAAATGCTTTTCCAACGGTGACGGCCGTGGTGGATTACGGATTCCAGGGAGAAGAATACCGGTTTACCCGTGACGATGATTTTATGCTGGCTTCCCTGGTGCTTAGCTGGGACCTGTTCCGGGGGTTCGGGAACCGGGCCGGGATCAAACAGGCCCTGGTGGAGAAAGAAAAATGGGAAACCCGCCGCGAGGAAGCAGGGCGGGAAATTATGCTGGAAGCCGAACAGGCCTGGTACGAACTGGAAGCCGCCCGGAAAAGCCTGGAAGCTGCCCGCAGGCAAAAACTCAGCGCGGCAGAGGTTTTCAGGCAGATTGACCGCCGGTACCGCGAGGGAATTGCCTCACAGATCGAATGGATGGAAGCCCGCCACCGGCTTACCTCGGCCGGAGAAAACGTGGTGCAGGCCGAATTCGACCTGGCGGTGAGCTATGCCCGGTATGAACGGACTACGGCGTCTTATGTGTTTGATATAAAGTAAATACATTTTAATATACCATGAACCTTCGTTTCAGCCCTGTCACCTTTTTCACATGCTGCATTATGGGGATCATGATTACCGGATGCCGGCCAGCGGTTACCCCTTCCGGGGAAGAAACCCCCGTCAGGCTCAGGGTGACCATCCTTTCCGAACAGCCGGTGCATGAACCGGTCCGTGCCAGCGGAACCCTGGTATCCCGTCATGAAGTGAAGCTAAGCTTTAAAACAGGTGGTATAATAAGCAGTATATCAGTTGAAGAAGGTGATCAGGTAAGGAAAGGCGAACAGTTGGCTTCGCTGGATCTGTCGGAAATTGAGGCCGAAGTGCGAAAAGCCCGGGCGGCTCTTGATAAAGCCTGGCGTGATTACACCCGGGCGGGGAATCTTTACCGCGATACCGTGGCCACCCTGGAACAGTTCCAGAATGCCCGCACAGCCCTGGATGTAGCCCGGTCGAACCACGATATTGCCGAATTCAACCTGGAGCATTCGGTGATCAGAGCCCCTGCCGATGGGAAAGTGTTAAAGAAGCTTACCGAACCGGGAGAGATCGTGGCTCCGGGCATGCCGGTGTTCGTGTTCGCCTCGACGGAAAGCGAATGGGTGGTGAGAGCGGCCGTGGCCGACCGCGATATTGTGCGGCTGGAAGCAGGCGATTCGGCGAGGCTGCATTTCGATGCCTTTCCCGGCGAAGGATTTGCAGGATGGGTGGTGGAGAAAGGAACCGCCGCCGATCCGTATACCGGCACGTACGAGGTGGAAATCGGCATGCAACGGCCGCCGCAGAACCTGGTATCGGGACTGGTAGCGCGGGCCGAGATTTACCCCGGTGAACCCGAAAACCGGATCATCATTCCCGAAAGTGCGTTGACAGAGGGTGATGGGATGGAGGGAATGGTTGCTGTGATCAGGAACGGCCGTCCGGTGAAATGCCGCATCGTGCTGGAAAGCATAACCGACCAGGGGCTGGTGGTGAAGGAAGGATTGCAGCCGGGGGATACGCTGGTGAGCGAAGGAGCCGGTTTTCTGCTGCCCGGCAGCCGTTTTGAAATGGAATTTGACAGGGAATAAGTTTGTAACCGATACCAATGTCTGCCTGTATGAACCTTCCCGCATGGTCAATACGGAATTATCAGTTCACCCTGGTGGTGTTTGCCGGACTGATTGTTATGGGGATCACTTCCTTCTTTACCATGCCCCGCACAGAAGATCCCCCTCTGAATCTCCCCGGGGCCAGTGTGTTTGTGGTGTACCCCGGCGCCAATCCCGCTGATCTGGAAGAGCTGGTAGTCCATCCCATTGAGGAGGCCCTGAACGAACTGAACGATATCAAACGGGTGGAAACCAGCATAGGCAACGGACTGGCGGTGACTTCCGTTGAATTCCATTTCGGCACCGATGAAGACCGCAAATACGATGAAGTGGTGCGGCAGGTGAACGGTGTGCGCGACGAACTTCCTGAAGAGATATACAGTATGGAAACCTACCACTGGTCCAGTTCCGACGTGGTGATCATGCAGTTGGCCCTGGTTTCCGAAGAAGCGGGCTATCCCGCCCTGCAGAAACTGGCGGAAGATCTGAAAAAAGAACTCGACCGGGTGCCGGGGGTGATGCGTACCGAGATCCTGGCAGTACCTGGTCAGGAGGTCCGCATCAGCCTCGATATGGAGAAAATGGCCCGGATGAACATTCCCCTTGACCGGGTGGCCGGGGCTCTGGCAGGTAACAATGCCCAGATCCCTGCCGGAAGCATCCGGGCCGGGGATGTGAGCTTCAATGTAAAAACCAGCGGGAGGTACCACACCCTGGATGAAATCAGGCATACGGTGGTGGGTTCCTATATGGGTCGCAACGTTGTGATCGGGCATATTGCCACGGTGGGCTATGCCTGTGAAGACAACAACTACCTGGCCCGGTTCAACGGCAGGAAGTGTATTTTTATGACGGTCAAGCAGAAAGAAGACTACAACGTGATGAATATCACCGAAGATCTGAGGGAACAGGCCGGAATTTTCAGGGAAAGCCTGCCGCCGGGAGTGGAATTGGAGATGGTTTTCGATCAGAGCGACAGTGTGCGCACCCGGGTGAACGGCTTTCTGGAGAACCTGGCCGGCGGGATCCTGCTGGTGGGGATCCTTATTTTCCTTTCCCTGGGCTGGAGAGCTTCCCTGGTGGTGATCATGGCCATTCCTTTTTCCATTTTCATCGGGCTGGGGTGGGTTGACCTGGCCGGGTACGGTTTACAGCAGATCACCATTGCCGCACTGGTCATTGCCCTGGGATTGCTGGTAGACAATTCCATTGTGGTTACCGAGAATATCGAGCGTTTCCATGCCCTGGGGTTCCGGGGCGAGGAAGCCGCCGTGAAAGGAACCACTCAGCTGGCCTGGCCGGTGGTCAGCGCCACGGCCACCACCATGTGTGCTTTCATACCCATCATCCTGATGCCCGATAAAGCCGGGAAATTCATCCAGAGCCTGCCCGTGACAGTTATCTTCACACTCACCGCCTCGCTGTTGATGGCCCTTACCCTGACACCCTACCTGGGAAAAGTGTTCCTGCGGCCATCGCGCAGGGGGACGGATGCCAGGGGATTCAAAAAACTGATCCGGCGGGTGGTGGAAGGACCGTACCGGAAAAGTCTGGCTTTTTCCCTGCGGCATGCCTGGCTGGTGGTGGTGCTTTCCCTGCTGGCGCTGGGAGCGGCTGGATGGCTGTTCTACGCCGAAGTAGGACGCAGCTTCTTTCCCAAGGCCGAGAAACCCCAGTTCATGATCCGGGTGAACGCTTCCGAAAGCTCTTCCCTGCAGGCAACCGACCGCCTGGCCCGGCAAGTCGAGGCCATTCTTGACACCCTTCCCGGTGTAAAACGGTATGCCACGAATATAGGACACGGAAATCCGCGGATCTACTACAACATCTTTCCCCGGCAGTTCGACCGCAGTTATGCGGAAATTTATGTGGAACTGCATGAATATGAAACAGAACGCTTCGATCACCTGGTGGCCCGTCTGCGTGCCGTCTTCGGCCGGATTCCCGGAGCCCGGATCAACATCAAGGAACTGGAACAGGGAGCTCCCATTGAAGCCCCGCTCACCCTGAAGATCATGGGAAAAAACCTGGAAACCCTGCGTACCCTGGCCGCTGAGGTGGAAACCGCCCTGCGGTCCACTCCCGGTGCGGTAAATGTGGAAAACCACAGCAGCCGGCAGGGAATGGATCTGTATTTCAGCATTAACCGGGAAAAAGCCGGAATGTACGGCATTCCCGTTGGGCAGATCGATATGACCATCCGTACGGCCATTGCCGGGACTGAAGTCACTTCGTACCGTACGGATGAGGGCAGGGAATACCCTGTTGTCATGCGCATGCCTGCAGGTGATTCCATCGCCCTGAGTCATCTTGACCGCATACATATCCCCACGGCCACCGGCCGGCAGGTGCCCCTCAGGCAACTGGCTTCCTATGAGCTAAGGCGGGCTCCGGGGGTGATCAGCCATACCGGTCTGGAGCGCTGCGCCACCCTCACGGCCGATATCGAGAAAGGGTATTCCCTCGACCAGGTGATTGCAGGTCTGGAAGAGAAACTGGAAAAATTTCGCTGGCCTGCCGGGTATACCTACAAATATACCGGTGAGCTGGAAAGCCGCCAGGAAAGCTTTGCAGGCATAGCCCGGGCCAGCCTGCTGGCCGTTCTGGCTATTCTGGCCATCCTGGTGCTGCAGTTCCGTTCATTTACCCGCCCGTTCATTATTTTTGCGGCACTGCCCCTGGCGTTTATCGGCGCCTGTCTGGGACTTTACCTTACCGGGAACAGCTTTTCCTTCACCGCCGGGATCGGTTTTATCAGTCTGATCGGGATTGTGGTGAACAACAGCATTTTGCTGGTGGATTACACTACCCTGCTCAGCGCTGAAGGAAAAGGACTGAAACAGGCCATCATGGAAGCCGGCGAGACCCGTTTCCGTCCCATTGTGCTTACCACCCTCACCACGGTGGGAGGGCTGCTGCCCCTTACCCTGCGGGGCGGCACGTTGTGGGCTCCCATGGGGTGGACCATTATCGGAGGATTGCTGGTGTCTACCTTTCTCACTCTGATCGTGGTGCCGGTGTTGTATTTCTTGTTTGCCCGTCTTGACCGGCAGTTGGATTTATTACCGGCCGGTTGAAAGGAAAAAGCTGAAAAAAGACAGGTTTCCCGCACATTTTGCTATTTTTAACCCGTATTTGAACGAAAAAACATTCCGACACCTGATGATGAACATATATCTGTTGCTGCTTTTCCTTATTCCATTCCATAGTAACATAGTCCGGGCCGATGAGCCCGTGGAGCTTCCCGCCGCGGAGGTGATGGACCGGGTGATTGACCGCATCGAGCGGTCGTATGCTGTGGAACTGTATATGTCATCCGCTTTCCGCGAGGGGAAAGAAATGAGAACCCGCAAAGGTTTTCTGCGCATGAAGAAAGACCCCCTGCAAATTTATTTCCGGCAGGACCATCCTGACGAAGGCGTGGAGCTGCTGTACCGGGAAGGCAGTAACGCCAACAAAGTACTGGTATGGCCCAATGATTTTCCCTGGGTGAACCTGAAGCTTGATCCCCAGGGGAGCCTGATCAGAAAAAACAGCAACCATTCCATTTTCGATGCCGGGTACTGGTACCTGGGCGATATGATCGGACACATCCTTCGCACCGGCGCCGGCAACCCCGTACTCCGGAACGAAGGTCCGGCCGGGGCCGGGGGCCAGCACCTGCTGAAACTGACCATGGAGCTGCCCGGGTTCGGTTTCGAAGACTATACCGTGCAGGAAGGGGAGGACCTGATTTCCATAGCCACAAGGCTGAAAGTACCGGAATATATGATCCTGCAGCGGAATCCTGGCATAGACCACCTGTGGGATGTTGAACCGGGCCAGACCATCCGGGTGCCCACCTGCTACGCTTCCCGCATGGTGCTGCTGATCGACACCCGGCTGATGCTTCCCGTGAAGATCGATATATACGACGACCGCGGATTGTTCGAAAGCTATTCCTACCGGAACATCCGCCTGGATCCCGGTTTTACCGAACAAACCTTCAGCGCCGACAATCCGGAATACGGGTTTTAACACCTGAATGATTGAATTCCCCCTTCGCCACAGGGCGGCGAACGAAACCGGCCTGCGGGAGGAAGAAATTCAGTTTCTTCAAACTTCTCCCTGCTAAGTGTCTCGATGAAACAGATGGTTATTCTTTCTATTATCATCAGACTGCATTTAGTAAGCCATGTTCCAGGCTTTCCAAGCATTTCATAAAAAGAATTGGCCTCTGAGTCTTTTAGTCCCAGGGTTTCTGAGCCACCTGGCTTCATTCTATTCATGACACCCGCAACCTCCATTACCCCATTGCTCAATTACCCCATTACACCTGCCAGAGCCGAACAGCGGCAAACTGTTTGCAACATTCCATGGGAAAATATTTATGAATCCGCACGTCACGATGACTTCCTGGCAAAAAACACGAAACAAGTTAAAATTCTCTGCAAACACAATTCTGGATCAGTCCACCGGAAGTCCCAAAGGGCAGGAGGGAGTTGTTTTCGAAATACCTGTTTGGATCCATGCAAAAAAGTTTGCATCGGCAGGAATATTGTCATAAATATATTCTGTAAATTTACATAAGTAAATTATGAAATACACAAATGTAAATTCTCACATGCAAATACAATAAATAAAACTTTATTTAGTATTATTGTAAAACATCCTGGGTAAACCCAAATTACCATTGTGTTGTATTTACCATATATTAATGTATACCAGTATTTAATAACACTTACTTAAATAAATAATATAAATAAATAAGCGATCATCACACCAGTTTTGTGTAAAATACAGGCTGTAATTATCATAACATGCATTACACCAGATATATATTAATATTATTTGAATTATATATTAAGGTGGTAACTTTTCCAGCCGATATTTCCTGTTCAGGTGCGTACAATTGCCAATAAAAAAAGAATGTAATAACCGGTTGCAAATGAATCGGAGCGATGAAAGGAATCCAATTTACGGATTGCGGATGTTACAAATGTAAACAGTCAGAAAAGGCAAAATAGTTACACATGTAAACCATAAAAGTATTACATTTGTAAACACCAAAAAACCATGCAAAACAGACTACAGAAAATACTGGAAGACAAAAACCTGAGTCCGACCGGACTGGCCCGGTTAATCGGAGTACAGCCTTCTACCATTTCACATATCCTTTCCGGAAGGAACAAGCCGGGGTTTGATTTTCTACATGCCCTGTTAAAAGCTTTTCCGGATATCAGCGCCGCATGGATGATTACCGGACAGGGACCTGTTTACACAAGTCAAATAAGCGTTTCTGAGACGACAGATGTAACAACGAAGGAAGAACCCCGGCTTTTTGGCGAAAACGCCTCAGAAACGCTTAAAAGGCCAGAAAAAGGGGTGGAAAGTTCTCCGTTGCCTGCCTATGGTAAGGAAAAGAATCATGTGCGAAAGGTGAAGCGGATTGTGCTGTATTACGATGATCATTCGTACGAGGAGTTTTTTCCTGAGTAAACCGGGGTGATCGGAAATTTTATCACTTTTTATTCACAGAAGGCATACCGGCCCTGGAATGTTCTGTATATTTGTGTTGCCGGCCATACTCCCGGCACAGGGCTCATGAAAAAACGCATCATCGATCTGGAAGTCATTGAAAACCGCACGGTAAACGGGGAATATTTCGTCCTGGTGCTTTCTCCCGGGAAGGAGGATCCGGGTTTTCTTCCGGGAAATTTCGCCGAGTTCCGGATTGACGGGTCGCCGGATACCTTTCTGAGGCGGCCGATCTCGATCTGTGATGTGGATCCGCATACCGGCAACCTGCATTTCCTGATCCGCCGCGTGGGAGAAGGAACCCGCCGGCTGGGTGAGACCCGGCCGGGGGAGGTTCTGAACCTGATCTACCCCCTGGGGAATTCTTTTTCCATGCCCGCGGGCAAAGATGTGTTGCTGGTTGGCGGGGGCGTGGGGGTGGCGCCTTTGCTTTACCTGGGCAGGGTGCTGCGGCGGGAAGGTTACAGTCCGGTGTTTCTGCTGGGCTATCGTACGCGTTCGCTGATTGTTGACCGGAAACGTTTTGAGGCTTTCGGTCCTGTGTTTATCACTACCGACGACGGAACGGAAGGAGCGGAGGGACCGGTGACTGCTCATCCCCTGTGGCTATCCCGGGATTTCTCTTATTCCATGATCTATACCTGCGGTCCGGTTGCCATGATGAAAGCCGTGGCGGCCCTGGCCCGGGAAAGGGCAGTACCCTGCGAGGCTTCGCTGGAAAACACCATGGCTTGCGGTTTCGGGGCGTGCCTGTGCTGTGTGCAGAAAACCCGGAAGGGGAACCGGCTGGTGTGTACCGACGGACCGGTTTTTAATACGGAGGACCTGGTATGGTGAACATGAGGGTCAATATTGCCGGAATGCTCTGGAAAAACCCGGTATCGGGGGCTTCGGGCTGCTTCGGTTTCGGTGAGGAATTCGACGATTTTATCGATGTGAACCGCCTGGGGGCGGTGTTTGTGAAGGGAACCACCGGAACCCCCCGCGAGGGCAATCCGTATCCCCGCATGGCGGAAACGCCTTCGGGAATGCTCAACTCGGTGGGATTGCAGAATCCGGGTGTGGATCGTTTCATCGAACAGATCTATCCCCGCATCAGCGGATACAACACGCATATCATTGTGAATGTGAACGGGTCGACGGTGGATGAGTATGTGGAGGTGGCGGAAAAGATCAACGAGCTGGATCGTGTGCCGGCTATCGAGCTGAATATCTCCTGCCCGAATGTGAAACAGGGGGGCATGGTGTTCGGCACACACTGCCCTTCGGCTGTGGCGGTGACGGAAGCTGTGCGGAAGGTGTATCATAAGGTGCTGATCGTGAAGCTTTCACCCAATGTTACTTCCATCGTTGAATTTGCCCGGGCGGTGGAGGGGGCGGGGGCCGATGCGATTTCGCTGATCAATACTTTGCTGGGAATGGCCGTGGATGCGGAAAAACGCCGGCCGGTGCTGTCGACGGTAACGGGCGGCTTGTCCGGGCCTGCCGTTAAGCCTGTGGCCTTGCGTATGGTATGGCAGTGTTACCGGGCGGTGAAGGTGCCTCTCATTGGCATGGGGGGCATCCGGAATGCCACCGACGCCATCGAATTCATGCTGGCGGGGGCTTCGGCGGTGCAGGTGGGTACGGCCAATTTCGTTGAACCGCGCGTTACCGTGCAGATCCTGGAGGAGATGGAAACCTGGGCCGCCGAACATGGGGTGAAGGATATCTCGGAACTGACCGGGGCGCTGGAATAGTGATGGTTAGGTGACTGGGTGACTGAGTCAGTGGTGGAGTGATGGAAGGAGGAACCATGGGAGGGGCGGGAACGGTGAGTTTGTAAAAAGTTTGCATGGAAGATTTTTCCTGGTGCTTATATAACGCCTTATTTATCTGTATATATACGTATTTAGCTACATAGTTTATTGCCTTTTCTCTCATAATGGATAGCGGGGAATTGACCGGAGTATTTTTTGGGAGAGATAAAACAGGTTTGCAGGAACCGGCCGGGAAGAGGAAATGGTTCATGCATATTGAATAATCCCCTGGTATCTGGAGGAAAAAAAGGCCGCTGCTGCGCGGCCTTCGGAAAAGGGACTAACTTCCTGACCGGGGAGTGTTTTCTACCTGCATTTGATCATTTTCCGGAATACCGAACAGGTTCCGGTACTTAGCTTCAGGATGTATGTCCCGTGAGGAATCCCTGAGGCATCCCAGCTAACCACGTGCCGGCCTTCCGGCAACGGTTCATTCAGTAACATTCCCACACGCCTGCCTGTCAGATCGAATATTTCAACCCGCACCAGGGTGTAGCCTGCCGTGGTGAAGGCAATTTCTGTTTCGTTACCGAAGGGATTGGGAAAATTCTGATCCAGACTGAAACCTTCTGCCACATGCGATTCCACCCGGGTGGCGGTGAGGATGGGGCCGCCGGGTTCGGGTATCACTCCGTTGGCTGATGCATCATCGTCTCCCCGCAATCCGTCGTTCAGATACAGGAATACGGTATCTCCACTGATCACGGCCCCCGTGGTGCCGTCGTAATCGAACTCATACCAGTGTGTGCTTTCGCCCGGTGTAGCTCCGTATTTGAAGTAGGTGTTTACACCAGGACCGTTATGGAGCAGAAGGGTGGCCACGGTATGGCTTCCCGGTGTGAGTCCGGAAATGGTATTACGGAAGAAGCCGTACGGATAGGTATCTGCCTCGGGCGAGCCGGCGGCATCCGGACCGGGATTGCCGGTTGCCTGCACATTCTCAAGACTCACCGAATCGGGCACGGCCAGGGTTACATACTGCTGGCCGTTGAATGTACTGAACGATGCCACATGGGCTTGCTGATGATCGGCTTGCCCGTCGGAATTCCCGTCGTAATCAGGATCATCGCCATTCTCTCCCTTTTCTTCCGTGTCTCCTATGCCATCCAGATCCTCATCGGCAAATACGCCCGGGTATCCGTTTTTATCGATCCGCTGGGCGTAAATATCGTAATGTTCTCCGTTCCGTTTGTCCGCCCAAACAACGATCGCCCCCTGGTTGCCGTCGCATGCCAGGTCGGGCGCTTCCTGGTATCCGGTGGCGGTGCATACGGCCGTTCCGTTTGCATTCCATAAAGCCTGGCCCGAAGCATTCAGCCGCTGTGCGTAGATATCTCCCTGCCCGTCGTCCCGTGCGTCGACCCAGGCAAGGATCACACCCCCGGCCTGGTCGGAAACGGCCACCGGCTGATTCTGGTTACCGGCTGCCGGGCAGGCTGCCACTCCGTTGCTTTCCCACAGCATCTCGCCCGAGGCATTGACCCGCTGGGCATAGATATCGGCATTTCCACTGCGCAGGTCCTGCCACACCATAATGGCTCCTCCGGCACCGTCGCTCACGATACGGGGCATCTGCTGATCGGAAGCGGCGCTGCATACCGGTATCCCGTTTTCGTTCCACACCGGCTCGCCGGTATCATTGATCCGCTGTGCATAGATGTCTGCATTTCCGGCCCTGGCATCCTGCCAGGCAATGATGGCCCCGCCGGCGCCATCGCTTGTGATGACCGGAGATTCCTGGAAAGAGGCCGACAGGCACACCGCCACGCCGCCGGCAGTCCACTGCACCGACCCTTCCGCGCTAATTTTCTGTGCGTAAATATCCAGCGTCCCCATACCCTGGCGACTGTCGCTCCAGGTGATAATGGCCCCGTTGTTCCCGTCGCCTGTCAGCTCGGGGTTCGACTGGCTTTCTGCTGCCACGCATATTTCTTCTCCGTTTTCAGTCCACTGAACAGCCCCTTCTGAATCAACCCGTTGTGCGTAGATGTCGGTGGAACCGGGTGTGCCGGGTAAATGCGCCCAGGTGAGAATTGCCCCCCCCGCACCGTCGCTGATCATCCGGTGGAATGATTCAGTTCCCGTTGCATCGGAGACGGTGACATCGTTTGCTGCCCACAGGCGTTCCCCGCCGGAACTGACTTTTTGTGCGAGAATGTCGTAATTGTAAAGGGATAGCGGCGACCGTCCCCAGGCTATGACGGCCCCGCCATCCCCATCCTCCGCCATAACGGGGCTGAACTGCCCTTTATTGAGTGCGGCGGCATTGACTTGTTTCCCGTTGGCCGTCCACAGGGTTGTCCCTTCCTGATCCAGCCTCTGGACAAGGATTTCTCCTCCGTATATGGAGCTGGTATACCGGTAATCGCGCCAGGCAATGATCGCTCCACCGTTTCCGTCGGATACAACCGAGGGCTCTCTCTGGTCTTTTTCCGCCCGGGCCACCGGGGTATTGAACCCGGTATCACCGGTCCACTGTGCCCGGGTGTGCAGCGGCAGCAGGCCGGGCAGAAGCAAACAGAGTGCAAAACGGACTGTTCTTTTCATGGATTTGTTTGTTAGATGGCACTAATTTTTCTGTTTTATCTGTCCGGCATTACCCTGCCTTATCATTGTTCCACGGCGCCGGCAGTTTTCAGGATTTCAACCATGTCGGTATACCCGGCCTCACGGGCAATGGACAGGGGGGTTTTTCCGTTAGCTGCGCGGGCATTTACATTGGCTCCGTGTCTGATCAGCAACCTGACCAGTTCTTCGTGATGATCTTCCACGGCCCAGAAGAGGGGAGTATACCCCCCGTAATAATCCGTGGTGTTTACTTCATCTACTTCAGCCCCCCGGGATATAAGGAATTCGGCCAGTCCGGCAGGTACACGGCCGGTGATAATACCCATCACGCAATTGGTAAGCACTCCCGTGCCGTTCACCGACCGCGTGCTGATATCGGCACCTTTTTCCAGAAGCTGTTCGGTCATTTCCCGTGAATTCATAGCCGCCACCATCAGGGCCGTGGCTCCGTTGTTTCCGCGGACCGTAATATCGGCGCCTGCTTCCAGCAGGATTTTTGCCATTTCGGTGTGCGACTGGTTCAGGGCCTGCATAAGGGGACTGTAGCCGTATATTTTGTCACGGTGATTGATGTTGGCTCCGGCATCGATCAGCATCCTGACCATACCCGGATGGTTGGCGGTAATGGCCAGGCTCAGCGGGGTGTATCCCATCATGTCGTCCTGCACATTCACGTCGGCTCCTTCGGCAATGAACTTTTTCACCGCCAGGGTATCTCCAGTCCTGACCAGGGAGAGCAAATCCGGTTCCTGGGGGATCACGGCGGCGGAGGTACTCCAACCGATGAACCCTGTCAGGAACCAGATGATCCATCGGTTACCCGGGGATTTTTTCATGATTCTTTTTTACCTTAAAATTTAAAAGCCACACCGATGTTCAGCCAGGCAATGCCGTATCCCAGCTCGGCCATGGCAGCCAGGTTGTCGCTGAAGTAGTACCGGGCCCCGAGGAACCACGATCCGGCCAGTCCGCCGGAAGCCTCGGAATAATTGTAGCCCGGAATGGGGGTTCCGTATTCCGAAGCCGATACAATGCTGATACCCAGCAAAATGCCTGTATAGGTATCCAGCTTGTCGATGAAGGGATAATGAAAATTTCCCCGGGCACCGAGGATGATGTCGGTGTATTTCCACCCCCAGTCCATGTATTCCCATTTATAGGAAGAGAAGCCCAGGTACGGGCCCACTCCGATGGATCCTTTGCCTTCAATGAGTTCGTCAAGCATTCCGATCTCGAACGAAGCCGATACCGGGGGTATCTGGCCTGTGTAAAATCCTCCGGTGTAAAGGGTGGAACCGAGTCCCAGACTGAAATTCAATACTTTGTCGCCTTTGACAAAAGTGGGATCCTGTGCAGAAAGTTGTGCCAGTGCAAAAACAGTAATGACTGTAAGAAGGAATGATCTTTTCATGGTTTTTGAATTATTCGGTTAATAAATTATGGTTAAGTAGTTATGATTTAAATAGATAAGGATCAATAGAATCCTGGTTTTATGCGGATTATCCGGTGCTCGGTACCTGCCGTAAAATATTCATTCCGGGCACAGGCGGTTTATTTCCTGCCGGGTAAATCGATGTATGGATTTTCCAGGGTAATGTCCATATTAAAGGAGCCGCCATCCACCGGTTCATCGATCGCCACGTGGTACCCGTTTCCCTCGTTCAGCACTACCTGCCTTGAATCTCCTCCAACCAGAGGCACTTCATAGGTAAAGTCGGGGCAAATGGTGGTGAGGATAGCCATCTGCTGGAGGTTAAGGGTGAGGGTATAGGTGTAATTCGCGTCGCGTGTTCCTGATACGTTCACCGTGGTGGTTCCGCTGATCACCCCATAGCATGTTTCCCCTTCCACCGAACCGCTCACGGAAAGGGTGCCGTTTCCCTGCACCTGTGCTGTGTTTTCGCTGCTCTGTGAAAGGGTGATGGGCACCACTCCGTCTGTACTGACCACCATTTCGCCCCCTTCAATAACCAACTCGGAGGTAATGTTCAAATAAGAACTGCAGTTGATCAGCATTTCCTCGAACCGCTGACTCAGACGGTTGTATGCGCTGCTTCCCTCGCATCCCAGGAGCATCATGTTTTGCATCATTTCGGCAATGGTGTGCGAATAATCCATGTCGCACGGGTCTTCGGGTTTACACTGGTCCAGCACCTCATTCACTCCCTTGCTCATCACGTTTTCGCAGAGGAGTTCCACTTCTTCCTCAAAGGTATTCTGGCCGGGTTCCAGATTATCGTAATATCCCAGCAGCATGCGCATTTCAAAAAATTTAAGAAAGGCGGCCGTGGTTTCTTTCCAGTCGTCCCAGATGGCCTTGTGGATGCGTGTATCGCACTCGATGTTTTTCCGGCCCGGGGTGATCCCTTCCCAGGAAATACCCATGGCCGTTACCAGCCGGTCGATCTGGGTGTTTATCTGATCCAGGCTCATCCTGCCTTCGGCGAAATCGCCCGAAAATACCGTGGTAGCCGTAACGGTGCCGTTGCCGGCCGAACAGGAATGATCCCCCAGGGGGAGGAGCCAGTTGTCGGAGCGCACCCGGTACAGGGTCACTTTTTCGATCTCATTTACGGCAGAATGGTATTCCACGGTGATTTCCACCGGTTTGTAGAGGTTGAGGCCGGCAGGGTAAATCCCGAATACCGGCAGCCTGCGTTCTTCAATGGGCAGGTTGCGGTCGTTTGCTGCAACCGACAGCGTTACGTGCATGGTTTCCGTCAGCGCTCCTTCAGGAAAAGTTACGCTAATGTTGTTTCCCAGTTCATCGCTGATCTGCAAACTGCCGCCTTCGGGCGGGATATCGGCCGAGGCGGACAGGTCATGATCGCCCGGCGGATCGGATTTTTCCGAGCAGCCTTTGATCAGGAATACGGAAAGCAGAATGAAGACCAGGAAGGCGATGTGCCCGTTTGTCTTACGATAAAACAGCAAACGGGATTGCCGGAAAGCATTCCCGGAGCGTTTTGGCAAATTGTGAGAATGATTCATGGGAATAGAAATGAGTGTTAATAAGATGAGCCGGATTGGGATTGACTGCAACCCGGTTTAATTGGTTTTTACAAACTCCACCCGGCGGTTACTGGCTTTTCCTTCAGGAGTATCGTTCGGTGCTACGGGTTTGCTTTCTCCGAATCCTTTGCTGGTCAGCCGGTTGGGATCGATGCCCATGGAAACAAGCCGGTTCATCACTGTTTTGGCCCGTTCTTCCGACAGTTTCTGGTTCGTGTCAAAATCGCCGTCGCTGTCGGTGTGTCCTTCAATGCTTACATTTATTTCCGGGTGTTCTTTCAGCATGGTACAGATTTCATTCATCACGCCCATGGATTCCGGTCGCAGGCTGGCCTTGCCGGTATCAAAACGTATCCCGTTAGTAACAATTTTGCCGTTCTGCAGAAAACGGTCGTAATACTTAACTCCGCCTTCTGCTATACGTATGTTTTTTACAAAATAGGGGTTGTCATTGCTGGCATGATAGGTATACAGGGTAAGGCCTGTTGGATCGAATTCCAGATGCGGTATGTTGATAAGCCGGGTTTCATCCATGTAGGCTTTCAGTTTGCCGGAGGTATAAGCGATTGAAACATGAAACCACCTTGCCTTATTTGTCAGGCTTTCATCAGGATGTTGGCTTCTTGCCTGACCGAACTGGTACTGTTTTTCCTCAACTCTTAGATATGACCATCCGGTAGAGCTGGGGTCTTTCTGGTTTTTCCTGTCGTACAGGTATATCTCAAACCATCCTTTTGCCGCGTGATACAGATCCAACTCTATGGTAAATACATCGGGCAGGTAATCCCGTTCCGGGTTTTTGACATAGGGAATGATTGAAGGGGCGCCATCCCTGAACATAATGACATTTTCCCCTCCGAAAACGGCCACTTCCGTGTTTCCCCGAACCAGGTCCCATCGCGAGGGGAACTCTCCGTTCTCTTCCCCGGTCAGGTTATCTTCGAAGATGATATGATCGCCCGGTACGAAATCGTATTTGCTCCAGCTAAGGGTGAGGGCCTCTTCCGGACTTTCCTGGCCAGCCGGACCGGTGGCAGGAGATTTTCCGGCTGCTTCCTCTTTTGTGGCATCTGATCCTGTTTTCTCTTCCGTTTCTTCTTCTTCTCCTTCCACGGCGGCTTTGACGCCTTTTTCCAGTTCGTCGAAGCCTTTCTTCACCGCTTTGTTGGTTTTTTCGTTGGCACGGCGGTTGGCTTCTTTGTTGATCTTTTTCTTCAGGTTGATTTTCACCTGTGCTGATCCGTCTGTCGTTGCCAGGGTGAACAGAAGGATCAGGATTCCGTAAAAAACTGAATTTTTCATGATGGAACAGGTTTTAATTCCGGCAATAAGATACAACCGGAATGGTTGCCGGTAAAGGACCAATGAGCGGGCAGGGGGTATGAATGAGAATTTGCCTGAAAAGAATGAGAATCGGAATCGATGCGTTCCGGGAAGGGAGGATCGTTACCGGTACAGGAACCGTTTGATTTCCTCCAGCACTTTTTTCCGAAGGCTCTGTGAAACGGGAACGGAAGTGCCGTCTTTCAGCACCAGGTATCCACCGTCTCTTTTCACGAATTTATCCACATAAGCCAGGTTGACCAGGTGAGACTGGTGCACGCGGACCATGCCCGATCCCGAAAGGAGCTCGTCGTATTCCTTGATGGTTTTCGAAACCATGATGCGTTTTCCGCTGCTGAGCCGGAAGGTGGTGTAGTTGCTGTCGGCCTCGGCCCGTATGATGTTTTTTACCTCCACCACATGCAGGTCATCGGCCGTGGGCAGGATGATACGTTTCAGTTCCTTGCGGCTGTTCAGGTTTTCGGCAAGGGTTTCCAGCTTTAGTTTTTCTGTCCGGCCATCGATCACCCGGAGGGCTTTTTCCACTGCCTGCCGGAACTCATCAGGATCGACGGGTTTCAGGATATAATCCACCGCGCTCACCTTGATGGCTGCCAGGGCGTATTCCTGGTGCCCGGTAATAAAGATCACCCGCAGATCGTCGCCGGGCATCTGTTTCAGCAGGTCGAAGCCGGTTCCGTCGGGAAGCTCCACATCCAGGAACAGCAGTCCGGGCCTGTGCTTTTCCACGGCCCGGCGGGCTTCCTCCACACTGCCTGCGGTGGCGGCGACGGTGATTTCCGGGAAGTCCTTTTCGAGAAACCGGGCAATGGTTTTTCGTACAGCGGCTTCGTCATCAACAATCACCACATGCATACCGGGATGGTTCAAAGGTTCCATGGCTCAGGAGAATATTTTTCTGTAAGGCAGCTTCATCACCACCCGGGTGCCGGCTGCCCGGTCGTTTTCGTACAGGTCGATAATGCGGAAACCGATCTGCCTTTTTCGCAGGGTTTTCCGGTAGTATTCCAGCCGTTTCCTCGTCAGCCGGGTGGAGACCGGTTCTTTTCCGATATTTCCCTGCCGGTTTTCCCCGGCCGCTTTTCTGCCCACCCCGTTGTCTTCCACTTCCAGCACCATGAACCCGTTTTTCAGGCGGTAGGAGATGTTCAACCGGCCTTTTCCCTGCAGGGACCGCAAACCGTGCTCGATGGCATTCTCCACGCAGGGTTGGGCCAGCATGGGGGGCACACAGTAATTAACGGGGTCGATGGTTTCCTCCACCTGCAGGGTATAATCGAATCCCGGGTCGAAGCGCATTTCCTGCACTTCCAGGTACAGGCGCAGGGTTTCGATCTCTTTTTCCAGGGGAATGTACTCTTCCATGGTGTTTTCCAGGATGTTCCGCATCAGCCGTGCTATCCGGGCAAGAAAAACCTGGGCTTCGGCCGGCCTGCCTTCCAGGATCATTTCCTGCACGGCGCAGAGCGAATTGAAAATGAAGTGCGGATTCATCTGGGCCCTGAGCAGCCGCTGCTCCAGATCGACCTTTTCGTACCGGGCTTTGATCCGGCTGTGCCGGAAATACAGCAGGGATATAACCCCCAGCAAAATTATCAGGATAATGAGACCTTTGAGGTACATGCCCTGCTGCCGGATGCGGTTCTCGCTGGCCGTTCGTTCCTGCATCCTGGCATATTCGGCAGCTTCTTCCTTTCGCCGGTATTCATACTCTATTTCCATCCGGTTGATCCGGTTCAACAGTTCGTTGCTGCTGATGCTGTCGTTAATCTGGTTGTATTCCTTCAGATACCCGTAGGCCAGGTCTTTCCTGCCGGTGAGGCTGTACAGGTCGCTTAACAGGATGGCCGCCTGTGCCCGCAGCAGGGGTTTGTTCTGATCCCCGGCCAGCAGGTATGCTTCCCGCACATGTCCCAGGGCGGCCCGGTAATCTTTCTTTGCCCGGTGTACCTGTGAGAGCACCAGCAGGTAATCGGGCAGGGAAGGGTCGTTGATCTCCCGGGCCATGGTCACGGCCCGGGTAATGCACCGGTTGGCGGAGTCTATGCGGGTCATCAGCAGCAGGGTGTTGGCCAGATTGTAGTATGCGTTGGCTATACCCGAGCGGTAGTTCATCCTTTCATTCAGCAGCAGGCTTTCCTGCAGGCACACCAGCGAACTGTCGTACTGTTTCCGCTCGTTATGGATCAGGGCCATGTTGTTCAGGGTTTTGCTTTTTTCCCAAAGGTCGTTTGTTTTTCCGGTGATGGCCAGTTTTTTCCGGTAGTAATCCAGGGCCATGCCGAATTCTTTCTGGTAATAGAACATCAGCCCGATGGATCCGTAGGCAATGGACAGGCCGGTGGAATCTCCCTTCTGTTCCCACAGCTCCAGCGCCTCGAAATAGGAATCGATGGCATGGTTGAACAGGGCCATGTCTTTGTAAATATTGCCCAGGTTGTTCAGGGCATCGGCCAGCAACAGGGTATCGGGGATCGACCGGGCCGTTTCAATGGCTTCCTGTGCCAGTTCACGGGCTCTCTGCAGGTTGCCTTTCTGTTTGGTAAGGTAGGTGAGGGTACTGATGGCATTCACCATGCCCCGTTTGTCGCCCGCCCGGGTGAAATAGTCCAGGCTGCATTGGCTGTACACTTCCGAACTGTCGGGGTCGCCCCGGATGTTGTGTACGTACGAAAGGGCATAACAGGCTCTTCCCATGCCCGTTAAGTCGCCTGTTTGTGTGTAAAACTTCAGGGCCCGGTGGTTGTAATGAAAGGCGCTGTCGCCCGAACGGAATCTGGCCAGGTAAGCCATGCCCAGGGCCAGGGAGGCATCGGCCATGCCCCGGGTATAGCCTTCTTCTTCCGAAACCGACAGGGCCCGCCAGGCGGTTAGAATGGCCAGGTCGGGATCCTTGCGGGATATACTGTATGCTTCGCGGGTTTGCCGGTTGATGAGTGTGGTATCGGCCTGCGGGGGTGTGTTTTTCCCCCTCAGGCCTGCCGGCAGAAGGAACAGAAACAGGACAAGGGTTCTGGCAGACCTGGACATGGACGGGGGATCAGGAAGTTTTCAAAAATCAGGTACAAGGTAATAAAAATTGTTTAGAGGTTAAAGGGTTCAGGGGTAGAGAGTTTATGGGGGACTATGTGGGTTGATCAGGGAATCGGGAAATTGAATGATTGTGTGACGGGGAAAAGGTGTATTTACGGTAAATGGCATTTTATGAAATACAACGGGTTTGTTCTGAAAAGCGGGTTATTTCCTTTTTCGGGTGCAACATTTTGAAGAGGGTTAAGTTACGGTTTTTCCTGTTTTTTTTGAATATTCATCCCGTCGACTACTGTTTCGCTCCGTTCCCGAAAGGGAGCGACATGCTTTTTTGGGGGCAAAAAGGCATGCAAAAAATCCTTCGGCTGCTGATGCTTTTATGGAAAAACTACGGCGGGGGAAAGCCTGCCGCGATCCAAACTCGCCCTGACAGCGTTCCGCTCGTCAGCGGCTCAGACAGGATCGCTGCACAGGCCATAGCGCCTTTTCCCCCGCCTTGTTTTTCTCATTAAACCCTCAGAGGCCTGTTCTTGTGAGGGAGTGATGGTGTGATGGAGAGGGGGAGTGGATTGATTATGATGGTCTTGCGTTTTTACTGCATTTCCTTTTCTTTTTATCTTAAACGCAATATTATTTTTTGATTCATTGCCTTTGAAGAAACGGAAAGTCTCAGCGCACTATGCGGATTCTTCGCGGTCTCTGCGTGAAACAGATAAATTATTTCCCGAAGATTCCCGTAGGGACGGCAGTATTTATTTTTGGCCGGATGAACCGTTTACCCGACCCCGCAGGCCGGTTTCGTTCGCCGCCCTGTGGCGAACGACCTTCTTTTTTCAGGGATGAAACCCTCACCATTAAGAGAATTTAAAATATGAGGTACAAAGACAAAAGGACATGAATAAAAGGAACAGCCATCTAACTTTGTATTTTCAAA